>Ga0256824_10000792_pt1 | contig 12328 bp, 11 predicted proteins | sample CV67metaG_FD_191570 | JGI IMG/M metagenome (GOLD analysis project Ga0256824, IMG submission 191570) | Hydrothermal vent microbial communities from East Pacific Rise, Pacific Ocean - CV67 | ecosystem: Environmental > Aquatic > Marine > Hydrothermal vents | place: Pacific Ocean: East Pacific Rise...
TATGTCGCAAATGGTAGTTATTTTATCTTTAATTACTGCATATTTAATGGGTGATACAATCACATATGAAGTACTTCTTATAGTTGCACTTGGACTTGGATTTGCTGGTGCTGCATTTGCTGTTGCTTTACCACAAGCTGGTCAATGGTATCCACCAAAATTACAAGGTGTTGTTTTAGGTATTGCAGGTGCTGGTAATATTGGTGTTGTTATTGACTTTATGTTTGCTCCTAAAATTGCAGAACATTGGGGATGGTATAGTGTATTTGGTGTAGGTGCTGCTATGGCAATAGTTGTATTTATAGCTTACGCATTTTTAGCTAAAAATGCTCCTGAATCAGTATATAAAGCAAGACCAAAAAAATTAAAAGATTATTTAAAATTGTTAAAAGATAAAGATACATGGTGGTTCAATTTATTTTATGCTGTAAGTTTTGGTGGATTTGTTGGATTTGCTGGATATATGAAAGTATATTTAATGAACACTTATTCTGTCGATATGGGTGCATTTGGTATTGACTTATTAGATGAAACAAACGTAAAAGTAATAGCTGGTTATTTTGGAGCTTTATGTATATTTGCAGGGGCAATTTTAAGACCAGTTGGCGGAAATATTGCTGATAAAATAGGTGGTGTAAAAGCTTTATATTATTTTTATGGTGTTGTAGCATTCTTAGTAATAATTAGTGCAACTATTAAATTACCATTCTTTATAGCTATTTTTGTATTATTTTTAATTATGGCAAACCTGGGTATGGCAAATGGAGCAGTATTCCAACTAGTACCTCAAAGATTTGGTAAAGATATTGGTATTATGACTGGTCTTGTTGGTTGTGCTGGAGGATTAGGTGGAACTGCATTGATTAAAACTTTAGGTTGGTCAAAAGGTGCATTTGATGGATATAGTGCAGGATTCATGATATTTGCTGCTGTTGTTATACTTGCTATTGTTGGACTTAGTATGGTAAAAACTAGATGGCGAACTACATGGGGTGTAACTGCTGGTGGTAGAATATAACAAGTATTTATAATTTTAACAATCAAATATGCTTTATTAATAGTAGAGAGTTTTAAACTTATTAAAATAATAAACGAAAGATTAATATGACAAAAAAAGATATAAAAACATCAGGATTTTCACTTTCTAAAGGTACAACTTTAAAAGGTGATGATTTTTATGATGTAAAAATAATAGGTGATTTAACTATTGCTATTGTATGTGATGGAGTAGGAAGTGCCACTGAAGGTGCAGCTGCTGCAAAAAGAGTAACTACTCATCTTATGAATAATTTTAAAAATAGACCAATTTCTTGGGAAATAGAAAAATCTATTAAAACATTTATTAATTCAATAAATTCAATTCTTTATGCAGAATCTATGGAAAATTATGAATCTACTGAGCTTGTAACCACTCTAACTATTACTGTTATTCAAGGTAATAAACTATATGGTGCAAATGTTGGAGATAGTAGAGTATATCTCAAACGAGATAAGCTTCTAACACAACTATCACTTGATCATGCAATGGATGAAGAAGGTTATGAAAATGTTTTAACACAAGCAATAGGATTAGCACCTATTGTAGATATTTATTATTTTGAAAATATCCTAAAAAAAGATGATAAAATATTATTATGTAGTGATGGATTAACTGCTGTTATGGATGATTCTATTATAGAAAAAAATATTGACCTAGGTGCTAATTTATTAATAAAAAATGCAAGTAAAATGATGGATGATGATTTACCTGATGATACAACTGCAGTAATTGTAGAAATATTACAAGAAAATCAAGTAGCAAAATTAAAATCACAAAACTTAGAAATTCCAGAATATCTTAAAGTTGGTGATGAAATAGATGGTTATATTTTAGAAAAATCATTAATACAAAATGACAGAACTTGGTTATGTGATAAAAAAGGTAAAAAATATGTGTTAAAGTTTGCTCTTTATGAAGCAAATGAAGATGAAGCATTACTTGATGCATTTGTAAAAGAAGCATGGAATTCAAAACGACTTAAAGCTGGTTTTTTCCCAAAAGCAGTAATTCCGAAAAATAGAACTATGAGATATTATGTAATGGAAGCTATTGATGGTATTGATTTAAAAACATATATAAAAAAGAGAAAACTTTATATTGATGATGCGATTCTTATGGCAAAAACTGTTCTTAAAATGAATCAATATTTACTAAAATTTGATTTAGTTCATGCAGATATTAAACCAGAAAATATAATGGTAATTGAACGTAATGGTAAACATATATTCAAAATAATTGACTTTGGATCTATGAGTGAAATATATAGTATAAATAACACAGCAGGAACACCTTCTTATATCTCTCCTGAGCGGTTTGAAGGTCATAGTATAAATGAAGGCAGTGAAATATTTGCCCTTAGTGTAACTCTATATGAATCTCTTACAGGAAAGTTTCCATATGGAGAAATAGAACCATTTCAAAATCCAACATTTAAAGATGTAAAATTTCCAAGATTATTAAATGATAAAATACCATTATGGTTAGAAGCTGTTATTTTAAGAAGTTTAAGTATCGATCCATCAAAAAGATATGAGCATTATAGTGAAATGATTTTTGAGTTAGAAAATTCTTCAAAAGTAAAACCATATTTTGATAATACAAAACCTATTTTTCAAAGAAATCCATTGCTTACTTGTAGAGTTGGATTTTTCTTTATGTTAGCAATAAATATAGCTATATTAATTTGGAAATAAAAAAGCCTAAAGAAAAAATCTTTAGGCTTTTAATATAAATTATTTTAAATCTTATAAAAAAGTATTTTTATAAACTTCTTCATCAAATGCACAAAGTGCTTTGTTATCATATTCAATAACTGGTCTTTTTAAAAGCATATTTTCTTTTTTTAGCCAAGTTAATTTTCCTTCATCATCAAGGTTTAACTCTTTTAGTTTAAGATCTCTATATTTTGTACCTTTATTATTAAATAGCTTGTTAACATCAATATGTGAAGCAAAAAAATCTAATTTTGAATCATTTAAAGGTTCTTTTCTGAAATCTACAAATTCAAATTCTAAATTATTTTCATTGAAAAACTTAATAGCTTTTCTAACACTTCCACAAGTTTTTATTCCATATATTTTAGTCATTATTCAATAATCGCTGGAACTATAAAACAGTTATCTTCAACTCTTGGAGCATTTGACATAATATGAGCAGAAACTTCAGCTTTACTAGTTACTTCATCTCTTCGTAAAGGTTGTCCACCTTGAATTGTTGTAAATGTAGCTTCTACACCACTTACATCAATCTCATCTAAGTTTTCAATAAAGCTAACTATTTGACTTAATTCATCTTTTAAAACTTCTTTTCTTTCATCACTAATTTGAAGTGATGATAATTTTTCTAGTTTATTTATTGTTTGATCATCTATTTTCATTTTTTACCTTTGATATAAATATGCTGTTTTAATATTTTGACATTATAGCTAAACAAAACTATGATACAATAAAATATGAATAAATTACTAAGCCTTCATGGAAATGATGTAGCACAAAAAAGAAAAGAAATAAAAGAATATTTTCTAGATACATATACTACATATGAAAAAATATTTGAACTTTTAAAAGACGATAGCGTCTTTTATAAACAATCGGAAATCACAAGACATCCTATGATATTTTATTTTGGGCATACAGCTACTTTTTTTATAAATAAGCTTATTTTAGCAAAAGTCATAAATACTAGAATAAATAAAGAGTATGAATCAATGTTTGCAGTTGGTGTTGATGAGATGACTTGGGATGATATGGATTCAAGTCATTACAAATGGGCTAATGTACATGATGTTAAGCAATATAGAAAGAGTGTAAAAGATTTAGTATTAAATCTTATAGATACTATTGATTTAAGTTTACCTATTACAAAAGACTCTTCTATGTGGGTAATTTTAATGGGAATTGAACATGAAAAAATACATATAGAAACTTCCCTGGTATTACATAGACAACTATCAATAAAATATTTAAATCAAAGTGATGATTTTAAAATATGCGATACATTTACAAGTGGTATTAAAAATGAAATGTTAAGCATACCAAGTACTAATATTATTTTAGGAAAAGATGAAAAGAATATTCACTATGGTTGGGATAATGAATATGGAAAAGAACAAATTACTGTAGATGAATTTGAAACATCAAAATATCTAGTAAGCAATGAAGAATTTATGAATTTTGTAAAAGATAATGGCTACTCTAATCTTGAATATTGGGATAAAGAAGGACAAGAGTTCTTAAAAAATACAAATGCAACACATCCAAGTTTTTGGGTAAAAGATGATGATACTTTTAAATATCGAGCGATAAATAAAATTATACCTATGCCATTATCTTGGCCTGTAGATGTAAATGCACTTGAAGCAAAAGCATTTTTAAAATATAAAAGCCAAAAAGACAATATAAACTACAATCTTCCAAGTGAAGCACAATATAAAGCTATATACAAATATGCAAATATTAGTGAAAACTATGAAGCAAATGAAAACCTAAAATTATATTCCAGTGTACCAATTGATACTTACAGTTTTAATGGTATTTATGATGTAGTAGGAAATGCTTGGCAGTGGTGTGATACTAGTATCTATGCTTTTAAAGGCTTTAACATACATGATATTTATGATGATTTTTCAGTACCCACTTTTGATAACAAACATGCTCTTATAAATGGAAGTTCATGGGCTAGTAGTGGTAACCTAATTGACCCTTATTCAAGATATGCATTTAGAAGACATTTTTATCAAAATGCATCTTTTAGATATATAATTAATCACAATAATAAACAGAAAGAAGAAAATAAAATGACAAATGATAATATATACGAAACAGATGATTTAGTATCACAATACTGCCAATTTCAATATGGACAAACATATTTTGGTGTTGATAATTTTAGTATAGCTGTAAACGATATTGCAAAAAACTACATTAACAATACAAGTAAAGCCCTTGATATTGGATGTGCTACAGGTAGACTTAGTTTTGAGTTAGCCAAAAAATTTGATAAAGTTGATGGTATAGATTTTTCCGCTAGATTTATAGCTGTTGGAACTGCACTAAAACAAAATGATACTATAAAATATAAAAGTATCAGCGAAGGTGAACTTTTTGAAGAAAAAACTATCAATATAAAAGAGCTTGGATATGAAGATATAAAACATAAGGTAGAATTTTTTCAAGGTGATGCTTGTAATCTAAAAAATCATTTTACTAATTATGATTTGGTTATTGGTACAAACCTTATTGATAGACTATATGATCCAAAGTTATTTTTAAATGATATGAAAAATAGACTAAACAAAGATGCTATTTTGATACTAACATCTCCTTACACTTGGTTAGAAGAATATACTAAAAAAGAAAATTGGATAGGTGGATACCAAGATAAAAATGGTAATGATATATCTACACTTGACGGATTAAAAGAAGTTTTAAAAGATGACTTTGAACTTATAAATACTACAGATGTAGCATTTGTCATAAAAGAAACATCAAGAAAATATCAACATACAATATCACAATTAAGTGTTTGGAAAAAAAGATAACAACATGAAATATGACTTTACAACTTCAAGCAATAGAGCAAATACAAATGCTGAAAAATACGCCCTTATGCAAAGTAAATTTGGTACAACTGATATTATTCCTACATGGATAGCTGATATGGATATAGACTCACCAAAGTTTGTGCAAGAAGCTATAAAAAAAAGATTAGAACATCCAATATATGGATATGAAGAGATAGCAAATAGTGCTTTTCAAGCTCAAATTTCTTGGCTTAAAACTAACTACAACACTACATATAATATTGAAGATGTATTTTATTCTCATAGCATTGTAGCTTCTATGAATGTTGCTATTGAAGCTTTTAGTGATATTGGAGATAATATAATTGTGCAAACACCAGTATATGCACCATTTTTCAGCTCTTGCGAACATCAAAAAAGAGAAGTTCTTTTAAATCCACTTATTTTAGATGAAGATGGATTATATAAAATGGATTTAACTTCTTTAAAAAACCAAATAAACAGTAAAACTAAAATGCTATTATTTTGTAATCCACAAAATCCAAGTGGAAGAGTATGGAATAAAGATGAATTACTAGAGCTTGTAAATATATGTATAGAACATAATATTATTATATTTTCTGATGAGGCTCATTGTGACTTAGTATACGAGCCTATAAAACATACGCCTATATCTACTATAAATGGAGCAAAAGATATTAGTATTAGTGCTTATGGTATTGGAAAAACTTTTAATCTTTCTGGCTTAGCTATGAGTACTATTTTTATTCAAAATGAAAATATTAGAAAAATATATAAAAATATATATGATAAATTTCATTTTGCAAGTGGAAATTGTTTATCACATGTAGCTTTTGAAGCTGCTTATAAATATGGGAAACAATGGAACAAAGAGCTAAAAATTCATTTGTATGAAAATTACTTAATGTTAAAAGATGTGTGTGATAAGCATAAAGACTTAGTAACTCTTATGCCAGTACAAGCTACATATTTAGCTTGGATTGATTTTACAAAATTAAATATAAGTGATAAAAAAATAATGAACTTTCTCATAAAAGAAGCAAAACTAGGATTAAACAGAGGAATATTTTTTGGTCATATTGGAAAAGGTCACTTTAGACTTAACTTCGCAGTTAGTACACAGATTATGAATAAAATTGTAACCAATTTGGACAATTCTTTATTTGCACATAAAAATGTAACTTAATTTAAACTTTCAAGATTGTTTATGATAAAATAATTTGATAAAAAGAAAACTTTAAGCTTTTTATAAATAGTTCTTAAAATTTTTGAAAGGTAAAAAAATGGATTCTAAATACAATATATTAATAGTAGATGATGATGTGCATAATATTCAATTAGCAATAAACCTCCTAAAGAAAAATAAAAATTACAATATAATCTTTTCTACATCAGGGGAAGATGCTTTGAAAAGAGTTCAAGAGTATAATTTTGATTTAATTTTACTTGATATTATTATGGATCCAATGGATGGATTTGAAGTATGTAATAATTTAATAAATAATCACAAAACATCTCATATTCCTATAATCTTTCTAACTGCTAAAGATGATGAAAAAAGTATTACAAAAGGTTTTGAACTAGGTGCAGTTGATTATATAACTAAGCCATTTTTTTCAAATGAATTAGTAGCAAGAGTAAATACTCATGTACAATTAAAAATCTATAAAGATGGTTTAAAAAGTAAATTAAAATTACAAGAAAAACTTATGCTTGAACAAAATAAAATGGCGGCAATGGGTGAAATGATAACAAACATAGCTCATCAATGGAAACAACCTTTATCAATAATTACAACTGTTTCAAGTGGAATAAAAGTTTCTAAAGAATTAGATATGACAATGGATAAGGATAAAGAGTTAGCTTCTTTAGACAATATACTATTAAATGCAAAACATCTTTCTCAAACTATTGATGATTTTAGAGATTTTTTTAAACAAAAAAATAAAACATCATTTTATTTAGAAGATATAATAAATAAAACAATAAATCTAATAAACTCAACTTTGATTCATAATAATATTAAAATTAATAAAAATATTCAAAATATTAAACTTGTAGGTTTTGATAATGAACTAATACAAGTGTTTATAAATATAATAAATAATGCGCAAGATGCTTTAAAGGATTCAAACGAAGAGCATAAAGAAATAAATATTAATGTTTATAAAAAAGATTTTAATGCGGTTATAGAAATTTCTGATAATGCTGGTGGAATTGATAATAAAATAATAAACCATATTTTTGAAGCATACTATACTACAAAAGCTTCAACTAATGGTACAGGTATTGGTTTACATATGTCTCAAAAAATTATTAAAGATCATTTTAATGGAGACATCAAGGTAAAGAATATTAATTTAGGAGAAAAACAAATTGGTGCTAATTTTATTTTAGTTCTTCCACTAGAAACTAACTAATTATTATATTAGTTTCTTTGGACTTGCTTCTTTGTTTCTAAGTGCAAAAAATACTTTTTTGAACTCTTCCCAAGAGTTATCAAGTATTGCAGTTCTAGACTCTCTCATAAGATTTAAATAATAATGTAAATTATGAATAGATGCCAATCTAAAATAAGTCATTTCATTTGCTTTATACAAATGATTTAAATATGCTCTTGTGAAATTTTGACAAGTATAACAAGTACATTTATTATCAATAGGTCCAGTATCTTCTTTAAACTCGGCTTTTCTTATATTTAGTCTTCCAAAGTGAGTAAAAAGTGTACCATTTCTAGCATTTCTTGTTGGCATTACACAATCAAACATATCAACACCACGGTCTATATTTTCTATTAAATCTTCAGGAGTACCAACACCCATAAGGTATCTAGGTTTATCTTTTGGCATAAATAAAGTTGTAAATTCAACTGTATCATACATATCTACATTTGCTTCACCAACACTTAATCCTCCAATTGCAAAACCATCATAGTCAGTTAATGCACAAAGTTGAGTTGCCGACATTTCTCTATATTTTTGGCTTGTTCCACCTTGAATAATAGCAAATATATTTTGCTTTGTTCCTATACCTTTTGCTTTTTGGCTCATATGATACTCAATAGCATCTTTTGCCCATAGTGTTGTACGCTCAATAGAAAGTTGTATTCGCTCATCAGTATTTGGTAATGCAACCAAATCATCAAGTATCATCATAATATCACTGTTAAAGTCATACTGAGCATCAAGTACACTTTGTGGTGTAAATTTATGCATACTTCCATCTATATGAGATTTAAAAGTAATTCCATCTGCACTTTGTTTTGTATTTTTACTATCTAGTTTTCCTAATGAAAATGCTTGAAACCCTCCACTATCTGTTAGAAAGTTATTTGGGAAGTTTGAGAATCCATGAAGACCACCTAGCTTTTTTATAAGTGGACTTGAAGGTCTTAAAAATAAATGATAAGTATTACCTAAAATAATTTGAGCACCAAGATTTAGCATATCAGTATGATCTAGTGCTTTTACTACTGCTTGTGTACCAACAGGCATAAATACAGGTGTATTAACCTCACCATGAGCCATATTTAGTGTACATGCTCTTGCATCTCCACAAGTGTTATCAATTTTAAAATCCATATTAAATCCCATTATTTTTATAGTGGAATTTTATCTAAAATATCCTTTGTTGTGTTTGATATTGCAATTTGTCATACTTTTGAAATAATAAAAATTTATTGATATAATTTATTTATATAGTATAGGAGTTTTTATGAAAAAAGATTTAGTAGCAATAGATGAAACAATACAAAATAAGATTTATAATATTTAAAGATTCTCATGATAGGTTTATAATATTAGATAATGATAAATTATATAATATTGGAGCTAGTTTAAAAGATGTCGGTAAAAAGTGGTTTGCATTTAGCAGACTTGATATTTCTAGTATCAAGCCTATGATTGAAAAGTTGTCTTAATTACTTTCATATTCATTCCCATCTAGGACGATGAGAAATGAAGTAAAATTTATTGGTAGTCTTTTGGAAGACCTATTGAGTTTATATTATCTTGGCTTATTGCTGGGTATAGTGTAGAATCATCAGCATCTAAAAATATTGCATCATTTATATTTGCATTTGTATCTTCTGGATATTCTTTTTCGTCATAGAACTTTTTTACTACTTTATTTACAGATAAGCCATTTATATCACAATTTATAGTGTTGTTTATACTAGAATAATTAAAGTTAAATACATTTGAATTAAATTCATTTGAAGAATAATTATAATATTTATATTCTGTAATACTATCATTTTTAAAATTAGTTCTAAAAGTTGTACTAATATTAGTATCTGGAATACTACAAGTTATTTCACTATCTTCTATATTGGTAATAAAATCAGAACCATCTTCATTAAATAATAAGACAAAACAATCACTAATTATAGGTTTTTTAGACATATTATAAACCTTTTCTGTACTTATATTACTATTATCTATATCTTTATAAAATAATATATTTTTATTTTGAGGAATAACTATATATTCACTACCTGTACTATTATCATCTCTATCAATATAAGTTGAAACGGCTTTATATTCATTTAATAATTTTTCTAAATAAAATTTATAAGTATCATTATCAGAATTATATGTTGCAGATATTATATTTTTATCATTTAGTATTTCACTTTTGATTCTTCCAGATTCTATTTTTTGAGTAGTAGTATTTATAGTATTTATATCTTTATATAGTGTATTATAAACTGCATAATCAATTGTAAATTCACCATAAGGGTTAGTACCATTAGCTTCTTTAGTTATACTATGTTTTAAAAATACTGTAACATTGAAACTATTTTCATCTATTTTTAACCACAATTTACTAACCATAGGAGCATTATCATTATCTCTTTCAATAATATAACTAGATAGATAACTTTTCATATTTTCTTCGTAAGGACTCTTAAAACTTATATTTATATCTTTTTGTAATCCTTTATTTAATTTTGTATAATCTAATGCTGTCATAAGACTCATAAAAAATTCTGGTTCTTTAAATATACTTTTTCCTATTATCTCAGTATAACTTTGGTTTTTTGAATAATCTGTACCTTTATCTTTATAATCTGCAATTGCTAGATTTAAGCTTAGTAATAATATTAGTAAATACTTCATATTATTCCTTATTTGCTGGGTTTATAGACCCACTTGGCAATTTTAATGCTTTGATAGTATCATCAGGTCCACCTTCTGAACCACCACCACAAGCACTAAGTACTACTACTGTTATTATTAATAATATATATTTCATTTATTTACCTCTAAATTTCTTTAATTGTATCAAACTTAATATTATGAGTATATTAACTATCTTCCTATATCATCAAATGCAGCTGGCATTGGTGGTACTGTTTTAAAACATGTTTTAACTGCACTATTAATATTTGTAGAAAATCTACCTGTTTGAACTGGATGTAAAAATTGTAAATGCTCTATTGCATAATCTGCTCTTGTTGATTTTCTAAATACAAAAGATATTTTCTTTTGCATCTGTATAGCTTTTTCATAGAAACTTAGTGCATAATCATTTACATATAAAAACTCTTTTTTATTTATTTTATGTCCCCATGCAAAAAATACAAATTTACCATTAAAAGTCATGTTAGGAACATCTGTGTAGTTAAAATCTTTTTGGTAAATTGTAAGTTGGTTTGTATTAAGAAGTTCACAATCTGCATTAAAACTCATAAGTAATTCTGTTCTATCAATATTATAAGTATTTAGATTAAATAAAAATCTAATCTCAATTAACTTACCTTTATAAGCATCTGTTTGTACTAAAGATTGTTTTAAAAGTGTCATTTCTCTTTCAATTTTAAGCTCAACAAATCCTTGATCAAAATCGTAATCTTGTTCAACTAAGAATTTGTTTTCATCATAACCCATTGGATATATAAATGGATTATACATGATTACTGTACCCATTATATTTTTCTTTTTATCTTTTTGTGTTTTTATTTTACTTTTAAATTCTTTTACAGTTAATACCTCATCTTCATATGGTACATATAAATAACTCTCAGTTAAAAATTCCTTATCAAAACCTAGTTCGTAGTTTCCAAAATATTGCATTATTTTCCTTCTTTTGTTATATTCATAACAATTGTTTTTATATTTTTCTTTTCTTGTATCTCTTGTACTTCTAAACCATCAAATTTATAATTTAAAAGTTTTTCAAAACTATTTATATTATTAATAGCAATTTGTTTTACCATTTCACCTCTATAATGTTTTGCCCAGTGAGATACTACTTTACCATCTTTTAAAAATTTAAAAGTGATTACATTTCTACTTGGTTTATAATACTTTGTATAATGAGATGCTGATAAATCAAGAATTTCATCACCTAATTCATTATCTAATATATCTTTTAAATTCTCTTTATAGTACTTTATATTATCAATTTGTGATAATATTGCACCTTGTTTAAACTTATATTCTGGTATTAAAAAATCTGCTTTTATTATACCAAAAAGATTAGAATAAATATATACATTATTATTTATATATTCTTGTGCTTTTGTATCTAAATCATTATATGATATTGCTTCAAAAGCAACTCCAGTATATCTTTGTATTGCTTTTAAAGTTGGTAAATCTTTTAAACTTCTTTTATATTTTTGTACATCTTTTAAATTTTTCAATCCAAACCATAAAGACAATTCTTCAATACTTGAATTTTCAATTTGTTTTTCATAATATTCAAATATTTTTTGTTGAAAATCATATAATGTATTTATA
>Ga0256824_10000793_pt1 | contig 12324 bp, 13 predicted proteins | sample CV67metaG_FD_191570 | JGI IMG/M metagenome (GOLD analysis project Ga0256824, IMG submission 191570) | Hydrothermal vent microbial communities from East Pacific Rise, Pacific Ocean - CV67 | ecosystem: Environmental > Aquatic > Marine > Hydrothermal vents | place: Pacific Ocean: East Pacific Rise...
TCCTCACCCGTTCTAAACAAGGTGTCTCTGTTTGTGGATGGGAATTATAGGGTGATGTTGCTTAAAAGAAGCTTAAGTGGTGAAAAGATTGGAAATAATTGATTTATCTAATATATGAATATCCTGTTTCACTATTAATTGTTATTGTTATACTCCCTTCTGACGACTTTAATGTTATGTTACATTCGCCTTCAATTAATCTATTATTCTTATATGATTGATTATAACTTGTCAAAGTTTTATAAATAGGTCTACCTAAATAATCAAAAACTATTCTCGTACTATTATTACAATTATTCCCTTTTATTTCATAGCTTTCTATTCCGTATGAATATGTCAAATTCATTTTCTTATCTACTTTTTTACTTGTATTAATCAAAGAATGTGTTCCACCTGACATATATTTTGATTTATCTAAAATATGTTCTGCTATCTCATTATCTGAAACTGTAGGCTTCCCATCATAATTACCAGATAAATTATTATCTGAAAATATACTATAAGCAATTTCTCCACCAGAATCTTTTACTGGTTGAAAGATTAGCTGCCATCTCTTTTTATACCATTCATTATCAGAAGAATTAAATTTATCATCTACCATAGCTAAATGTTGAGTATATCTAATATGCGAGACCAATTGTGTAGCTGCTTCAGCTAATGGATTTGTTTTTGTGCTAGGGAGAACAGTTGCCGATATTATACCAATACCTACAATTACAAAAACGAGTTCCAACATTGTAAAAGCTTTTTTCATAAATATATCCTAAAAAATTATTTAGTTAAGTATATCGAAAAGTGATGAAATTTAAAATAAGGGATGAGAAAGATAGGAGATTGATAACCAAGGTTAATACCTTGATTATCTAATAAATAAGAATTAAAGTTTTTCAGCCTCTGGAACATCATAAAGGATGTCATCCATTGGATGTCTATACATTGGCATAGCAAGTCTTTTTTCATCAAGGATATGACCGATAAAACCAATACTACGACCAACGATAAAGAAAGCGTTAAGTGTACCAGATGCAATAAATTCATTTATCTCAGATTCACTATAACCTAATGCTCTCCACATATCTACCATTAAGATACCAATAGTACCATCAACATTTAAGATAAGGTTCTCTTTTTTAGATGTAGTAAGAGCTTCAACAGTTCTTGCGTAGTCTAAAAGTGGAGTTGCTGGGAAATGTTCAGCAGCATAGTTCATAAGACCAGTAACTCTTAAATCTGGATTTTTAAGAGATTTAATTCTATGACCAATACCTGGAATTGGAATCCCTTGTTTTTTCATATGACCTAAGAACTCTTTTGGAGAAAGACCATTATCATCAGCATATTTGAAATGCTCAGCCGCACCATCAATAGCACCACCAAATCTTGGACCAATAGTTAAAAGACCAGTTACTAAAGACTCAACTACTGATTTACCAGCACGAGCAGTTACTTTAGCATTATGAGCACCAGAAACAGCAGGACCGTGGTCAGCAACAGTTTTCATTACAGTTTCAATAAAATCTGTAGCCCATTTTGGATATTGTTTTTTGAACCATAGTAATGAAATAACATCACCAATACCTTTACCAGTATCTGGAGTAGCAACACTAGAGATTGGGAAACCTGCGTAAGTACACTCTTCGCCTCTATCATCAGAAATAGTACAGATAAACTCTTTACTTCTTCTAACAGTTGGACAAACACTCATTTCAGGTTCAGGAATCTCAGCAAGATTTAATTCAGTAAATACTTTTTTAATCATAGCAGGAAGTTCATTGAATGAGTTAGGTACATGTATACCAGCTTCTCTCATAGCATTGTTTTTATATTCAGCAGTTTCCATCTCGCCATTTGCTGAAGCTCCAGCATGACCAAATTGAACACCAGAATCATAATACTTAGCGATTGTACCAATACACCATGCAACTACTGGTTTAGTAATAGCACCTGATTTAATAGCTTCGATAACTTTATACTCTTCAGTACCACCAACTTCACCAAGAAGAATCATATACTTAACAGCTGGATTTTTTTCCATTCTAAGTAAGTTGTCAATGAAAACTGAGCCAACAAATCTATCACCACCAATAGCAACACCCTCAGCAATACCATCAGCATTGATTGAGATAATGTTAGAAAGTTCGTTAAATAAGCCACCAGAACGAGTTACAAGTCCACAAGAACCAGCACGGTGTAACTTAGAGTTTACGATATTAGTGATAGTACCACCAATATTTGCAACTTTAAATGCACCCGGAGTTATAGCACCAACAGTAGCAGGCCCAATAACTGTAACACCAAGTTGTCTAGCTTTTTCATTCATACCACGAGCAAGTCTTTCAGGGATACCCTCAGCAGTAATCATCATAGATGAGAAACCACCAATTTCAAGTGCTTCCATAGTTACATCATAAGCAGTTCTAAATGATGCAAAGTTTAAAAGTACATCAGCTTGAGGCTGAGCATCTTTCGCAGCAGCAGTTGTTTTGAAAAGAGGAATCATCACTTCATCTGGACCGAAGAAGAATTTCTCAAATTTATTTCCACTTGTAGGTGCAACAATCGCAGCTACCGAAGGAGTTTTTCTTTGAATAGTATAATCATAGTCTAACATTCTTTGGATAGCAGTTTTATTATTATTCCAAAAAATCGCTTGTGTGTCTTTTGTATATAGTTGTTCCATATTTTCTCCTTACTTCTCTAGTGCCATACGAACGATGTCAGTAACATGCGTTTCAGGTCCATAAACTTCAATGTATAAACCAAGTCTATCAGCAGCTTCTTTAATATCTTTAAGACCTTTTTCATAGTTAGGTCCACCACGGCGAACATAAATTTTAAGGTCAACAGCTTTCATTTTTTCAGCATATACTTCAAATGCTTGAATGATACCAGTAAATGTTTTAGCAACATCAGTAAAGTTAGCAATAGCTCCACCAATAATCATAACTTTACCACGACCTTGTGCATCTTTTTCTCTAGTCATTAAGTCAAGTAATGTTTCAGCATAGAATTTTGTTTCACCAGTAGTTGGACCACCAGAGTACTCACCATAGTTAGCTAAATCATCGATTCCAGCCATATCAGCAATAGTATCAGCATAAACAACTGAAGCACCACCACCAGCAACCATAGTCCAGATTCTAGCTTCTGGTTTAAGTAAAGTAAGTTTTAAAGAAGCACCAGTTTTTGCATCAGCTTCTTCAATAGCTTCAACTTCTGGAGATTTAGCTTCCATACCAAATGCAGTAGGATACTCAACATCACCCCACTCTTCTACCATCATAAATCCAGCAGTATCATCAAGTTTAGCAACCATATCTAAAAGTTCAATTTTATTACCTTGCATAACAAAAGGGTTGATTTCAAGATATGCGAAGTTTAATTCACGGTATGCTCTAAAGAAACCAATACAAAATTCAGCAAAGTTTGCTTTATCTTTATCAGCTACATCAGTAGGTACATTAGCACGAATTTTTTCAGCTATCTCCTCTTCAGTCGCAGTGATAGGAAATGCTACTTCAGTAACTTTTTCATCCCAACCCTCTTCAACTTCCATTCCACCCTCAGCAGACATATAGATAACATCATTATCACCTACACAAGTAGCAGAAACATAATACTCTTCAGCTTGTTCATGTGGAGTAAATGGCTCAACAACGAAGTGAGTAAGTTTATCAACTGATGGCTCACCAGTAGGAGTATCACCATCAAACGAGAAATAAACTTTTTGCTCAGTTGAAGATTTTTCATCAATCCAGCTTGCAGCTTTAGCTAAAGAAACATCACCTGGCTTAGCATCTTTAAAAAGAACTAAATCATTTTTACCACGCTTACCAAATAACATATCTGGTTTTGCAACTAATGTTTTTTCATTTAACCAAGCTTTAGTTTTTGCAGCCTCATTAAGTTCTGATTCATTTTGAACCATAACTGTTTCGTATGCATAAGTAAAGTCTGGAAAATATTTATCCCAATGTTTTGCTAAGATTGACTTAGCATCATATTCGCGTATCGCTTTTTGAGCCATAGAAACTCCCTATTTAGTTATTTAAAGACCATTCTAACATAGATTATTTAATAAATATCTTCAATAGTAACTAAAGTTACATAGTTTTATTTGATGTCTGATTTTGTAACTAATCCACTATATATAATTCTACTTCTGTAACTTATAGTTACATTTGAATTTTTAAATTTACCTATTTTATTTTCTTTAAGAATATTATTACTACAACTTTGAATCTCATAAAATTTCAATCTTTTAGCCATTGTATTATTTGTTCTTACACAATTAATATTCATATCTTTTAATTTTTCTGCTAACTCTTTAGCAATATGCATTTTATAAGCAAAGTTCTTTTTTGGATTTTCAATAAACATATATATTTCTCTATTAAACATAACAATTAAAAAATTCAATATTAAAAAAAGAAAAGAGATTCTAAAAATTATTTTATATTTATATCTAAATAAATTTAGTCTAACTCTATAAGATGAATAAAAAGTTTGTGAACCAATCACTAATGCGACTATAATATATGGTGCAAATTCCTCAATTGATATTTTTTGTCTAAATGAAATTAATAATGAAAAAATAAATGGGATAGTTGATATAAACCAAATTAAATCTAATTCTTTTGAAAAATATTTTTTATATAGAACATAAAAAATATATATAAAGATAATTGGTGAAAGAACAGCTGAATATAATCCTAAAGTATCTAAAAAATAACCTTCTGGTGTTCCGTTTGTTTTTATACCATAAATAAAAAATGAGATAATAAATAAAATAATATTAAACAGTAAAAAAAATTTATCTTTAATATAATATGAAAAAAAAGATAATGATAAGAATAAGTAAATAAATCCACCATCTAAAATAGATAAAATAGATAAAATAATATATGAATATTTTTTTTCAAAATATTCATATATATTTAAAAATAAGAATAACCCAAATATAATTAGACCTGCACTATCTACAATTAATGCTGAACTTACAATACCAGGTAATAAAGTAAAAACAAGAACTAACCATAGTCTATTTCTTTTATTATTCAAATATTTTCTTGATAAATTATATAATAAAAGGATACTAGATATATGTAAAAGAATCATAGGGATTCTTAATCCTATATCTTTATTTTCAAATATAGAAAGTGAAATTTTCAATATTAACTGTAAAAATGAAAATTCTCCATATAATATAGAAACTTCATGTGAAGATATTGAAAGTGTTGAAATTTGATAAAAAAGAATAGAAGCATCTATTCCTAAAATTAAGAATAGTATTATTCTATACATTATATATTTAAAAAATTTCCAATGATTTTATGTCCATATTCACTCATAATAGATTCTGGATGAAACTGTACACCGTATATATCTTTATCTTTTATATGTAATGCCATAATTTCATTATCATCTTCACTAAGAGCAGTGATAACTATGGAATCTGGTATAGAATCTTTATCTACTATTAAAGAATGGTATCTTGTAGCAACAAAACTTTGTGGTAAACCATTAAAAATCACACTTGGTTTTAAAATATTCATAACAGAAGTTTTACCATGCATCATTTTTTTTGCTCTAACAACTTTTGCACCAAAAACCTGAGCTATACTTTGATGTCCTAAACAAATACCTAAAATAGGAGTTGTATCTTTAAAAGTTTCTATAATTTCAAGTGTTACACCTGCTTCATCAGGAGAAGCTGGACCAGGTGAAATAATAATTTTTTCTGGATTAAGTTTTTGTATATCACGAACACTCATCTCATCATTTCTAATTATTTTTAAATCAGCACCTAATTCTCTACAATATTGAACAATGTTATAAGTAAAACTATCATAATTATCTATCATTACTATCAATTATATTTTCCTAATTAAAATTTATTTAGATAAGAGTATATCAATATTGCTCTTTTATTAAACTTACTTAAAAACTTAAATAAATTTAATGAAAACTAAAATCTTTTTTTGTTCTAATATTTTGTTTTAAAGAAAAAATATTTATATATTCTATCTTTGAAATTTCATACTCTTTCATTTTATGAGGAAGTTTAATTTTAAATTCATCTTCTTCCTCTTTACCAAGCATAGCCTTAGCAAGTGGAGAGTGTATAGAGATTAGTCCATTTTCAGGTTCACTTTCTAAAACTCCACAAATTGTAAACATACTTTTATTATCAGTATCTAAATCAAGAAGAGTAACTGTACTACCAAATCTTACTTTTTTATGTAGAGATAGAGACGAATCTATGATTTGTGATTTTTGAATCATAGAATTAAGATAGAATAGTCTTTTATCTATAAACCTTAATTTTTCTTTTGCTGCGTGATAGTCAGCATTTTCACTTCTATCACCTTGAGCAGCAGCTACAAGTTTTTCTTGAGCTACTTTTGGCTTTTCAATCTCTAATAAATATTTAAACTCTTCTGTTAAAAGGTCAAAACCTTCTAAACTCATAGGCTCTGTCATAATCTAATAAACCCTACTGTTCAAAACCTATAATATAATAAGTATTTTTATTTTCTAATCTATTAATTTTAACTTTAAATTTATCACTAAAATGTTTTATTTTTTCATGTGCTTCTTCTGCTATTTCTGGACTTGGTGATTCTACTTTTATTTTAAATGAATCTGTAGTATTTGATAACGCTACAAAAGAGTTATCTACTTTTAATGTATCATGTAAATCCATAATATGCTTTTGAATCTTATCATAACCAACAGTATTGTTTTCAATCTTTTCTAATTGATTCACTAACGCTTCATTTGGAGCATAACCTAATTGTATTAACATCGCATCTCTTTGCATTTTTTATCCTAATATTATAAATTAATTGGAAATAATATCAGTTTATTGTAAATATTCAGAAAAAATTTTATATCTATTGACTATAATTAAGAAAAATTCAAGTGAGATATTATGACTGAAGAGATACTTAAAAAAATTAAACAACTTCCACCACTTCCTGAATCTGCTATGAAAATAGAAGCTATCTACCAAGACCCAGATAGTAGTTTTAGAGATATGGTTAAAGTTTTAGAAACAGATCCCTTACTTACAGCTGATATTCTCAAAGCTGCTAATTCACCATTATATGGTTTTTCTCGTGAAATAAATGCTATAGAACAAGCAGTTGGACTTTTTGGAATGGGTACTGTTAGAGGATTTGCTCTAGCAAGTATAGTAAAGAAAAGTTTTAAACTAGACTTATCACCATATGGTATAAATAGTGATGTTTTTTCTGCTCTTTCTAAAAAACAACATGCTCTTATGACTTCATGGTGTTTAAGAAAAGAGAATAAACTTCTTGGTACATTATCTCCTGCTGCTTTTTTAGTTGAAATTGGAAAAGTTCTAATTGCTCAACAAATTATAGCTGACGGTAAAGAGGAAGAGTTTACAAGTACAATAGCTGAACTTCAAGATATTTCAAAAGCTGAAAAACATTTACTTAATGTAGATACTGCTGAAGTTAGTGCAACAATTTTTAGACAATGGAAATTTGAAGATAGTTTAGTTGATGTACTTAGTAACTGTACACATCCAGAAGAAGCTGATACAGAAGATGACAAAAGAGCAGCAGCTATTTTAAATGTTGTTCGTGTTGCTGTACCTATTAATGGAGTAATCACTGAAGATAGTATAACTCAAGCAAAAGAGCTTATAGTTAAATATGAACTAGATATGGAAAGTTTTGAAACTGCCATAGAAAAAGCTAAATAAAACTTGAAATCTTTACTTATAAGACTTACTCTAGGTTTGAGTGAGCAAGATATAAAACCAGATGAACTACAAACTATAAACAATTTTCTAAAAAAAAAATATATTACAAAAAAAGAAAATATATATAAATTTCACTCTAAATATCGTGCTGGAACTTTAGGACTTGTTCAAAAAGGTACTGCTTACCTAAATGTAATTGGTGAAAATATAAAAGATTTATTTATTGGTGATGGTGACTTAGGAACTGCTAAAGAGGGAGATTTAATTATTGCTCAAAGACTTCTTGGTAAAAGGGGAACTCCTAGTGCTAAAGTTGCTGAGATTGTAGGTCGTGCTATTAGTTATAGTGTTGCTTACATAATTGAAAAAGATTCTAAAAAAAGCTTAGTAGATTTAAGAACAGATTTTCCAGCTGGTGTTGAACTTTCACAAAAAGATTTAGAAATATATACTCTTGGTGATGTTTTTAAAATAGACAATCAACAAAACACCATAATGGAAAAACTTGGAAATATCTCTGACCCAAAAGTTGATGAGCTTATAGTTCTAGCTCAATTCAATAAACATGATGAGTTTGAACCTGAAGTTTTAGAGATTGCTAAATCTTACAAACCTGTTAATGCTAAAAACTACCCAAAAAGGGTAGATTTAAGAGATTTACCATTTTGTACCATAGACCCTGTTACAGCAAAAGATTATGATGATGCTATCTACTACGATTCTAACAATACAACTCTATATGTAGCTATCGCTGATGTAAGTGAGTATGTAACACCATTTGGAGCATTAGATAACGAAGCAATATACAGAAGTTTTTCTATCTACCTACCACATCGCTCTATCCCTATGTTACCAAGAGAGTTAAGTGAAACTTTATGTTCACTCCAACCAAATGTTGATAGACTAGCTTATGTTTTTGAGATAAAACTAAATTTAGATACTCTTGAGGTTCAAAACTCTAAAGTTTATGAAGCTATTATCCACTCACAAAGAAGATTTAACTATGAAGAGATAGATGATTTTTTTGATGGAAAATTAAAAGCTAAAAATAGTTCTGAAAAAGATATTTTTAAATACTTGACAGTTCTTAAGGGTATTACAACTCAACTAAAAGAAAAAAGACTTAAAGTTGGTTATGACTTCCGTTCAAATGAATTAGAGATGAAAATAGATGAAAATTCTAATTTAGTATCTACTGATGTTGCTGAAGAAACACCATCTCACTCTCTCATAGAAGATTGTATGTTACTTGCTAACAAAGAGGCTGCTAAACAGTTTGATAGAGGAATCTTTAGAATCCACGAAGAGCCAAGTCAAGCAAAAATACAAAACTTATACCAAGAGTTAGCAGGTATTGGTATGAATATAGATATTAAAAACTCCATAAAAGAGACAATTACAGATATTCAAAGACAAGCTAAAGAGATGGATTTAGAATCTGAGGTAGATACTCTAATTATCCGTTCACAAATGCAAGCTAGATACACCCCTTTAAACTCTGGACATTTTGGTTTAGGTTTTGAAGAGTACACTCACTTTACATCACCAATAAGAAGATACTCTGACCTCATTGTTCATAGATTACTAAAAGCTATAAACAATAACGATACACTAGAGGGTTCTTATGTTCTTAGAAACATAGAAGCCTTAGCTATGACCATCAGTGAAAAAGAGAGAGAAGCTAGTAAGATAGAGGTAGATTTTATGCATAGAAAATTTGCTAGATGGGCAAATGAGCATATTGGAAAGACTTTTAAAGCTAGAGTAAATGCCACAGACCCTGAAGTTAAAGCAGATTTAGTAGATGAGATTCAAGGAGCAAGATTAAACATTATCTCAATAGGTGAAGCTATATTGTTTGAAGATGTAAATGTTAAAATAGATAGAGTAGATATACCAAAAGCTAAAATCTTTGCTCAAATAATTAGAGAATCATAAATGTATAAAAATGAGTTAGAGAATCATATTAAAAAAGGTTCTGTATCAAATAGTATAGTTCTGTTTGGTGAAAGCTCTTTTTTTATAGATAGATATACTAAAATATTGACAAATATCGAAGATTCTTCAACTCTTAATCTCTCTTACGATGAGTACGATTTTAAAATAGCTAAAGCCCACCTATCACAAGCTTCACTTTTTGGTGGAAACAATGTACTAATTATAAAAAGTGAAAAGAAAGTTCCAAAAAAAGAGTTAGAATCTTTAGTGGAACTGTGTGAAAAAGATAAAAATAACCTTTTTGTTTATGCTTACTATGGAAGTGACCATAAAATATACTCCAAAGGATTCTCTAAAAAGTCTACAATGTCTGTACGATTCTTTAATCCAAAAGATTGGGAAGCACAAAATATTATGGAAGAGATTGCTAAAAGTAAAAATATTAAAATAGATAGATACTCACTACTTATGATTCTTAAAATTCACAATTTCGACTTAGCACTTAGTTGTAATGAACTAGAAAAATTACAACTTTACGATAAAGAGATAACAACTAAAGATATAGAAAACTTAGTTTCTGGACTTGGTGAGATAAATATAGATGAGTTAATAAAAAAGATTTTAGATAAAAAAGATTTTAAAGATGACCTACAAAACATACTTGACCACGGTACAGATGAGATAAGAATCATAACATCTATAACATCTTACTTAACTCAACTATATATGTTTCTCATCTACATAAAAGTACATGGAGCACCTAATGCTCTTGAGATTCTAGGCTACCCTGCTCCAAAATTTGTAGTAGATGAGAAAGCTAAACTATCTTTAAAATTTAAACCAACAACTTACTATAACCTACACAATCTTCTACTAGAGACTGAACTTAAAATGAAATCAGCACATTGTGATAAAACTGCTCTATTGTTATCATCTCTAATTAAGATTCAAAAGCTAATTTAAGGAAAATTATGGGTGGTTTTTTTCTAAGGTTATGGCTTCGTTGGAGTTTAGGTGTAGTTTTTTTCTCCCTTTTTTTTGCTTCAATTATTAGTTCAACTATAACATTTTATCTTTACCTTATAAACAGTGTAGATACTATAAACAAAGAGATTCTTTCAGCCTTAACAGATATAGCTATATTTTGGTTCCCTATCTCTTTTAGTTTCTCAATTTTAATAACACTTTTTTTAAGTATAAAATACCTTTTTAACAGATGTTATAACAATTATAGATTTGAGTTACTAGAGTGTTCCACTAAAGAAAGCATAAAAGATATTAGCTATAGAGACCTAATAAAAGTTTGGAGAAAGTACCTAAGCACAATCATTTGGTTATCTAGTAGTATGTTAATTATAGCTTTAATTTTCACAAATCTATTTACAACATACAAAACACTTTTTGAGTGGTTTAACATCTACTATCTACTTCTATTTATTTTATTATCTGGTTATTTCTCTTTGGTTATACTCTCATCAAGATCAAAACAGGTGAAAATTTCAAAATGTTAATATTTTTAGATATTGAAACAACAGGTATTGAACAAAATGACAAGGTTTGCTCTATTGGTATGATTCTTTTAGATGATAAAAATAATATCACTACAAACTATGAACTAATCAATGAACATAAAAAGATAAACTCAAAAGCCTCTAGCATAAACCATATAACTAATGAGATGTTAAAAGATAAACCATCATTTCAAGATTCTTTATCTATTAATATACTAGAAAAAAATAACAACAACTCAACAACTATTGTTGGGCATAACATAAACTTTACTCTAAACATACTAAAAAATTCTGGCTTTATTTTTAAAGGTGATACCATAGATACTATGAGAATCTCAAAACATCTTATTGAGGATAGTGAAAGTTACTCTTTACAATTTTTGAGATACGATTTAAAACTATATAAAGATGATGATAAGAATCTTAAAGAATCTAATTTAGATATAAAATTAACAGCTCATAATGCTATAAGTGATGCCTTAGTTGTAAAAGAGTTATATGAGTACCATCTACAAACAGAAAATAAAAAGATGTTATCTATGTTAAGTAATCAACCTGTTTTAATGAAAAAATTACCATTTGGTAAATACCAAGGTAGTTATATTGAAGAGATTTACAACACAAATAGAGCATATTTAGAGTGGATGTTAAACACAATAGTAGATATAGATGAAGATTTGCGATATAGTATCGAATACTATTTAAAAGGTGAAATATGAAAATATATATAGAGTGTAAATCTCTTTTGCTACAAAAATCTTTAGAACTTTTTTTAGAACCATATTTATCATCTATAAAAAAATGTGATATTCTTATAAAAGATGAGAAATGTTTAGAAGATTCGAGATGTTTTTATATATCTACACAAAAAGATTCTGACCTAATAAAACCATTTTCAAAATCTCAACTTATACTAGCTTTAGAAAACAGATATAAAAGTAGAGAGATTGTTAAAAAAGTAGATGAGATAGAAGATAACAGTAAAAATGAAACTAGCTATGAAACTAAATTAAGCTTTGATATTTTAGAAAAAAGAATCAATTCTCTAACACAAGAGTACCAAGAAAATATAATTAAAACAATAAGAGCATTTTATGAAAAATAACAAAATAGTAAAAAGAATCGTTAGTGGAAAGT
>Ga0256824_10000795_pt1 | contig 12313 bp, 5 predicted proteins | sample CV67metaG_FD_191570 | JGI IMG/M metagenome (GOLD analysis project Ga0256824, IMG submission 191570) | Hydrothermal vent microbial communities from East Pacific Rise, Pacific Ocean - CV67 | ecosystem: Environmental > Aquatic > Marine > Hydrothermal vents | place: Pacific Ocean: East Pacific Rise...
GCAAAGGTATATTATACATTGCTCAAAATAGTGGGGTGTCAGTTTATGATGGTGCAAAATGGAATGTATTAGATTTTAAAGCCAAAGATGAGGTTCAAGTTAATACATTATTAATAAGTAAATCATTTAAACTTTTTATTGGAGGAGAATCAAATTTTGGATATTTTAAGGCAGATGATTATGGTAGATTATCTTTTGTGTCATTATTAAATAAATTACCTCAAACAAATAAATTTGAAACGGTATACGATATTGTAGAAACAAAAGAAGGAGAAATATATTTTTTAACTGATAATTCATTATTAAAATTTTACAATGATGAATTGACAATACAAACATCAGAAACTGGTTATTCAGGTATTTTTAATGTTGATAATGTTTTGTATTTAAGTGAAAATGAAAAAGGACTGTTTTATCTTAAAAATGATAAGTTTATACCAGTAAAAGGAATTGAGAATACTATTGATAAATTTTTCTATGATATTATTTCTTTCGGTAAAGACTCTCTATTATTAACTGAAAAAGGTAATGTATATATATCTCCCAAAAACAGAATAAATTTAACCAAAATAGATATTGGAGGTGAATCTGTTTCAACAAAAAAGGCTTTAAAGCTTAATATAAATGATTATGTGGTATGTGTAGTTCCTAATGGTACAATTAGGCTAAATAGAAAAATGGAAGTTGTAGAAACTATTGATATGTCTTATGGTTTAAGTAGTGATTTACATACTAATTATTGTTTAACACCTGATGGTCATTTGGCTATTTCAACTGAAAATGGAATTTCGCTAGTTTATGTTAATAGTCGGTTAAGAAAAATTGATGAAAACAATAATTTTATTGGAAATGTAGAACGAATTAAAGGATTAGGTTCTCAAATAGCTATTTTAGCTAAAGAAGGTGTCCATATTTTTAATGAATCAAATTATCAATTTACTAAAATAGACGCTAAAGGAATTCCAACTTTTGATGGTGGGTATGTAGAGTCAATTAATGGGAAAGAATTATTTCTTTCTATGGAGGATGGATTGTATAAAGTATTAGACAATACAGTTGATAGGATTGATGATAGTTATGCATTTGAAGTGTATCAGTATCCTTTAAATAAAGATTACTTTTTTGTAGGTTTATTTGATGGGTTTAGATTGTTTAAATTTGAAAATAATAATTGGAAAGAGTTTCATTCATATATTGAATTAGGGGTTCAGATAAAAAACATTACCACCGATAAAAATGGTGTGGTATGGTTTGGAACGAGTGACGGGGTTGCTAAATTAAACCCTAACTTTAATCCCCGTTTTGATAAAGAAAAAGGCGATATTATTGTCTTTAATTCTTCTAATTCAGGATTGCCAGATGGATCTGTTTATGTTCAGAATTACAATAATCAAATCATTTTTGGAACCTCAAAAGGAATTTTTGATTATGGTGAATCAAGTCAATCATTCAAAAAAACGAATCAATGTGGAGATTACTTAAATGAAAGTGAAAAACAAATTCATACTTTAAATGTGGACAAGCAAAATCAATTATGGGCAGAATTAATAACCAACATTAATAATAGAGAAATTGGATATTTGACAAATGACAAAGTATGGGTGACAGATGAGTTTTCGCTATTATCTAGTGGTATAGTATATTCTTTTTATAGTGATTCAAAAAGTAGAACATGGATTGGTGGAACTGATGGTTTATATGTATATGATTACAATGAAGTTGAAACTAATCAATTTCAAATTAAAACACTTTTAACAAAAATTTATCAAAATGATTCGGTTTATTTTCATAAATATTTTAGTCGTTTAAGTCAAGAATCTACTGTGTTTCAATTTTCTAAAAGTGCATTGTCTTTTGAATTTGGGTCTACAAATTTTAAAGATGCGAAAAATAATTCGTTTAGTTATTATTTAGAAGGTTTTGATGCCGATAATAAGTGGAGTGATTGGTCTAAAAGGTATAAAGTAGATTATACCAATTTAAGTGAAGGTCATTATAAATTACACGTTAAAACTAAAAATAGTGCTGCTGTTGAAGGGGTAGAGGTAATATATGAATTTTCTATTTTACCACCTTGGTACCGTACTTGGTGGTTTAGAATGTTGATGATTATTGGTGTTGGACTAATTTTGTTCTTATTCTTTAAACTAAGAATTAAAGCTTTAAAACAACGCCAAGTAGAGTTGGAAAATACTGTAGATGAAAGAACTGCTGAAGTGGTAGAACAAAAACATGAGGCAGAAAAACAACGTGACTTGGTAGAGGAAGAGCACAAAAAAACAGTTGCACAAAAACAGATTATTGAAGAAAAAAATAAAGAGATTACAGACAGTATTAATTATGCTAAAAGAATACAAGAGGCTATTTTACCACCTCCACGTTTAGTAAAGGAATGGTTGACTGATAGCTTTTTATTTTACAGACCCAAAGACATTGTTGCAGGTGATTTTTATTGGATGGAAACACTTAAAACAGAGATAGAAGGGAAAGAAAAAACATTAATTTATTTTGCAGCAGCAGATTGTACAGGACATGGTGTGCCTGGAGCGTTAGTTAGTGTAGTTTGTGCAAATGCTTTAAATAGAGCAGTAAAAGAATTTAAGTTATCGTCTCCGGGTGAAGTTTTAGATAAAGTTTCTGAGTTAGTTACTGCTTCTTTTGAAATGGGTGATGAAGCTATAAAAGATGGAATGGATATCGCCTTATGTGCTTTAGATATAAGTACAAAAAAAATATATTATTCTGGTGCAAATAATCCTCTATATATAATCAAACCTTTAAAAGATAAGGATTCTGAGTATAAATATATTAATGATAGCAGAACACATGAGTTAATTGAATACAAAGGAACCAAACAAGCTGTTGGTTATAACGATACAATAAAGAAATTTGAAACCATTGAAATTCAATTAGAACCAGGTGATTCAATGTATGTTTTTTCGGATGGGTTTGCAGATCAATTTGGTGGTGAAAGAGGGAAAAAATATAAATACGCTAGTTTTAAAAAGTTTTTATTAGAACATTGTGATATTTCAATGGAGGAGCAAAAACAAAAATTGGCTATTGAATTTGATGAATGGAAAAGAGATTTGGAACAATTAGATGATGTATGTATTATAGGCGTTAGGATTAACGGAAAAGAACGTAATAATTATACAAAAAGAGAATTAGAAGTTTTAGAATATATAAGAGATGGTTTGTCTTCAAAATTAATTGCTGATAAAATGAACATTGCAAAAACAACTGTTGATACATACAGAAAAAGATTGTTAGCAAAATCGGGAACTTTTAATGCGCAAGAATTAATTAATTACGCCATTAAAAAAGAAATTATATAAATATACCATATATTTGACTTATTAAATAATTAGTTATCCATTAATGGTATTTAGTAGTAGTATATTTCTTTTGTACTTTTTACCAATATTCTTATTGGTATATCATATTGTACCTTCAAAGTTAAAGAATTATGTGATTCTTTTTGCGAGTATTTTTTTTTACAGTTGGGGAGCTCCAAAATTTCTATTTGTTATACTCGGATCCACAATTATTGACTTTTATATTGTAAAACAATTATTTTTAAGTCAAGTCAAATCGAAACGGAAATTACTTTTAGGATTATCTATTTTTATTAATTTAGGACTTTTAATCTATTTTAAATACGCTAATTTTTTTATTGAAAATTTAAATACAACTCTAAGTGCAATAGGTGTTAATAGTGTAGAGTGGGTTAGTGTTATTCTTCCAATTGGTATTTCGTTTTACACCTTTCAAACTTTAACGTATTCAATTGATGTGTTTAGAAAAAAGCATGAGCCCTTACATAAACTAACAGATTATTTAGTATATATTATGTCTTTTCCTCAAATGATTGCTGGTCCTATTGTGAGGTTTAGTTCAATTGCGGATCAAATTACAGGTAGAAAAGAGGTTATTGATGATAAGTTAATTGGCTTTTATAGGTTTTCTATCGGCTTAGCAAAAAAAGTATTAATAGCTAATGTGATGGCAGAGCAAGCTGATTTAATTTTTGATGGTGATTATTCAAATTTATCAACAACAAATGCTTGGTTAGGTATGTTAGCTTATACTTTTCAAATATACTTTGACTTTTCAGGATACTCTGATATGGCTATAGGTTTAGGTAAAATGATGGGCTTTACATTTCCCGAAAATTTTAACTCACCTTATATTTCAAGATCAATTAGTGAGTTTTGGAGAAGGTGGCACATAACATTAGGTGATTTTATGAGAGATTACCTTTACATTCCTTTGGGGGGAAATAGAGTAAAGTCAAAATACCGATTGTATTTTAATTTGTGGATCGTTTTCCTTTTGTCAGGATTATGGCACGGAGCATCTTGGAATTTTGTAATCTGGGGAGCTTTTCATGGGTTTTTCTTAATTTTAGATAGACTATTCTTACAAAATGTAATGTCTAAAATAGGTAAATTACCATCTATTATTATAACATTTATAATTACTATGTTTGGTTGGGTTATTTTTAAAGTAGAAGATTTATCACAATTAAAACTATATTTTGTTAAACTATTTCAGCCAATTGAAAAAATTGAATTTGAAACCATTCCTGCTTTTGGTTTAATAGTGTGTTTTGCCTTCCTATTTGCTTTTATAACAAGCTTTAATTTTGGTGATAAGTTAGGTGATTTTATGTTTAAAAAAGATAATTATTCTTTAAAAAATCATGTATTTTTAACAGTTTTAACAATGATTTTATTTATTGTATCTTTAAGTTCAATAACGTCTTCAGGTTTTAATCCATTTATTTACTTTAGATTTTAATGGGAAATACTAATAAACATATTAATCAAAAAAGAGGACTATTTATTTTTATTGTGATTTTGTTGTTTATACCAATGTTACAGCAAAACTTAAATCTTTTCCCTAAAAATACATTAAGAGGTTCTTTTGAATTAGCTAAAAAACCAGAATTATCAACTCAAAATTGGATAGAAGGAGAATTTCAATCTAAATCTCAATCCTATTTAAATGATCATTTAGGTTTTAGACCGTTTTTTGTAAGAATTTATAATCAAATACATTACAGTTTTTATAATATTGCTAAGGCGAATGGTGTAATTGTAGGTAAATCAAATTTTTTGTATGAAGAAAATTATATAAAAGCTCATTTAGGTATTGACTTTATTGGAGAAAAAGCAATAAAAGAAAAAGTATATAAACTTAAAAAAATTCAAGACACTCTGTCTACAAAAGGAATTGATTTAATTGTGATGCTTGCACCAGGTAAAGCCAGTTTTTACCCTGAATATATCCCCGATAGTTTTTACAAGCTTCAAAATGATTCAACAAATTATGAGTATTATAAAAAAGAAATTAGTTCAAACCAAATTAATCTATTAGATTTTAATAAGTGGTTTATTGATATTAAAGGAAAAAAACAAGCAAATCTTTACCCTAAAACAGGTATTCATTGGAGTATGTATGGACAATCAATAGTAATAGATAGTTTGATTCGTTATATATCTAAATTAAAACAAACTGATTTACCAAAACTAATAATGGATACATTAGTGTTTTCAACTAATATGCAAGGTACAGATCAGGATATTGAAAATGGAATGAACTTACTAAATGAAATTTCAGATTTAAAAATGGGATATACTAAAATAAGTATTAAGAATACAATTCAAAAAAAGTCACCTCTTAATATGTTAACAATAGGTGATAGTTATTATCTAGGACTTCAACGTAGAGGTGTGTTTAATAAAGTATTTTCGAATAATGAATTTTGGTTTTATAATCAACAAATATATAAATCTACAGAATCATCTAAATTCTTGGTTTCTGATATTGATATTTTAAAAGAAGTTGAAAAAAATGATGTTATTCTATTAATGGCAACTGATGCCAATTTGTATAAATTTGGTTTTGGGTTTATTGATGATGTTTATGATATTTATTATACTAAGCTTGAAGATAGAGTTAGTTATAAAAAAGAACAAAGAATACTCAACTATATGGAATCAATACGAGAGAATACAATGCAAAACAAATCAATTCAAGAAAAGGCAGAAAAAAATGGAATACCATTTGAAGAAGAACTAAGAAACAATGCAAAGTATATGATTTGGGTTGAGGATGGTAAACCCTAATAAGTAATTTAGTTTTATAGATTAAAGAGTTAATTTTTTTAATTTTCATCTACAAGTCATTGTGTTAAGAGTTGATAATAACCTCCAAATAGTTATTGTGAAACTAATAACTAATTCCTATATTTGCAATCCAATATTAATAAAATGGCAAAAATAGACAATTACGATTTTAACAAAAAAAAAGCATTGATTAGAGTAGACTTTAATGTGCCTTTAAGAGATAAAATAGTTACAGATAATACAAGAATTAAAGCTGCAATACCTACTATTAAAAAAGTATTATCAGATGGTGGTTCTGTTGTTTTAATGTCTCACATGGGACGTCCTAAAAATATTCCAGAAGATAAATATTCGTTAAAAAATATCATTTCTGAAATAGAAACACTTTTAGGTCAATCAATTCAATTTGCATCAGATTGTATTGGTGAAAGAGCATTTGAAAAATCTGCTAATTTAAAAGCAGGTGAAGTTTTATTGTTAGAAAATTTAAGGTTTCACGGACGTGAGAAAAAAGGAGATGTTGGGTTTGCTGAATTACTAGCAAAACATGGTGACGTATATATTAATGATGCATTTGGTACTGCACATAGAGCTCATGCATCAACTACAACAATAGCTCAATTTTTTCCAAACGATAAATTATTTGGTTATTTAATTGAAAATGAAATAGTAAGTGTAAATAAAGTATTGGATTCAACAGAAAAACCGTTAACAGCAATTGTTGGAGGAGCTAAAGTATCATCTAAAATTACAATTATCACCAAATTATTAGACAAAGTTGATAATTTAATAATTGGAGGAGGAATGGCTTATACATTTGTAAAAGCACAAGGCGGAAAAGTAGGAAACTCTTTAGTTGAAGATGATTTTTTAGAAACTGCTACTCAAATTATTAAAGATGCTAAAGCAAAAGGTGTTAATTTATTAATTCCTACTGATACAGTCGTAGCTGATGAATTTTCTAATGATGCTAATATTGAAACATGCTTAACTTCCGAAATTAAAGATGGGTGGATGGGATTAGATATTGGAGAAAAATCAATTGTAGAATTCAAAAAAGTAATTGCAGAATCTAAATTAATTTTATGGAATGGACCAATGGGAGTTTTTGAATTAAGTAACTATCAAAACGGTACAAAACAAATTGCATTAGCAGTGGCAGATGCTACCAAAAATGGTGCTTTTTCTTTAGTAGGTGGTGGTGACAGTGTTGCAGCCGTAAATAAATTTGATTTAGCAGATAAAGTAAGCCATGTGTCAACAGGTGGAGGGGCTATGTTAGAATACCTTGAAGGTAAATTATTACCAGGAATAGAAGCGATATTAAAATAGCCATCATTTCTCGATACAATTTTATTTATTTTCTTTGAAAAGATATAGAATTACTTGACATGACTAAGTTTAAAATAAATAAAAAGTAATTATCAAATACCAAGTACTTAATACCAAAACAAAATAAAAATGAGTGAATATAAACAAGACGCAAGTTACAGTGTAGGAATGAGCATTGGACAAAGCTTACAACAACAAAATTTAGACGATTTAGATTTAACTACTTTTGTAGAAGGAATTAAAGATGTATTTTCAAAATCAACTTTAAAGTTTACACCAGAAGAAGCAAATTCAAAAATTCAAATGTATTTAAATGAGATTAATGAAACTAAATTTGCATCTGCAAAAGATGATGGATACCAATTTTTAGTTGATAATGCAAAAAAAGAAGGAATAACAGAATTAACTTCTGGTTTACAGTATGAAATCTTAACTGAAGGAAGTGGAGAATTACCTTCACCAACTGCTCAAGTTACAGTACATTATCACGGAACATTGATTGACGGAACTGTATTTGATAGTTCTATGGATAGAGGAACTCCTGCAACATTTGGTGTGAATCAAGTGATTAAAGGTTGGACTGAAGGATTACAATTAATGCCTACAGGTTCTAAATGGAGATTTTATATTCCTGAAAACTTAGCCTATGGTGCATCACCTCATCCTGGTGGAGCAATTAAACCATTTATGGCTTTAATATTTGACGTAGAATTAATTTCTATAGCCTAATTTATTTTTAAGTGTCAAGGTTAGTGCTTTGACACTTTTTTAAATTCTTTTTTTATGAAATACCCACTTATATTAACTGCTTTGCTACTTAGTGTTTTGAGTTGTGATTCTGAAGATTCAGTCAATTCTACTAATACGGAAGAGGTTATTGAAACACCAAAATATTCATTTACCACCTTTGAACAAAAAATAAGTTATAGTATTGGTTTAGATCAAGGGGTATCAGCAAGTCAATATTTTAATTCTCCTGAGTTAAAAGGTAAGTTTAAAGTGTCAGAAATTAAGAAAGGAATGATTGATTATTTGAAAGGCGAAAACTTAAGGATTTTACCAAATCAAATAGACTCAATTTTTAATTTATACCTTATACCTTCAGGTGTTGACAGTTCTATTGTAAGTTGTGTTGATGCAAGTTACGCTTACGGAATACAAGAAGGAAATACATTAGTTTCTTCATTAGTAGCTAGAGGTGTTGATCAAAAAATGGAGGTTGATTTATTGATTGCAGGAATTGAAGATGGTATGACAAATGCTAAGCCATCAATTCCATTGAAAGACGCAAGAATTGAAGTTATATCATATTATTCTGAGATTAATAAAGTATTAGGTGAAAGCTTTTTAGCGCAAAACACTAATAGAGAAGGAATTATTACTTTAGAGTCTGGGTTACAGTATTTAGTGTTTAAAAAAGGAGCTGGAATAAAGCCCAGTTTAACTGATAGTGTTATGGTTCATTATACTGGTCGATTTATTGATGGTAGAGAATTTGAATCAACAATTCCTTCAAAAATCCCAGCAGAGTTTACACCAATGAGTGTTATTCCTGGATGGACTGAAGGGTTACAATTAATGAATGAAGGCGGTCAATATCGTTTTTTTATTCCTTATAATTTAGCGTATGGAGAAGAAGGTAGTCAAAGAATAGAACCATTTACGGCTTTAGTATTTGATGTGGAATTAATCAAAGTAAAAAAGTATTTACCAAATCTGTAAATATATTTTTTTAATGATCTCAGAATGGGGCTTAAATCATTCCACTTTTAATGATGGACTTTAAGTAACTCGAAAAGTCTATTTTAGCAAAAATAAAACACCTGACTTGATATAGTGAACCCATTACCCGATAATTGTTGTGATAATGCATAAACCTGTAAGCGTCTGTAAGACCTGACAGCGTTAATGTATAGGTAACTGTTAATTAGATGTTGAACCAAATCTACATTATATTTGAATAATTAAGGACTTTCAGTTCCTTTTAATGCAGGCTCGTTTATTTAACCTCAATTTCATCAGCAAAAATAAAAGTAGTATTGCCTTTACCTAAATGCCATTCTGGGCAAACGCCCATATTTTTAGCAACAATTTTAACGTACTTAGCTTTAAATGGTTGAGTAGAGGTTAATTTTTGAATAGAATTGTTGTAGTCATCAATTGGAATTGTATTTTTTATTGTTTCTGAAAGTATCCAATCTTTACCATTATCTGAATAATAGTATGACACAGATTCAGGATACCAAATCCATGAACGAACATCTTGTGTAAAATTGGTTGAAATTGTATTTACGGTTGTTTTTTTATTAAAGTTTATCACCACATCCATATCTTGTGCGTAAAACCCTTGCCATTTTCCAGTTCTAAAATCTTTCCCACCATATTGTTTATCAATCAACTCTCTGTCGGATTCACCTTTATATTGTGAGTGTGGTTTTGAATTTAAAGTAATATTCCATTTGTGGTTTACTTTTTTATGATTTGATACAACTTTATGGCTTTTAGATTTGAAATTAAGAGTTTTTGTAAGTTTAGGTATTTGAACCCAACTCGTAATTTCGTCAGACTCACAAAGTTTTATTGGTTTTTTATATTCTTTTATTATTCCATCTGATTTATGATAAAAAATAGTACCAAAAGTATTTGGGTTAACTAATTCTACTTTAGTTTTTTTAGTAAATGTAGATTTTGAATTTTTTAAATATGGTACAATAAATTGACTGTTATCATTGTTTTGAATATGACTTATTATATGTTTAGATGAAGGTACGTCTATCAGTTCAAATACTAAAGTACCTCCAGCCATGATTTCTGAATGGGTAATATAATTGCGGTCTAATAATTTATTGTTTAAGATAATAGATTTGATGTAAATATTTTTATCACTTAAATTATTAGCTATAATATTAAAAGACTTTCCGTTTTCTAAATTTAAATGACAATGATTAAATAACGGAGATGTCAATTGATATATATCAGAACCAGGTGTAACAGCATAAATACCCATAGTACTTAGCACATACCATGATGACATTTGTCCACAATCTTCATTTCCACTTAAGCCTTTGGGAGAATTTGAATACAATTCTGTTAGTATTTGATTTACATATTGTTGCGTTTTATAAGGTGCATTAGTAAAGTTATATAAATAAGCCATGTGGTGACTTGGTTCATTTCCATGTGCGTACTGTCCAATTAATCCTGTAATATCTGCTTGATGATATCCAACAGTTTTTGAGTCTGTTGTGAATAATTCATCCAACCATAATTCTAAAGAATCTTTTCCACCTAACAAATTTGTTAAGCCATAAATGTCATGAGGAGAAAATAAAGAATATTGCCAAGCATTTGCTTCAGTATAATCAAAAGTTACTTCATCTGGTCTAAAAGTAGGTTTGAAACCACCATTAAATTTAGGCTCCATAAATTTTGACTTAGGATTATATAGATTTTTATAGTTTAATGCTCTACTATAAAATGATTTAGCAATAGAGTCTTGTCCTAAAGAATCAGCAAAAACAGCAATACACCAATCGTCATACGCATATTCTAAAGTTTTAGAAACTGATTCTGATTCGTCTTGACTACTAATAAATCCATTTTTCTTGTATGATTCTAAGCCTAAATGATTTTGATTGGCTGAAAATAACATAGCTTTTAAAGCTAAATCAGTGTCAAAATCTTGTAATCCTTTTACGTAAGCATCTACAATAACAGGAATGGCGTGATACCCAATCATACAATGTGTATAATTCCCATCTAATTCCCAAATAGGTAAAATACCACCTTGTTTGTATTGATTTAAAAATGTATTAATAAAATCTAAAGTTCGCTTTTGTTGTGTAATAGTGTAGAGTGGGTGTGTTGCTCTAAATGTATCCCATAAAGAAAAAATAGTGTATTGATTTTTTTTAGATTGATGAATTTTCATGTCCATTCCTCTATAACGTCCATCTACATCTGAAAATGTATTAGGTGCTAAAAATGAATGATAAAGTGCAGTGTAAAACGTTGTCTTTTTATCTAAATCGGCTGTTTCAATATTTATTTTACCTAATTCTGTATTCCATTTTTCTTTTGATTGATTTAGTGTTTTCTTGAAGTTCCAATGTGGAATTTCTGATTTTAAATTATTGATTGCACCTTCAATATCAACAGCCGAAATACCAATTTTAATTTTTAATATATGAGATGAATTAGAAAATTCTAAAATGAGTTTTGAAGATTTGTTTAATGTAAAAGTAGTAATAGGTTTTTCTGATAATTGAATAACAAAATATAAATGTTGCTCTTGTGCCCAAGATTTTGAAATTCGTTTTCCAATTAAAGTAGAATCATTAATAAAAGATAATTGATAATCTAATAAATGATCTCTATGTTCTAAATCAATAATAAGTTTACGTTGTGTTTTGTCTTTATAAGTGTAGTTATGAAATCCTGAATGTACTGTGGTAGTTAATTGAACGTCAATATTAGATTTTTCAAGCGTAACCGAATAATAACCAGCAATAGCAGATTCATTTTTATGAGAAAATTTAGACCCATAGCCTTTTTTATCAAAAGTAGAAGTCCATTTATTTTCACCATTAAAAGGCATAATTAGTAAATCTCCTAAGTCAGACACACCTGTACCACTTAAGTGAGTGTGTGAAAAACCAAAAATTACTGAATCTGAATAGTGATACCCCCCACAACCGTCCCAGCCATCAAGTCGTGTATCGGGTGATAATTGCATAAATCCAAACGGAACAGTTGCACCAGGATAGGTATGTCCATGTCCACCAGTTCCAATAAATGGATTTACATAGTGTGTGTAATCTTCAGCTTGACAAAAAGATAAAAATGAG
>Ga0256824_10000797_pt1 | contig 12311 bp, 12 predicted proteins | sample CV67metaG_FD_191570 | JGI IMG/M metagenome (GOLD analysis project Ga0256824, IMG submission 191570) | Hydrothermal vent microbial communities from East Pacific Rise, Pacific Ocean - CV67 | ecosystem: Environmental > Aquatic > Marine > Hydrothermal vents | place: Pacific Ocean: East Pacific Rise...
GCTTCTGTCTATGATGAACTTGCTGTTAATTTTGATTTGCTTGGAGATGTTGTACCTTTGGTATATATAGAAAAAAAAGTAGAAAAGAAGAGAGAGGAGAAAAAGCTTATAAAGGCAAAAGTGCATTCAATTAAAGATAATGGTGTTAGGTATGTCAGTTTTTCACGTGCATTAAAAAATGCAAAGGCAAAGAATAAAATTATTTTTTTGAAAATACGCTCTACTACTTGTCGATATTGTGACCAACTTGATAGGATTATTGCCAATAATAAGAAGGTGAAAAAGCTTTTAAATCGCTATTTTGAAGTTGTAAAAGTCAATATGGATTATGATAATATACCTCTGAATTTAACCATTAGAAGTACACCTACAATTGTTTTTATTCGACCAAATGATAAAAAAGTTCTAATGCAACTTCCAGGAATTAGAGTGTTGGGTGAGTTTCTTAATATTTTAAATGAAGTGGTAGATGATGCCCATAATGGAGGATATTTAAAAAGGTAAGTATTAATTAAGTGTTTAGGGAGGATTTCTTAGTTGTTATATAAATATAATGGTCAATCTAAATAGATTGACCATTTTTAAAGAATTTAGATTAATCTTCTTCTTCAGGTTCGTAATCGTCACCTGTAGCAGCAGCATCCATCATTCCGTACATTAGTCCACGAACTGTTTCAGCCATTTTTAACATATCTTCTGGAAGTGGTTTTCCACCATAAAGCATAAGCTCCATAGCCATTGTATATAACCATCTGTTACCTTCATCATCTTCAACAATCAAAATTCTACATGGCATAAATGCACCAAATGATTCTGAATATCCAATAAACTTTTCAGCAATTGAAGGTGCACAGAAAGATAAAATTCTGATATATCTTTTACCACCAGGATCTTTAATACTACTTTTAATAGACATTTTTGCATCACCAACAACTAAAAAATTGTTCTCTTCAGCAATACCTACCATTGTTTCAATCGCATCTTCTGTCGTTACATCATCATTGATTTTAACTTTTCGAATCATAGCTTCAGCAGAGTTTCCAGTCTCTAAAACTTTTCCAAACATAGTCATGTAGTGACCCATAGCATCAGGGTGTAGACTACCCACTTTGCTTCCAATTGTTAAATATCCAACTACCGCACCAAGTACTGTAATTCCACCGATAATACTTAAAATCTTTTTAAGCATATAAACTCCTTTTATAATTTTATTTTATGATAGAGTATTTTTTCTTTAAATAAATTTAAATAATATACTCTGTGTTTGAAAAATAGTAAGGTGCTATCTTTCTACTCAAAAGAGAGCCTATTCGTTAAGCATCTTTTTCATCTCTTGAACATCTTTCATCAACTCGATTAGCATCTTTTTTAACTCTGCAAGCTCGCCAGTAGCGTTAGTAGAGAGAGCAACTGGAGCTATTGTTTTTGTTTCAACTTTAGCAGATACTTCTGCTTTTGGCTCCTCTTTCTTCTCGACTACCTTTTTAGTTTCTGGTGCTTTTTCTTCTACTTTCTTTTCAGGAGATGGCGTTGAAGTTGCTTCTTCTTTAACAAATCCAAGCTCTTCAAAAGCCTTCTCTACACTGTTTGAAATCTCTTTCATATAGGCTGTTTTTTTGCTATCTTTAATCCCTGTTGTACTAATCCAATTATCAACAGTTGCATACCCAACATGTAGTTCATTTTTTCCTTTTGGAACATAGAAGAAGACAGAACATGGAGCAAAAACACCTGCATGTGGATCACCATGATTAAATACTGAGTTTGAGAAACCAAAATGACAAAGTGAAGATACCCAATAAGCATCATACTTCTCAAAATCTAAATCTAAATCACCATATTCAAATTTTAAATCTAAGAATCCTGCAATAATAAACTCTTTTTTTGCAAAAAGTCCATCATGTTTCATAACAAACTCTTCAACATACTCTTCTATATCTTCTGGTTCATCAAATTTCATTACCATTTTTAAAAGAGGCTTAGCAGGTAAAGCACCATCAAAAGTTAATTTTTTGTTTTCAGTTGGCTTCATCTGATCAACAACAAGTTTGTCTAATTTAGCAACCATCTCTTTGAACTTTTTAATATTACCTTCATCTTTTGCACCAATGATTTTCAACATTGTATCAGCATCAAGGTGTCCATACCATGTTGTATCTCCACCATCTTTTGCCATCTTTTTAAATGCAAGAAGGTTAAATGGAGCATACGCACCAAAATCAGGATTAGATAAAAGCAATTCTCTCATTGACTCTTTGTCTACAACTGGATAGAAATTTAAAAGATCAAGATTTTTCTCTTTATATTTATTGTAGTAATGCGTTTCAATATGCTCATTTTTACCAACAGCGTCAAAACCGATACTGTTAAGCTCTTTTACCATTGCACCCAACTCTTTATCAGGTTGCCCTTTTGTTCCGTGTAAATCAACCAGTGTACCGCTACCATAAGATAAAGTCGCACCCAACATTAGTGATGCAACGACCTTTGAAATCTCTCTAAAACCCATTATTTATCCCTTCTATTATTCATCTAAAGCTTCTATCTCTTCTACCATCTTCTGAAGATGTTTACCCATTTGACCTTCGAAAGCATCCCACTCTTGAAAATCTTTCATCTTCTCAACAACTTGAGGTTTCACTTCATAAGCTTCCATGTCTTCATCAAGTGCTACTTTTGCACCCTCTTCAAGTAATTTCATATACTTGATAAATGGATCAAGTGTCTCATGCATTTTTCCTGGAGCACCGTGTCCTGGAACGTATAGGTTAAGCTCTGAAGCTTTTTCAATGTCTTCAAGAAGTTTAATATTTCCTAAAATACTAGATGAACCATCAAATCCACCCAAACGACTTTTCATAAGGTTATCTCCCAAGAAGAGCGTTTTACTGTTCACATGAAGAATCACCAAATCGGTATCAGTATGTGCTCTTTCTGGATGATGCATAATAAAGGTTTGACCATCAATCTCTAATTTATCTCCATTTTTAACAGAAATAGTTGGATATTGAAACTCTTTTGAACCCTTAAGATTTTTGGATAATCTCTCTAAAATATCATACCACTTTTGAGCTTCACCCGCTTTAGATACATCAATCATGTGCTGAAGTGCATAGATTTTTACATCAGGATACTTCTCTGCCATAGTTTTATTAGCAAACCAGTGATCACCATGTTTATGAGTATCAATAATAGCAATAATAGGTTTCTTACTAATCTTTTCAACTTCTGCTAAAATCTTTTTACCAACATTGTAGTTTCCACCTGGATCGATCATAATAAGACCATGCTCAGATTCAATCACAGCAGGATTGTTCATAAATCCTTCATTCTCTACATTTGGCTCCATTGGAGGTCCAGGCAAGATATACAAATTTTCCGCATACTTCTTGAACTCAAAGTTCCCAAGATTTCCTAATGTAAATGCATTCGCAGAGATGCTTAATGCACCTACAACAGCTAGTGATAACAGTGTTTTTTTCATTGTTTTTCCTTAAGTTTTTTATAAAACATAGACGCTATCCCTATATTTTATCTCTCCTGATTGAATAACCTTGGCAAATATACCCCGATCATTTTTAAGCAATTTTGGTAATCGATTGTCTAATTTTGTTAAACTTTTACATAATGTACAGTTTTGACTGATCTCTAAAATAAGCGTACCTATTTGAATATGTGTCCCTGATTTAAGATCATAAGGGTTATAGTCAATAAGAATATTTTCTCCTAACGAACCCTGTTCCAATAGAATCTCTTTCTCCTCAGCCATTTTATAACTCTCAATGGTGCTAATTAATACAGATCTATTTATATCTTTTCCATAAAACTTATCACCAACAACACCTTGATCATCTAGATGCATACGATAAACACTTTTCTTAGAAACAAAGAGATCCAAAACATTACCAACAAGTTTTTTTTGATTAATCTTCATCGGTGAGTGACTCATCCTCAAACTCCTCAAATGTTACTTTTTGATATAATTTTTTTTGAATATATTCTAAAATCTTTCCAAATTTATTCTTATTTCTATAGCCAACAACATCATAAATAAAAGTACCATTTCCATCAAAAAAAGCAATAGTAGGATAGAGGTCAATGTCGAGTGCATCTAAAAACTCTTTGGTAGTTCCCTCATCTCCTTTAAAAGATATGGTCTCATCATCGTCTTTATTTATATCAACAAATATAAAATCTTTTTGGATTAGTTTGGAAAGATTGGAGTCATCTAAATTAAATATCATTCTTTCACAAAAATCACATCCGTCTTTATGAAAAAAAAGTAGTATATGTTTATCTGTTTGGTTTGCATCAGATACAATATTATCTAACTCAAAATCAGCACCTATAACAAGGATAGGAAGAGTTGAGAGAAAGATAAATTGTTTTAAAAGTTTTATTATCTTTCTCATCAACCTATCTCCTATTCATCTTCATCGAGCATCTCTAGCTCTTCATACGCAAATCCAATATTTTGTGCATTCAAAATATCATACATCGCTTTGTCTTTAAATTCTATCAATTTCACAGCTTCATTGATCTCTGTAGCATCAATATCTTCATCAAGAGCTTTTAAAATTCGCTCTTTTGTAAGCTTGAAGTATAAGCTTGCTTCATCCATAGCTGTACCATCAGTAATAACTCCATGACCTGGAACTAAAATTTTCCAATCAAGTTTTTGCATCATAGCCAAGGCTTTAAGTTGTCCCATTACCGAGCCGTGTCTTCCAGAAGTAATTCTTCCGTTCATTACAAGGTCACCCGCAAACAGTACTTTTCTCTCTGGCATATAAACAAAAATATCATCACCTGTATGTGCTTTTGTATCCATAGGGATAATATCAAACTTCTCCCCACCAACAGTAATAGATGTTTTCTCTTTTGGAACTTCATCCAGTTTGATAATATGTGTTCCCTCAATAGCATTTTTAGGAAGTACATTAAACATTCTTGTTGGTGTACCCTCTTTATACTCTGTATTTACACTATCTGGACCAATAAGTTTGGTATTAAATGCTTTTTTATAAAAATCATTTCCAAGCCAATGATCATCATGCTCATGAGAGATAATAATATGAGATACAGGAAGATCAGCTATTTTTTTCATTGAAGCGTAAGCTTGTTTTGCAAATTGGAATGAAGGACCTGTATCCATAACAACAAAACTATTTTCTGTTTTGATGTAACAGTTATTTGCCATATTTCCAGCATTCTCTTTGGTCGGTTTTTCGATTGCACCAAAGAAACACCATACATTTTCAGCAACTTGTGTAGGCTCTAATTTATAGTCAAAAGGCTTAGAAGCACTACTCTCCCCTGCTGATTCTGTAGAAACAGATATAATCGCTTCTATCGTTTTATCTTCTCCAATTGAACTAAGTTTCTGCTCAACTTTTTCTACTTTTTTACTATCTTGTACATCTATGTTTTGGGTAGAGTTCTCAGCTACCTTTTGCATATCTTTAACCATTGCTTGTAAAATAGCATCGCTTTTTTTTGTTTCATCACTAGCACCACAAGTTGTAACTAGTAGCGTTGCAGTTACTAAAGATAAAATAGCTTTTTTATTCATCTCTCTTCTCCTAAATTTTTAATAGATTTGGATAATCCACTTTTATTAATTCAATTTAATTTAATAAAACTAGATTATAACTTTCATTTCCAAAGATTGGAAACGAAAGATCAAATTACTTGATTTTTGCTTTTTTAGTTTTTGTATCACCCTTAAGGTCTGTCCAAGTAACTTCTAATTCGTCACCCTTTTTACCTTTGAATTTAAACTTGTAAAGAGGATTTTTAGACATAAATCCACTTCCACTCATATCATAAACAACAGCGTCACCAACTTTAGCAACTACAGAAGTAATAAAGTTAGCTTCTTTTTTCTTTTTTTCACCCTCTTCAGGTCCAATGTTTTGGTGTTTAGCCAATACTTTAACTTTTACAATTCCATCTTTTTCTTTTGCTTTAACTTTCATCTCTTTCCTTTCAATTTAAGTTCTTGAATTTAATTTCTAATATCTATCGTTTGTACAGGTGACGTGAATCAACCCCCACAACCACCTTTAGATACTTCAATTGCTAATACTTTTGAGTAAAATTTACCATCTGTACCCTCTACAATAGCAGTAATTTTTCCTGAACCCTTCATTTTCATAGTGATAGCGTAATCAACGATTCCACCAGCTGGTACAGTCCATGCAGCAACAGCAGCACGAGGGTTAGCATCTTGGAAAAGTGCTACAGATTTAGCTTCAATATCAGACTTAACAACTACAGGAATTTTCCCACCGTTTTCAGCAAGTTTTGGTGCTTTAATACTTACACTTTTTTCCTCTGGCTTAATATCTCCATAAAGTGCTTTAATAGCTTCTGCTGGCTTTTCAGCTTTCCATGCGTCTGGTTTCTCTTTTCTAAAATCCATTGCACTAAGTTGTGTTACTGGTGCTAGCGCTAATGCTGCTAAACCTAAACCTAAAAATTTTCTTCTATCCATCGTAATTTCCTTTCAGTTGATGTAAATTTTGGAATCAATTGGTGTCAAGTGGATAATGGCAAGCAGTTTGCTTCGATTCCAAAAGCTACTCTATCCTAACTTGACACGGTTAACATTAAGTTCATCAAAAAAACTTACTTAATATTCTTTAATTCATAAAAAGTATATTTTAACTTCGTGAACTAATTGTGTAATGTAAATTACTATTTACTCTTTGAGACCATATATTCAATAACTTGTTTCAATTTGTCGTCACTTAAAGTACTTCCACCTCTTGGAGGCATTGCACCACTACCTTTAATTGCTGTAGCCAACACACTGTCCATACCTTTTGTCATAACTTTATCCCAAGCCTCTTTGTTACCTACATCTGGTGCACCCATTTTATCATTTCCATGACATACAGCACAACTTTTGTCATAATCTTCTTGACCTGGAGCTATTGTTGAGTTATCTTTCTTTGGAAGATCTCTAACTTCACTAAATGGTGGATTTACATCAGTACGAGGATCGCTAACAACAACTGCTTTTGCATCATCATCTTTACAATCTTTCATACATCGTACACCTACAGCACCAGTATTCTTACCATCTGCCAAAAACTTTCTAACATCTTCGATACCTGAAGCACCATCAATATTAGGAATAAATCCTTTTTCATTTGGTAGTTTGATTGTTGTGAAGTTTTTGTTACTAAGCTCAAAATCTTCTTCCATCTCTTCACCATTTACTTGAATCTCATTAGCTGAAAGTAAATATGCTGTAATCGCATACGTCTCATCCCAACTTAAACTCTTTGGAGTAGCATAAGGCATTGCATCATGAATGTACCATAAAAGTGTACTTGCTTGTGGCCAATAGGTACCAATGGTTCTTTTTGGAGCATCTGTTTTACCTGGAGTTCTTTGGTTCGTAAGTGATGAAATATCACCACCAGCTAGAGTAGGATAACCTACACCACCTGCACCAAAGTCACCATGACATACAGCACACTTCTCTTCGTAGAGTTCATCACCTTGTTCTACAGTACCTTTACCAACTGGAAGACCTGTTCCATCTGGCATAATATCTGTATTCCAAGCTTTAAGCTCTGCTTCTGTTGGTGTTCTACCATAATTAAGTGCTTCAACCACTTGGTCATTTACACTATAAGCAGTATATTTACCGTTAACAGTTGGATAAGTCATACCACCATCAATAGCATCTTTCTTACCATCATAAGCTACAGCAGAGATTGAACTTAATACCAATGTTGCTATACTTAATGTAATAGTCTTATGAACGCATTTGAGCATTATGAACCTCCCCATTTGCTTTTACTTGCCAAGTGTTGATAGAGTTTCTATGATAAACACCCTCTACACCCATAATTTTTTTCTCTTGGTTTACTGTTGGTTGAACATCCCCTGCATCATCCACAGCACGACTCTCTAAAAGAAGTTCTTTACCTTCATATTTGTACATGTAGCTAAATCGTGTCCAAGCTTTTGGAAGCACCAGACCTTTTAGTTTTGTCTCTACCCAGTTCTTACCACCATCAAAAGACAAATCAACATGAGTAATTGTACCTTTACCACTCCACGCAAGACCCTGAATTTCTACCATATCGCCTTTTTTAAGGTCAGTCCATGGTTTTTCAGGAGATGGAGAAGTTACAATTGAGTTAACTTCAAGTGGATAAAAGTGTTGGATCGCTTTACCACTTGGAAGAAGTGTTGTGTACTTAGAAGTTTCCTCTTTACAATACCAAGGCTTATCTCCAAACTCTAATCGCTTCAACCATTTGACAGATAAGTTTGCTTCCCAACCTGGAACAAGAAGTCTGATTGGATAACCCTGCTCTTCTCTTAATGCTTCACCATTCATTCCCCAAACAATCATCGCATCGTCCATCGCTTTTTCAGTTGGAACAGTTCTACTCATAGAAGAACCATCTCCACCTTCAGCCAACATCCATACAGCTTTAGGATCAACACCTAAATCTTTAAGAATAGTCTTAAGTCTAACACCTGTCCACTCAGTACAACTCATCATACCTTTAACAAACTGTAAAGAATCAAACTGTGGAGATTTCCACTCAGCAGCACCATTAGAAGGACATTCTAAAAAGTGAATAACACTTTCACTAGGATACTTTTTAAGCTCATCCATAGTCAATACGATTGGTTTTTTTAACATACCATGAATCATAAGTCTATGTTTCGTTGGATCGATACTTGCTACACCATTATGAGTTCTTGTAAAGAAAAGACCATTTGGGGTAATAATACCATCTAAATCCTGTAAAGGTGTTACAGAAATAGCAGCGTGCATATCTCCAGCAGAAGATAATAAAGGAGTCGTTCTTCTTACTACATTATGCTCATAAGGTGAAGGTTTCCCATAAGGATTCTTATTTAACTCATACCCTAATGATGTTGCCCAAGGTTGCTCTTCAACAATATATTCATCGTCTTTGCCCTCTGCTAAGAGCTTTTCAGGTGTTAATAGACTACTAGCAGCTACCGCACTGGCTGAATACACAGCAGCTTTTTTGAAAAAATTTCTTCTACTAGATTGAGCCATCTCAATATCTGCAAGCATCTCTAGATCTTGTGCAGAAGATTTATCATTTTTTTTCATTTGTCCTCCTTTTAAAATTTGGTATTTTCTACGAATACCGTCGGAACGATATGATTATAATGTAATAATATTTTAAAAGTCAAGAAAACCCATTTATATATCTTGAATAATAGGCTTTATAATTTAAAAAAAGAATTTTATATATAAGTAAAACTACTATTAATTATAGTTTTTTTTTATATAAATTGCCCAAGAATGTATAATTTTTAAACATTTAAAGTAAAATTCTCAATTTAAAGCACAAAAAATCATTAATATAATCAAAAAAAATAATTATTATAGATGTGTATAAAGGAAACATATCCAAGAATTTTTTTCATGATAATAAGTAAATCTAATTATTACTTACATAAATGTTTTAAAAAAATTATTATGTTTTGAGATCATAATGCATAAAAATTTCTTCCAAAAGGGTCTTATTTTAAAAGAAAAAAGTATTAATATTTTAAATATCCACCTCGATATCCATCATCAATAACTTCCTTCAAAATATCAAAAAACTCTTTCGATTTTCGAATTCCAGGAAGCTTCATTAAAATATCTTTATTATCTGGTCTAATAAAGACAAGTGTGGGTGTACTGTGAATGGTTAAATCTAAAGGTATATCATCATAATCTGTATTAACAGCTACCACCTCAAAATATCGGTTCAATAACTTTTGGATTTTTTGACTTTTTGCAATACCCTGATCAAGCTGATCGCAATAGCTACAAGTCGTAGAACGTATTTTTAAAAAAACAATTTTATGTTTTGCTTTTGCATGCTTCAAAGCTTTTCTGAAACTGACATAATGAATTTTTCTCTCTTGAACTACCCCAATTTTTACTTTTTTTAATACCGTAGGCTCCCTTTTCTCATCTAAAAGAGCTACCATTATAGGCGTATTATCAGTAAGATTCAAATCTACAGACAACATATTATAAACCGATTTAACATTAAGAGAATGTAAATGATCATAGAGCTTAGTTTCACTAAAAGAAGGCATAAGAACACTGTTTAGAGTCTCCTCTAGAGTCTCTTTTCGTAAAATACTCTCTTTTACTTTTTGCTCCAAAAGCCTTAAATATTTTTCTGTATTTTCAAAAGAACTACGCTTGCTCATTATGCCATGAGCGCTAATTGTATCTTTCCAATCCAACTCTTTTAAATGCTTTAATGTCTCTTGCCATCTGCCAATAGAATCCCCCTCTTTAATCTCTAAAAGACGATTATTATAAACCATATCCCCCGAAAACAATATCGATCTTTCTGGTATAAAAACAATAAGACCTCCTTGATTATTCTTAATCAATTTAATCTCAACACTCAACGATCCTAAAGTTATTTTTCTATCTTCATCCAGATAGAGATCAAGAGGAACAAGGTTGGTGTGGTAAAAAGCATCGTTAGATACCCTTTTTGATAAAGAAATTTCTATTGGATTCTCAAAATATTTTTTATAATCTTCAGATCCCAAAAGAGTTGCACCCTGCTCTTTATAAAAACTATTACCCAAGATATGACTCTCTTCAATAGAAGTGTTGATCACATATTTAACAGGTAATTTCTTGATCTCTCGCATAATAGAATAGCTGGTTTGTGCATATTCATAAGTAGGACCTGAATCAATAACAATATATCCATCTTTTGTTTCAATATAACAACTATTAAGAATATTTCCACCATTAATAGAAGAGACCTCCGAAGGTAGACCAAAAAAACAACTTATTCCATCACTTATTTTATAAGGCTTCAGGGAATAATCAAAGCCAAATAACTGAACTGTAAAAAATAAAAAACTTAAAAAATATATCACATAAACTCCAACTTAAAATTATTTATTATTTTATAATAACATATATTAAATAAGTTTTACTAAAAAGCTATTGAGAAAGAGTAAAGTTATGAATATAATTGCCTTTATCTATATAATAATTGAGAAATTAAAACACCTTCAACAAGCTGATCGATATCTCCATCTAAAATAGCCTCTACATTAGAATAAGGTATATTACTACGTGTATCTTTAACCTGTTGATAAGGTGCAAGTACATAAGAACGAATTTGATGTCCCCAACCATTATCACTCTTCTCTACTCCATCAAGTTTTGCTTGTTTTTTTTCCATTTCATATTCATAAAGCCGAGATTTAAGCATTTTCATCGCAGTAGCTTTATTTTTGTGTTGACTTCTATCATTTTGACACTGCACTACAATATTTGTCTCAATATGTGTAATACGAATGGCACTCTCTGTCTTGTTTACATGCTGTCCACCAGCCCCAGAAGCCCGATAAGTATCAATACGTATATCTCTATCCTCAATGGTAATATCCACGTCATCATCAACTTCAGGAGAAACCATAACCGAACTAAAAGAGGTGTGACGCTTAGCATTTGAATCGAAAGGTGAAATTCTAACCAAACGATGAATTCCATTTTCTACTTTCAGATAACCATAAGCATTTTCGCCTTTAATAATAAAGCTAACATCTTTAATTCCAGCCTCATCCCCAGACTGATAATCCAACCCTTCTACTTTGAAGCCTTTTCTCTCTGCCCAGCGTAAATACATCCGATAAAGCATATTTGCCCAATCCTGAGACTCTGTACCACCTGCACCAGGATGTATTGAGATAATAGCATTATTCCCATCATGCTCACCGCTCAACATCATTGTCACTTCTAAACTATTAATATCCACCTCTAAACTTTCAGAGTCATCAAAAAGCATCTCAAGTGTCTCTTCATCATTTTCAGATTTTGCCAATTCAAATAATTCTAAAGTATCATAAACTGAACTTTTTGCATCTTCATATTTTTGAAGCATACGTTCTTTTTTTATCTTCTCTTGTGAAATGACAGAAGCCTGTTTAGCATTATCCCAAAAACTACTCTCTTGTTGAATTATCTCAATTACTGCCAGTCGATCAATAATATCATCCGGTTTAACAATATTTTTTATATTCTCTATTTTTATAGCAAGTTTTTTAATAAGCTCACCATATTCATACAAATCCATCTTATAATATCCATTATATTAAATTAAAAGGTATTTTAACAAAAAGAAGAAGAATAAAGAAGTAAAGCGAAGATATATTATGAAAAGTAAATATATAATTTATAATAAAAAGATAAGTATTGATTGTAAAAAAGAAGAAAAATTCAAAGAGGCAGCGACCTACATTCCCAATCCAGACAGGATAAGTATTAT
>Ga0256824_10000798_pt1 | contig 12309 bp, 9 predicted proteins | sample CV67metaG_FD_191570 | JGI IMG/M metagenome (GOLD analysis project Ga0256824, IMG submission 191570) | Hydrothermal vent microbial communities from East Pacific Rise, Pacific Ocean - CV67 | ecosystem: Environmental > Aquatic > Marine > Hydrothermal vents | place: Pacific Ocean: East Pacific Rise...
AAGAATGCAGTATCTTCACCTGCTTTTTTAGTTGTAACTTCTACCTTGTCCGCAACCATAAATAGAGCATAAAAACCAACACCAAACTGACCAATAAGGTTAGAATCTTCTTTTTGGTCTCCTGTTAAGTTCTCTAAAAATGCTTTAGTACCAGACTTTGCAATAGTACCAAGGTTGTTCATTAAATCTTCTTCGTTCATACCGATACCCGAATCTTTAATAGTAAGAGTTTTAGCCTCTTTATTAGCAACAATATCTATGCGAGGAGCAAAGCTTACCTCTTTATACTTTTCATCTGTTAAAACTAACATATTAAGTTTATCAAGTGCATCGGAAGCATTAGAAACTAACTCACGAATAAAAATTTCTTTGTTTGAGTAGAGTGAGTGAATCATAAGATTTAATATTTGATTTGCTTCTGTTTGAAACTGATGTTTTGCCATTTGTAATTTCCTTGAACTAATTTTATGAAATAATATCGAAAAAAAGTTAATATATGTATTTAAGCTAAGGAATTCTTAGTCACATAGACTAAACTAACTTTAGTCTATGTGTAATTAAATAAATTAAGCTATACTTACAACATGCAATCAGACTACATAGAGCTAATAGAACCAACACCAAAGTTAAATGCTAAAAGGTGCAAACTCATAGCACTGCTAATAAGGGTGTTCTTACAGTTTACTACTCTGTTTATCGCAGTACTATCTTGGTACTTGTATGACTATTTTATAGCCATTGCCCTAGCAATGTTGAGTTTTATCGTTATGGGGATTATTCGTTCTAAAATTAGGAACAGTGTTATTCCGCCCTCTCAAAGAGAGTATCAGTACAACGACCAAGGTATTGCAGATTGGTACACAGCTAAAGAGTTCTGTTTTGAAGATGAAGTGAGTTAGTCTAGATATAACTTGCTAAAGAGATTTTAAAACATGTACCATCATTTAAGTTTTTAACACTTAGTGTTCCCTTAAATCTCTCTTCTATAATCTTGCGTGACATATAAAGGCCTAAACCTGTCCCTTGTGACTTATGCTTAGTGGTAAAATATGGCTCAAATACTTTATTCATTATACTTTTTGTCATACCACCCGCATTATCACTAACAGCAATATTCACATGTGAATCATCTTGAGTTATTGAGACTATTATCTTTGCATGATGAATATTTCTATTGACTAAGGCATCTTTAGCATTATTTAAAAGTACTAAAAAGACTTGTTGCAGTTCAGTATCATACCCATAACACCTTACATCGCATTCTATCTCTCTTATAATAGTGATGTTATCATCAAGATTTACATTAAAGACATCAATAGATTTTTCTACACTATGTGCGAGAGGAAAGACACTTTTTTGATTTTTTTGTTCTAAGTAACCTTTAAAATCATCAATAGTATTGGACATATATTTTGTCAAAGACTCAATCTCTTTGAGTTTCTCTTCTAGTAAGGGGTCTTGGATTTTTTTCTCATATAAAATATCATCAATAGTACTGACTACTGAATTAATTTGGGAGAGTGGTTGCCTCCATTGATGTGCGATATTCTGTATCATCTCATCCATAGAGTCTAATTTATTTTTCTCTAATAGTTTTCTATTTTCTTCACTTATGCCATCAAAAGGACTCATCTTTCTCTCATTAAAATCAAAATTAGCAAATTATATCTAATCTTTATTGAATTCATATTATTTTTTTTGTACTATACCTATAATAAGATTTGGAGATTTTTTTATGAAAAAAGAGAATACTAGTAAAACGGAAGAGAACAGTGCAGAACTTGGAAATGTAGATCAAATTCGAGAGATACTCTTTGGTTCACAATCACGTGACTTAGATGAAAGATTTGAAAAAATAGAGACTAGTCTTAAATCTATTCAAGATGAAATGCGAAGTAAAATAGAACAAAATCAAAATGATTTTGACGAAAGAATGAACTTAGAATTAGAAAATATAGGCAAAAAAATAAAGAATGTTGTTAGTTCTCAACAAGATGAGTTTGCCGACATTCGAGATGCTGCCCTTAAACAAGAAAAACGTATTAATAGCTCTTTAGAGACTTTAGAAGATGAACTTAATGCTAAACGTGAACAACTCCAACGTCAACAGATAGATATGCGAAACACAATTCGTACTCAGATGGATTCACTTCAAGATGAGTTACTCACCGTACTTGACAAAAAATTCTCGGAAATAGGAGAGGTAAAACTCTCTCGTGATGATGCAGCAGAAATCCTCATGGAAGCTGCTATGGCAATGAAAGGCACTAAAATAAACCAACAACTCTCAGCTGCGCAAGCTCAGGTAAAGTAACCTTCAGTCTTAACTAAATGAATGAAACTAAAGACAGCTCTCAAGAGAAAGCATTATTAGATGCTTTCTCTCCTCTTGTTACTAAGCTCATAGACAAAAACTACGAAGAGTCTCAAGATAAAATTGCTTCACAGATGGCACCCCTTATTGGGAGTGCCATTAAAGAGCAGATTAAAAATCAAAAAGATGATGTAGTCGATGCACTCTACCCTGTTATGGGAAACATGATTAGTCGTTATGTTTCAAAAATGTTTGAAGAGATGCTTAACTCTATCAACGAGCAGATTCAAACAGGTCTCTCTTTTAAAACTTTAAGCCGTAAAGTAAAAGCAAAAATACAAGGTGTAAGTGAGACAGAGTTACTTCTAAATGAGACATCATATTCCAACATTAGAGCTGCCTTTTTAATTCACAAAGAGACAGGCATTGTCCTTGCCCAAGCACAGAGTGATCTAAACCCCATTAATGAAGCAGATATGCTCGCTTCTATGATGACTGCTATTAGAAGTTTTGTAAATGACTGGGTAGAGCAGAATGAGACGTATAGTGAACTCGGGGAGATAGAATACGGTGGCAGTAAAATAATTATTGAAGCGAGTAGTAACAGCTACTTAGCCGTAATCATAGATGGTGCTTCTTATATTAAAACAAATGAAAAAATTAGATATACCTTAGAAAATATTTTAAAACCACACTCCCAAAAAATAAAAACATTTAATGGAGACCTTAGCGAATTTCCAATTGAAGAGATTGAGGCTACCCTCTCAAAATTATTAGAAAAAGAAGAGGAGGAGAAAGGAGAAAAAAGATTAAGTCCTATTATTTTCATCCTTCCTTTGTTACTACTTGTTTGGTTGGCATGGTATTTTTACAATGAACATTTAGATAACTCCCTTACCACTAAGATAAACACTACGCTCTATAAAACTCAGCTACTTACTACATACAGACTCAATGCGGTAAGCAAAGACGGAATCGTTACGCTCAGAGGAGAAGTACCCAAACAGTACCATAAAGCACTAGCACTCAATGCTATTAACTCTCTTGCTGGTGTCAAAAAAATCGACAATGAAATAGTAGTTGTACAAGATATTCCCGACCCTATGCAGGTAAGTTCTAATGTAGCCTATCTTATTTCTGGGCTTAACGTGGATAAAGGGGTTAATATCACTTATAAATTGGATTTTGATACTCTTTTCATAGAGGGCTCAGTCTGGGACACAAAACGCCAAGAGATAGTACTCCATAAGCTCAAAACTATCCAAGGAGTGAAAACTCTACACAATAACATCTCAGTAGAAACTCCACATATAAAAGCATTCCTCTATTTCGGAAATAACCGGACTAAATTAACGCAACTACACCATACGAAGCTTATTGAGCTTATTACACTTCTAAAAGAGTTAGATAATAGGATAGAAATTGTTATAACTTCCTATAGTGATTTAGTAGGTAATTATAAAAAAAATCAGCGACTTCTTAGTCAACGAGCAGAAAATATTGCTCAATATATGAAAAATCAAGGTAAATTATCGCAAAATATAGTTATAAATATTCTCGAAGAAGCCCCAGAAGGGGTAATTGCCATCGAGAATCCAGATAAAGCAAGATGTGTCATAATAAATTACAGAAAAAAGAGTCTCTAGTGTTTGCATATAAAATAGTTATGGTTGGTGATTTTGGTGTTGGAAAAACAAGTCTAGTCCGTCGTTTTGTAGATAATAGTTTTAGTGAAGATTATATCAGTAGTATTGGTGTCTCTATCTCTAAAAAAATCATTACCAGTTCTAATATAGACTCCACAATGATGCTATGGGATACCGAGGGAAAGACAGAGTTTAACCATATCTTTAAACAGTATTTAGTAGGGGCAAAAGGCTATATTGTAGTCGCTGATCTAAGCCGTCCTAAAACACTAGATTCCATCAAAGAACATGTTGAACTCTGCTTAAATACTGTCAAAGATGCACCCATATATATAGCTCTCAATAAAAGTGATTTACAAGAAAATTCTCACTATTCAAATGAAGAGATTAAAGCTATTTCAAAAAATATAGTAGAAGTCTATAAGACATCTGCACAGAGTGGCGATGTTGTCAATGAGATATTCCAGCAGATAAACTCCACTATTGTAACTAGAGGAAAAGCATAATGTACACAGCTGAAGTTTTACCACTCATCTCTAAAAAAAGTAGAATACTCTATATTCTTTTTACTAAAAAATTCACTATTGTAAACTTCTCTAAAGAGCTTTCTATCTTAACAGAGAAAGATCGAAGTATAGAGGTTGGAATTGATATTAGAGATCTATTTTGGGAGTTTTTAGGTTTTGAAGAGAGTATTTTAAAACTATATGAAAATGAGTCTACAAGTTTTAAAATACCGATGATATTTAAAAATTCTATCTATTACGATATTGAGATAGAACCCTTTGATACACTCAATAAAGATGAATTTTTTATAGCCTATATAAGTAAAAAATCAGAATTTTCTTCAGAATACCTCAAAACAATTCAAGAGATAAATAAAAAAACATTAGTTTTACAGATTGATGAGATAGAGAATAAAAAAGAGGAAAATTATTACGATGCTATTAACAAACAACTTCTCTCTTTTCATGTAGACAATATAGGACTTATTACTGAGGCTAACGTGGTTTGCTGCTATTTTTTAGGCAAAGAGGAAAAAGAACTCATTGGAGAACATTTTTCTAACTTTTTCCACACTAGAGAGACAACACTCCAAAATGCTACAAGTAAAATATTTAATGCCACAAATATCCAAGGTCAAGATACAACATTTCATGCTGATATTTTAGCGGTTAAAGACTCTAGCGGTATTTATAAAAATATTATTATCTGTCAGGATGTCTCACATCTCAAACAGATTGCAAAAGAGTTAGAGTATGCAGCATCACACGACAGTCTAACTGGTTTAGCAAATAGAACACTCTTACTTGAAAAAATTGATGAAGCTATCAGCCAAAGCAAAGAAGAAAAGAGTATGTTTGGCTTATGCTTAATTGATTTAGATAAACTTGAAGCAATTAATGACACCTATGGTCATCATGCGGGGGATATGCTTTTAAAACATATAGCCTCTATGTTAGAAAAATTTGTTAGAGACCTTGATACTGTTGCAAGGATTGGTGGCGATGAGTTTATTATTTTATTCAAAAATATTGAAAATACAGAATATGTAAATAGAGTGATACAGAGAATAAAGCAATTACCTCAAAAGAACCCGCTCTTGTATAGTGAAGATGATACTATTAACTTTGGTTTTAGCGTAGGTATTAGTATATACCCTAATGATGAACAGGATGCGAAAGCACTTTTAGACTTTGCAGATAAGGCAATGCATAAAACAAAAAGAGAAACACAAAACTCTAAACTTTAAGTTTTAAAAAGAGTAGGCTAGGCTTATACCATATCTGCGTCCCATCACACTCTTTGTGTAACCACCATATACTGTCTCAGGATTTTCGGTAGTGTTATTCGTGATATTTTTCATATATGCAGTAATGTCTAAGTTATTAAGAAAAGCATTTTTATAAACATAGGTAGTATCAAAGAAATGCTGAGTTCCCATATCTTTATAAGTATATGGTCCAATAAAAAAGAATTTGTTATGAGAAGAAGTCCATTTTGTTTTCATTTTACTATACCCTCTGTAGTGTATATTAAGTAGCATATCTTTTTTTAGATCTATATCAACTCCTGCATTCCACATATTTTCAGGTGTCCCTAAAAAATTCAAATCCTCATCAGTTATAGAGCCCACAACATCATATTTTTTTGATTGTGTATAGTAGTATCTATCATCAATCTTTGCATTAGTATATGTATAATCTGCATAAAAATGTGCATCATTCATATCATGTTGTAGTTCAAGTTGAACACCCTTACTTGTAGCAGATGAACCATTTATCCAGCTTCTTGTTCCTAAGAGACCATTTCCTAAAATTTCTTTATTGAGAGCTGCAAACTGAACCATTTCTTTCACAGTAATATAGAAGAAGTTTAGAGATATTTTACTACTGTCTTGTGTATAAATAAATTGTAAATCATGTGTTTGGTACTTTTGTGAGTCTTCTGCTCCACCTATGGATAGACCGTTACCAATAACAAAACCTTCTCCCCCACTCTGCCATAAAAGAGATGTTGGTGCTACCTCAGAAGTGTTATACATATACTTTACAATAAAGTTTTCATGGGCTACAAAGGTTAGTCCAAGTCGAGGAAGGAATACACTGTTTTGTAAAATACCATCATTTTTCTGGTAACGTGCTCCCATAGTAAAAAGAAAGTTTTCAATACCAGAGTATGTAATCTCTCCAAATGTTGCATATTGCTTATCATTTACATCCGGTGAGCGCTCACTCAGAGGAGCACCAAACTCTCCTTGATGAAATTTTACATTATGCTGCTCAAATAAGAGACCAAAAGTTAAAGAGTAGTCCTCTCCATTATGAAATAAGATAGACTCTGCTCCACCCCCTTGCATTGAGAACTCTTGATTATGGTTGTCAACTGTCATATTGTAATGTGTTATATAATTGTTATAATAAACACGATTTTGAAGTTTTGTATTTGAAGAGAGTTGTGGATTATAAGCTAGTTCTACCCAATCACGATCATAGTTAATATTATCATATTGACTCCAGTGAAACCCATGATTTTTAAATCTTGTAACCTGTCCTTTTAAAGAGAAGTCGTTCATATTTAGTTTAAATCCGAACTCTCCACTTCTATCAAAATCAGATGCTGCATTATATCGAGGATGAGGAGACATAGAAATAGGACCTGCTGACGTAGCTTTATATCCCTCACCCCATGGCTGAGCACTATCAAATGTTTTTATAGAAAACATAATATCTGCATCTTCAAAACTTTGACCATATACAGCAGACTCTATCTGTCTCTGATGCTCTACTTCATAGTCAACAAAAACTTCCATCTTCCCTTCGCCTGTTTTGTCCATAGACTTTCCAGACTTAGTCATTATATGTATGATTCCTATTCCCGCATCTGTTCCCCATAATACAGAACCCGGACCACGAACAACCTCTATACGTTCAACATCAGATAAGATTGGAAACATAGTTTCAATACTCACTCCATAAGCAGCTCTATTGTTAACAGCATGTCCATCAATGAGTAATAAATAGGAGGTCAATGCCTGAGAGACACCTCTATTTGTTAAGTTAGGAAAGTGTCCAGTGGTGTTGTAGTAGGTACCAGGTATATTTTGCATTACATCAGCAACAGTTCGATACCCTCTTCTTTGAATATCTTCTTTAGTGATAACAGTAACAATCGCAGATGTTTTATCCATATCGGTAAGACTACGACTTGCTGTATATATTTTAACCTTACTAAGTTCAGCTAAATCCATATCTAAATAAGCAGCCAAGATATACTCTTGATTCTCCTTAGCATTTATAGTAGATGATAGCCCAAATAGCAATACCAAGAATACATTTAAAAAAACTTTTTCCAAAATTTATCCCTTATAGTTCTTCCTAATCCTACAATAATATTTCTAATAAGTTACTTTTCAATTCAATTTTTACAAAAAAACAGAGTAAGATTAGATATGTATAATAAGCTTCTATTAACGATTATAGCGATATAATCCAATCTAATAAATAGATATTAAATTACGAAAAACTAATACAATACTCACTCTTTTAGTTTAAACGACTAGATGTCAAAACAAAAGCTTAGTTCAACCCGTAAAATAGGGAATAAAAACACTCATGGCACTCATAGACCTACAAAACATCTCTAAACACTACTCTGCACAAAAAATACTCACAGAAGTAAACTTCCATGTCGATGAGGGCGAAAGAATCGTTATCATTGGTAAAAATGGGAGTGGTAAATCTACTCTTATGAAAATAGTAAATGGTACACTTGAACATGATGGTGGACATAGAATTACAAAAAATGATTTAGAAGTGAAGATGCTCGACCAGAGACCAAACTTTGTAGAGGGCCATACGGTTCGTCAAGCAGTAGAGCATGGTCTCAAAGAACTCAACATTGCTAAAGAACGCTATAACGTGCTTTCACTCCGTTTAGCAGAAGATTTCGACAATAAAAACCTTTTAGATGAGCATGAAAAGCTTTCTCGTTTTATTGAGCACCACAATGCTTGGAACTTAGATGATAAAATAGAACGAATCATCCAACACTTCGACCTCAAGCAGTATGAGAGTAAGCCTATAACACTCCTTAGTGGAGGAGAGCAACGCCGTGTTGCCCTCGCCTCATTACTGCTTCAAAAGCCAGACATACTTCTACTTGACGAGCCTACCAATCATCTCGATGTCTATATGGTAGAGTTTTTAGAAGAGCTTATCCTTAAAGAAAAGTTTACCCTTGTTTTTATCTCTCACGATAGATACTTCATCGACCGTATTGCGACAAAGTCTGTTGAAGTTGATGACTGCGCTCTTCGAGAGTATAGTGGTGGTTACTCTAACTACCTCACTCAAAAAGCAGAGTGGATACGAACACTCCAAAAACAGCATGATAACCTTTTAGGAGTACTCAAACGTGAGAATGAGTGGTTTGCTCGTGGTGTACGTGCTCGGCTCAAGCGAAATGAAGGTAGAAAAGAGCGCCTTATGAATCTTAGAGAAGAGGCAAAAACAAACCCTGCTAAAATCAGAAAAATGTCTGTAGAGCTCCAACGAGAGGCCAAACATTTTAATCGTGACAAAAGTATTAACAGACAAAAAATGCTTTTTGAAGTTGAAAATCTAGGTCTTAAACTCGGAGACAAAGAGCTTCTTAAAAACTTTACAACAAGAATTCTTCAAAAAGATGTTATAGCGATTGTAGGGCCAAATGGTAGTGGGAAATCAACACTTCTGCGTGCTCTTTTAGGACGTTTAGAACCAACTGCTGGTGTCATCAAACGTGGTGAATTCAAGGTAGGTTACTTTGACCAACATCGTGAAATGTTAGATGATGATAAAAATCTCATTGAGACTTTCTGCCCTCACGGTGGAGATAGAGTTCAAGTTCGTGGCAGTGATTTACATGTATATGGGTACCTAAAAAACTTTCTTTTTCCTCGTGAATTTTTAGAAAAAAAAGTCGGTGTACTCAGTGGTGGAGAGAAAAACAGAGTAGCATTAGCCCTACTCTTTACCAAAGATGTAGATATTCTCATCCTCGATGAGCCTACAAACGATTTAGATATTCCAACTATTAATATCCTCGAAGAGCAACTAACAAACTTCGCAGGTGCTGTTATAATAGTTTCACACGATAGATACTTTGTAGACAAAATTGCTAAAAAACTTTTTATTTTTAAAGCAGACAAAACTATAGAGGAGTCTCATCAGCAGTACTCTGAGTATCTAGAATTAGAAAAAGAGTTACAAGAACTTACTAACATGGAGAGTGAAGCTACGAAAGAGGTAGTAAACGAGGTCAAAAGAGAGAAAACAAAAACACTTAAACTCACATTCAAAGAGAAGATGGCACTCGAAAAACTTCCTCAAGAGATAGATACACTTGAGCAAGAGATAGAAGAGAAAAATAGATGTTTAGCTGATGCATCTTGCTATGAAGAGATTGGAATCTCTGCACTTGCAGCACAACTTGCAGAACTTGAAAAACTCTACGAGCAAAAAATCGAGGAACTTCTTACTATAGAAGAAAAACAAGAGACAATTGAGGGATAAGGTTTATAGTTTTTTTTAAATTTATAATTATTTTTTAAGATATAGGAGTCTGCAATATTTTTATGCTATTATAATATAAACTAATATTATGGATTGGCCCTATGTTTTCAAAACTTCGTACAAATATAGAACTTATAGAGACACATAAAGAGCAAATACTTAACACTTGGCTTGAGTATGAAATAGTTAGAGAAACACTATGTGCAAATACATTTTCTCCTGATTTTTTTCAAGATAAATTTGCTTCAAAAGTATTTGATTTTGCCATAGGAGTAATTAAAAAAGAGCACGATGTTGGGGATTGTCCCGTTATTGGTGTTATGCTTACCCTCTTTAAAAAGAAAAACATTCCTCTTGCTGATGTCTTCATAATCTGTGTACATCTTAAAAATGCATTACTTCTATTTATGCATAAAAATAGTATTTTAGATGAAAAGAGTCTCTCAGAGATGGCAATGTTAATGGATTATAACTTTAACGGTGTTATTAAAGAGTATACATATCTTTATTACAACGATACATATAAACCCAAGAGTTGTAAAAAAGAGCTTATTAGTAGTAAAAATATAGAAAAAGTAAAAGAAAACCTCTCAACAACTGCGGAGGATTATCTTCAAGACATTGAAGTTGATTATGAGCAAATTGCAGAACTCAGTGAACTGGAATCGGATACCCTTAATGCTATTGAAGAAGAAGAGGATATAAACCAACACTCTCTTTTAGAGTCAGCAAATCTTTTTTTACAGTACTCTAAAGTTTTAAATGCAATGTATGAGTTTAAAGAACTCTCATATACACTTACTATACTTCAAGAACTGCTTTATAATACTGAGTGTGATGGACTCGATAGGGAGACTAAAGATATGGTAAATATCTATCTCAAAGCAATTATTAGTGATTTAAGAGGTTGGAGAATGTCTGTTTTTATAGTAAAAGACGCTCAAGATATTCACTATCTTGATAAAACTCTTTTGAGCTCAATAGCTCAATTACAGATGACTTTAATGCCTCAAGAGGAAAAAGTCGAGGAAGAAATAGAGTTTTTTTAAACTTTATTTCTGTCCCTCTTTAAGAGAGTCTGCAATTAAAAATGCAAGTTCAAGAGCTTGATCTGCATTCAAACGTGGGTCACAATGTGTGTGGTAACGTGAGCTTAAATCTTCCTCAGTTACAGTAAAAGAACCACCAATACACTCAGTAACATTTTTACCTGTCATCTCTAGGTGAACACCACCACCAAAAGTACCTTCAGCTTTATGAACCTGGAAGAACTCTTTCATCTCAGTAAGAATTGCATCTACTGGACGAGTTTTATAGTTGTTTGAAGATTTGATTGTATTACCATGCATTGGGTCACATGACCATACCACTTTCATACCTTCACGTTCAACTGCTTTAATAAGAGCAGGAAGACCATCTCCAACCTTACCAGCACCCATACGAACGATTACGTTTAGACGACCGGCTTCATTTTCAGGGTTTAGTGTTTGACAAAGTTTTACTAAGTCTTCTGGATCCATAGTAGGTCCAGCTTTTACACCAATAGGGTTTTTAACACCACGAAGGTACTCAACGTGAGCACCATCAAGTTGACGAGTTCTATCGCCTATCCAAAGCATGTGCGCAGATGTATCATACCAGTCACCAGTCGTAGAATCACGTCTCGTAAATGCTTCTTCATATGGAAGTAAAAGAGCTTCATGAGAAGTATAAAAATCTGTCTCTCGTAAAGTTCTGTATGTTTTTGAAGTCACACCACAAGCTTCCATAAACTGTAAAGACTTACCAATTTCTTCCGCAAGTGCTTCATACTTTTTAGTAAGATCACCTTGATGAGCAAAATCTTGAGTCCATTTGTGAACTTGGTGTAAGTCAGCTAAACCACCAGATGCAAATGCTCGGAGTAAGTTTTGAGTTGCTGAAGCTTGGTTATAAGCTTGAATCATTCTCTGTGGGTCTGGAACACGAGCGGCTTCTGTAAACTCAGAACCGTTAATGATATCACCGCGGTATGAAGCTAACGTCACACCATCAAATGTCTCAGTATCACTTGAACGTGGCTTTGCAAATTGCCCAGCCATACGACCAACTTTAACAACTGGTAAACCACCTGCATAAGTCATAACAACAGCCATCTGCATCATAGCCTTAAAACTGTCACGGATGTTATCAGCATGGAACTCTGAAAAACTTTCAGCACAGTCCCCACCTTGAAGTAAAAATCCTTGTCCATTAGCTACATTTGCTAACTGACTTTTAAGTGAACGTGCTTCACCTGCAAATACAAGTGGTG
>Ga0256824_10000799_pt1 | contig 12297 bp, 9 predicted proteins | sample CV67metaG_FD_191570 | JGI IMG/M metagenome (GOLD analysis project Ga0256824, IMG submission 191570) | Hydrothermal vent microbial communities from East Pacific Rise, Pacific Ocean - CV67 | ecosystem: Environmental > Aquatic > Marine > Hydrothermal vents | place: Pacific Ocean: East Pacific Rise...
CAAGAGAAGAGTTAGAAGCTATTCCTTTTAAAGAGGGTCTTACTGATATTAAGATGCTTAAAGAGGGTAGTTTTGTGAGTGGGATAGTGAGAAATATAGTTGATTTTGGAGTATTTGTAGATATTGGACTTAAAAATGATGGAATGATTCATATATCAAAGATGAGTGAAAAAAGGATTAAACACCCTTTAGAGATATTATCATTAAATCAATATCTTCCTCGTATCCAAGTAGTTTCGGTAGATTATAAAAGTAATAAAGTTGGTTTGAGTTTAGTGAATTAGCCACTTATTTTAGACGGTAAGGTATAGGAACACTGATGATAAGTTCTTCTTTAGGGTGAGGAAACTTTCCAGAAAGAGACTCTATTGTCTCAACTGCTCCACGACTCAAAATATCATGACTTGAAGAGACTACTTCAATCTCACTTACTTGTGCCTCTATAGAGAGTTTAAAACGAACAAGCACATCTCCTTGTATTCCACGTTTTCTAGCTCTTCTTGGGTAGTAGAGGTGTTCTTCTAAGAGTGCTATGATTTGGTTTATATTCTCATCTATATAAGCTTTTTGAGGGCTTATTTTCTCTTCTTGGACGACTGCGTTTAACTCTTCACTCTCTTGTATAAGTTCTTCAACCTCAACTTCTTCTACAATCTCTTCAACTACTTTCTCTTGCACTATCACAACATCTGGAACTTTTTGTAGCTTAGGTTTTAGCACCTTTTTTTTCAGAGGCTTTGGCTTTGGTTTTGGTTTGGCTTTTATAATTTTTTGAGGAAGTATTTTTGGGAGTACTTTTTCTTTATGAGGGACTAAACACTGTAAATCTATGCAGACAATCTTCTCTTTCTTTGTATGATTAAACGCAGCACTCACATACTTATAAGTAAAAAAGAGAGCTACTACGAGTAAGGTATGTACAAGTAAAGAGACAAAAAAAGAGCTAGAGTGTCGTATCATCTAAAACCTATATAGCTCTTTTGAACTCAGGGTATGCTTCTACACCTATCTCGTTAACATCTAAACCTTCAAGCTGAACATCATCTTCTGCTCTAAACTTAACAATTTTGTTGATGATACTTAGGACTATGTAAGAACTTACAAAAGCAAAAACTGCAACAACTGCGATACCTTTAAGTTGTGCAAGTATTGAAACTTCTTCGACAAATATTCCAACAGCAAGTGTTCCCCATATACCATTTATAAGGTGAACAGAAAGTGCTCCAACAGGATCATCAAGTTCCAACTTATCAAACAATGGAACAGCAAATACCACTAACATACCACCAATAGCACCAATTAAGATAGGTGTATACATATCATACAAGTCAGGCCCTGCCGTAACTGCAACTAAACCACCTAAGGCACCATTTAGAACCATAGTTATATCAAAAAGTTTATATCTCACATACATTATAAACCCAGCGATTATAGCACCTGAGAGTCCTGCTGTGTTTGTATTCATAATTGTTTTTGCAACTAGGTCTGCGTTTTCGACACTAGAGATACTTCCAACACTTCCACCATTAAAACCAAACCACCCTATCCATAAAAGAAGAGCACCAAGAACAACAAGAGGAATATTTGAAGCGGGAATAACTCTTATCTGTCCATTTTTATATCTTCCTTTACGCGGTCCCATGATAAGTATAGCAGCTAAAAGAGCCCAGCCACCTGTTGAGTGTATAACAGTAGATCCTGCAAGGTCATACATATCTATATCTAAAAAAGTACCTGCAAGCATATCAGCTCCCCAGCTAATGTTAACTACCGTAGGGTAGATAAGGGAGGCCATAACAACAGTAAAAATAACAAGAGGAATAATCTTCACACGTTCACTCACCCCACCACTCATAATGTTTACAGTTTTTCCAACAAAGGCCATCTGAAACATAAACGCAGCGAAGATACTCATAGAAGTATTTTCCCAAGAACCAAAGGCAACGGTATAACCTATAAGTAAGAAAGAGAGAGATGCTACAGCATAAATCATAACATTTGCAGTAAGAACTGCTGAGACATTTTTAGTACGAACAAGTCCAGCCTCAAGCATAGCAAAGCCTGGTACCATAAAGATGATAAGCACCATAGAAAATAGTGCGAAGAAAGTATCGATGATGTATTTAAAATCAGTTTCTAACATATAAGTTTACCCTTTTGTATCAATTCTAAAGAGTTTAGCAAAATAAGTTTGTGTTTAAATTAAAGTGAGAGTTTTTGAAGATAAAAGAGTACACCCTCTAAAAGAGAGTGTAAAAAGAGAGTGTAAAGTTACAAAACGAAAACTATATTGCTTCGTTGTCTTCTTCACCTGTACGAATACGGATGATTCTTTCGATATCACTTACGAAAATTTTACCATCACCGATTTTACCAGTACGAGCAGCTTCTACGATAACTGATGTAGTTTGGTCAACCATATCTTCAGCAACTATCATTTCCATCTTGATTTTTGGTAAAAAATCTACAACATACTCAGCACCACGATAAAGCTCAGAGTGACCTTTTTGACGACCATAACCTTTCACTTCGCTAACAGTCATACCAGTTACACCGATCTCAGCAAGTGCATCTTTTACATCTTCTAGTTTGAACGGTTTAATTATTGCTTCTATTCTTTTCATTATATATTCCTAAAAAAATTATTTTTAATTGTAACACAAACTCTGTTAAGAGTTCATGTACTTTTCACCATGTACTGATTCGTCAAGACCCATAGACTCTTGATCCTCATCAACACGTGATCCACCTGTAAGTGCAGTAGCGATATAGTAAACAACAACAGTACCAACAAGTGTAAATAGACCAACAATTAGAACTGATTCAGCTTGAACGATAAACTGTCCCATTCTGTCGCCAGACTCTTTAAGTGGTCCGTCCCATAGTAAATCGTTGTCTTTTACAGCTAAGAACGCAGTAGCTAAAGCACCAAATAGACCAGCTAAGAAGTGAATACCAAAAGCATCAAGAGAGTCATCATAACCAAGTTTCTTTTTAAGTACAGTAACACCCCAAAAAGCAAATAATGAACCAACGATTCCTAAGATAAACGCACCGCTAACATCAACGAAACCAGCAGCAGGAGTAATAGCAACTAGACCAGCAACAGCACCTGAAGCAAGACCTAGTAGAGTTGGTTTTTTATAGATAAACCACTCAGCAGCCATCCAAGTGATAGCAGCCATTGCAGTTGCAATAGTAGTTGTCAAGAAAGCTAAACCAGCGATAGCATTTGCACCAAACGCAGATCCACCATTAAATCCATACCAACCGAACCATAGTAAAGCAGCACCTAAAGCAGTAAGCATTACAGACATAGGTTTCATAGCAACCTTATTATAACCAGAACGTTTACCAACTAAAATAGCAAGAACTAAACCAGCTAAACCACCATTCATATGTACAACAGTACCACCAGCGAAGTCTAAAGCACCGATATCAAATAAATATCCACCACCCCATACTAAGTGAACGATTGGAGCATATACTGCGATTGTCCAGATAGCTACAAAAACTAACCAAGTTGAAAACTTAATACGCTCGATTACTGAACCAGAAGCGATAGCAACTGTAATAGCAGCAAATGTTCCTTGAAATACTACAAATACGAAATCTGGAAATGCACCCATTGAACTTAAGTCTGTCCATTTAATGTCACTTAAGAACATATTTCCAAGTCCACCAACTACTTTATTTATAGTTGCTGACTCAGCAGTTCCAAATGCTATTGAGTAACCTGCGATTATCCAAGCGATAAAACCAACAACAAACGCACCAAAAACCATTGCATAAGTGTTAAGTACATTTTTACTTCTTGTCATACCACCATAAAATAGTGCAAGACCAGCAGGTGTCATAAGTAATACTAAGGCAGTTGACATCATCATCCACGCAGTATCTCCAGTATCTAATGTAGGTGCATCTTCTGCAAGTACAAGTGTTGGTAATGCAAACAAAAGTGCTAATAACCATTTCTTCATGTAAATCCTTTTATTTTATATTTCGAAATGGAGTATGACACAAAATGTTATATTAATTTTTATTATGTTGATTAATTTTTAATCAACTCAAAACTGTGATAACATAAATAAATATAGTTAAATTAGCACTTATCTACTAAAAGTCACTACAATCTCACTACTTATTGCTATACTTCCATTAATAAATTAAACTTAAGGGGTTAAGTATATGGCCAAGATACCTTTATTGCTTTCAAGTGCTTTACTATTTTGTGTAACATCATCACTTTTTTCTCAAACACTAAAAGAGAGTGTTTCCGAGGCAATGAGTACAAATCCAGTTGTACAAGAAAGACTAAAAAACTACAGATCGACACAGCAAGACTTAAATATTGCGGAGTCTGAGTACTATCCACAGCTAGACTTAAGAGCAAGTATAGGGTATACAGATGCAGGAAACTTAAAAACAGATAATGATGGGGCATGGAACCATAGTGTAGTTGATGAAAACTATGCTTTTTATGAAAGTTCACTTATCTTAACTCAAAATATTTTTGATGGTTTTGGAACAACAAATAAGGTTGATTACCAAGAGGCGAGAAGCCTTGCTGCGGCATACAACTATATAGAAAAGTCAAATGACATCGCCTTTAAGATGACAAATGCTTATCTAAATGTACTGCGTTCATATGAGCTTCTCCAAACTGCTCGTGAAAATGTTCAGATTAATGCTGACATATTTAAGAAAGTAAAAGACTTGTATGATTCAGGTCTTACAACAGACTCAGAAGTAAAAAAGATAGAGTCTGCTCTTTCTCTTGCTCGTTCTAACCTTACTGTTCAAAAAAACAACACTAGAGATACAGAAGTAAGCTATAGAAGAATTTTAGGACGTATGCCTCAGGTAGCACAGATGACAAAACCTGAGCTAGATTTTTCAATGCCTGAAAGTATGCAAAGAGCTGCTCTTTATGCTATTAACCATAATCCATCTCTTCTTGTAAGCCGTTACAACATTAAAGGTGCTCAATCTCTTTGGAAACAACACAAAAAAGAGTTTTACCCTAAAATAGACTTAGAAGTTTCTCAAAATTTTAATGATAACGATAATGATAAAAGATCAGCTGGACGTACTGGCTTTAATCAAGTTGATGATAGATTTCAAGCAAAGGTAGTCTTATCATACAATATCTTCCGTGGTGGTGCTGATAGTGCTGCTGTACAAAAAGATGTAAGTAGTATCAATCAAGAAGTTGAGATTCAACGTAACCTCAAACGCCAAGTTATAGAAGGTCTTGATCTTTCTTGGAACTCTTATCATATGATACAACTTCAACTTGTTGACCTTAAAGAGTATTCAAAATTTTCTGAAAAAACTCTTGACTTATATAAAGAAGAGTATGACCTTGGTCGTCGTTCACTACTTGACCTGCTCTCAGCTCAAAATGATGTAATCAATTCTCGTTCACAAATCATTACAGCAGAGTATGCACAACTATTTGCTCAGTACCGTATACTAGATGCTATGGGTTTACTCCCAACTGCAATCATCGGAGATACACTTGAGTACACAAAAGAAGTAAATCTCTATACAGATGCTGATGCTTCTGAAATCTTAGATGAAGTACCTGTACGTTTAGATGTTGATAACGATATGATAGTTGATAACGAAGACCTTTGTGACAACTCACTACTAGAGAACAACATTATGCCTTATGGCTGTGTTAAAATGACAAGAGATAGTGATGGTGATGGTGTTATAAACTCTAAAGACATGTGCCCTCTTACACCAAAAAGTGCAACTGTTTCTCCTGATGGATGTGCAGTTGATGTTGATATGGATGGAGTTAAAGATCATAAAGATAAATGTCTTCAAACACCTGTAGGTTATGAAGTTAATGACGAGGGCTGTGCAATCTCACTAAATCTTGGAGTAAACTTCAAATACAACAGTAATACAATAGACAATAATTCACACTCAAATATAGAAAGATTTGCTGAATTTTTAGTAAAAAATCCAGAGTATAATATTAGAGTTATTGGGCATACAAGTACAAAGGGTGCAGCAGAACTTAACAAGAGACTCTCACAAGCAAGAGCTAAAGAAGTTAAAAAAGCTCTTGTAAAACTTGGAATAGCGGCAGGAAAGATAGAGACTGAAGGTCGTGGAGAAGAAGAACCAATCATTGAAGATGATTCAAGACCTGAAGATAAATATATCAACCGTCGTGTTGAAATAGAACTGACAATAGGGTAGGAAGGAAAATATAATGACAAAAAATAGATTAAGAACTAACTTAAGACTACTTACACTACCTCTTTTAGTAGCTTCGACATTAAACGCAGCTACTTACGATGAAAACTATGATGTAAATGCTACTACACAAGTTGCAAACTACAATGTTTTCATGGATGGAGATTTTAAGGAGATTATCCGTTATGACATCATAAATTTTGATGATGGATATATGGATGATGATTCACAAAAGATTCTTGATACTGCTATCGAAAAAGCTAATCAGCTTGAAGATGATGGATATGCTATCAAAATCACTATCTTAGGTCACACTAACGAGCCTACTGATAATGCAAATGAATTGAGTATTGATTCTGACACATATGCCAACGGTATTCAAAATTGGTTCAGATACTCAATGGATACAGATGAGAGTAATACTACAAGTAATGAGTATGCACAAGAGATTCAAGATAAGATGCTCGATGCGAACCTTTCACAAAAAATACTTTTTGTAGAGTCTCGTAGTGGATTAGACCCTATATTTACGGATGAAGACTCTTCTTCTAGAGATATATCTAACAGAGTTATGCTAAGTATTTATGTGGAAAAACCTTCTGATATCGACAGCGATAGAGATGGTATTTTTGATAAGTATGATAGATGTCCAGCAACACCAAGAGGTTCTATTGTAGATAAAAATGGCTGTCCTGTTGATAATGACAAAGATGGTATATTAGACTTTAAAGATGACTGTCCAAATACTCCAGAAGGTATACTTGTTGATGCTAAAGGTTGTCCTCTAGATAGCGACAAAGATGGTGTTGTTGATTATAAAGATAAGTGTGAAGTAACTCCAACAGGAATAACTGTTGATATCAATGGTTGTCCTTTAGAAATGAACCTAAAACTTAACTTTGCGAGAAATTCTGATAAAATACTAAGTGAATCATATATTAAAGTTAAAGATTTTGCCAATTTCTTAACAAAAAATTCTGCTTACAGTGTTGAGATTATCGGTCATACTGATAGTAGAGGTAAGGCAGTAAAAAATATGGACCTTTCACAAAGAAGAGCGGCTATGACGAAGTCTGCTTTAGTAAATGAAGGTGTTAATGAGTACAGAATCACGACAAAAGGTCGTGGAGAATTAGATCCTATTACATCAAATAGAACCAAAGAAGGTAGAAGTATTAATCGTCGTATTGAGGTTAAACTTAAACTCAAAAAGTAAGCATAGTAAAAATAAACAAGGAAATAAATGAATAAGCATGTTGTTACAGTTAATGAAGACTCTCTTTTAGATGTCTTCGTTTTATTTACTAAACTTTTTCATAAACCATATACAAAAGAGGCTCTCCTAGCAGGGCTTCCGATTCACGATAAACAAAAACTCTTCTCACAAGGAAGTTCAAAATCTCTTTTCTCTCGTGTTGCCGCACGTGCAGGACTAAAATCTACACTTGTAAAAAAACCTATAAACGAAATACTTGGGCTTCACCTTCCTATGATTCTCTTACTTAGTAATGACAATGTATGTATCTTAGAAGAGTTTAACGATGATAAAACGCAGGCTAAGATTATCTATCCTGAAGGCGAGGGGCTTGAACATTGGTTAAGTGTTGAGGATCTTGAGAGTGAGTATCTTGGCTTTGCATATATGCTAAAAAAAGAGTTCGAGTATGATAACAAGAACTCAAGAACTCTACAGATCAAACAAAAGCACTGGTTTTGGAGTACTATTAAGCTCTCAACACCCATCTACAAAGATGTATTGTGGGCTTCACTTCTTATAAATCTTTTTGTTTTAGCAACACCTCTCTTTACCATGAACGTGTATGACCGAGTAATACCTAACAATGCGAAAGAGACTCTTATGGTCTTTACAATAGGTATCATTTCTGTTTATATCTTAGACTTTTTTCTCAAAATCACTCGTGGTTACTTCTTAGAACTTGCTGGTAAAAAAAGTGATATTATCATGTCTTCTATAATTTTTGAAAAAGTTTTAGACCTTAAAATGTCAGAGCATCCTCAGTCAGTTGGTTCTTTCGCAAGTAATTTACGAGACTTTGAATCTGTTCGTTCATTCTTTACAACAGCTACTATGACGGCTATGATAGACCTACCCTTTGCTATCATCTTTTTGTTTGTTATCTACTACATCGGTGGGAACTTAGTCTTTGTACCGCTTACAACTATGGTACTTATCCTTGTCTATGCACTCATAATAAAAAAGCCTCTTCAAGAGAGTATAGAGTCATCACATGAGGCAAGTGCGAAGAAAAATGGTCTCCTTATAGAAACTCTTCAAAATATTGAAACAGTAAAAACCCTAAGAATGAACGGAAAAATGCAGTGGTTATGGGAAGAGTCAACAGGGGAGATAGCAGAAAGAAACCTCAAGTCTCGTTTATTGTCTGCTTCTATTCCTAATGTAACGAACCTTTTCATCCAACTTAACACTGTTTTTGTAGTTGTGTTTGGTGTTTATCTTATTCAAGAGTTTGAACTTACTATGGGTGGACTTATTGCGGTTGTTATCTTAACCTCACGAACAGTTGCACCTATGGGGCAAGCAGCAGGTCTTATTACAAACTACTCAGATGCGAAGTCTGCCTACACAACACTCAATGATATTATTTCCAAAGAAGTAGAACGCCCATCTGGACATGAGTTTGTTGAGCGTCCTCAATTTAAAGGTCGTATAGAGTTTGATGATGTCTGTTTTAACTATCCAGGGACTGAAATACCTGCACTTAGTAATGTCTCTTTTGTTATAAACGCAGGAGAAAAAGTTGCTATTATCGGTCGTATTGGTAGTGGAAAGAGTACGATTGCTAAACTCATATTAAAACTTTATGAACCAACTAGTGGTAAAATCACTATTGATGGTATAGATATAAACCAGATAGATCCCGCAGATTTACGTCGCTATACTTCCTATGTTCCACAAGATATAAATCTCTTTAAGGGAACTATAAAAGACAATATTGTCTCTTCTGAACAGCACCCTGATGTTGCAGATGTTATTCATGCTGCACAGGTAAGTGGTACTGAAGAGTTTGTTCAAGCTCATCCTCTTGGTTTTGATATGCCTATTGGTGAGAGAGGAGCCGGTCTCTCTGGAGGTCAGCGTCAAAGTGTTGGTATTGCTAGAGCATTGATGCAAAATAGTTCTATTATGATTATGGATGAACCTAGTAATGCTATGGATCAAACAAGTGAGTCTAGGTTACTTCACAAGCTAACTGAGGAACTCAAAGATCAAACTGTAATTATTATCACACAAAAGCTCTCTCTTTTGTCAATGACAGATAGAGTTATAGTTATGCACCACTCAAAAGTTCTTATTGACGGTCCTAAAGATGAAGTGACAAAAAAACTAGGAGGTGCAGCAAATGCTTAAGTCTAAAAAAAGTCTTTCAAAACGTGACTATGAGTTTATGCACTCTCTTAGTTCTGCTGTTTTAGAAACTGCACCTAGAAAATTAAGAGTAGTTCTTTACTTTTGGATTACTGCAATTATAATGTTCATACTCTGGGCAAACTTTGCTCTAATAGATGAAATAGCACGTGGCGATGGTGAGATTATCCCTAGTGGAGAGAACCAAATCATCCAAAACCTTGAGGGTGGTATAGTCCAAAAGATTTTTGTTATGGAAGGTCAAGAGATTACTAAAGGACAAGTCCTAATAAAAATTGATAATCAAAAGTCAGAATCATCATATAGTTCAAACGCTGTAAAAGCAGATGCTCTTCAAGCCAAGATAGCAAGACTAACCGCAGAGTCAAAAGGTATGAATTTTGTAGTAAACTCTGAACTGTTAAAAAAGATTCCAAACATAGTTAAAAATGAAAAAAGTCTTTATCAGACAAATAAACATCAACTTAAGTCTAAACTGAGTGCACTTAAAGAGAAACTGTCACAAAAGAAGCAAGAACTATCAGAAGCATACACACAGAGAAAACACTTAGCTTCATCATATAAAATGATAAAACAAGAGGTTAAAATGACTCGTCCAATGGTAGCAAAGGGTGTGCGTTCTCGAATTGACTTCTTAAAACTCCAGCGCGAGGCAAATGAGATAGATGCAAAGTATGCTTCAGTCAAGTCCTCTATTCCTCGTCTCAAATCTGCTATCAAAGAGGTTCAAAATACTATTGATGAAACTGTTTATATGTTTCGTGGAGATGCAAAAGTTAAAAGAAATGATGCTATTTCGGAGATGAGAACACTCAGAGAAGCTTCCACTGCACTAGAAGACCAAGTGAGTAGAACTATCGTAAAATCACCGATGAAAGGGATTGTTCAGCGCCTTTTTGTTCATACTATTGGTGGAGTTATTAAACCTGGTCAAGATATCATGGAAATCGTTCCAAGTGATCAAAAACTTCTAGTGGAAGTTAAAATAAAACCTTCAGATATCGCTTTTATCTACTTTGGTCAAAAAGCTATTGCAAAGTTTTCTGCTTATGATTTTGCCATCTATGGTGGACTTGATGGAGAGGTTGTATTCATCAGTGCCGATACAGAAACAGATGAAAAAGACAATGTATACTATAAGGTTAGAATAAAAACACACCAAAACTATCTTAGTAGAAATGGCGAAAAACTCAAAATAATTCCAGGGATGACGGTAAGTGTCGATATAATTACTGGACAAAAAAGTGTTCTTGATTATATACTTAAACCTATACTCAAGACTAAACAATATACCTTTACGGAGAGATAAAAGATGAAAGTAATACTTTACAGTGATGATATAAATCTTCTTTCTCATTGGGAAGGTGCATTAGTAGATGATTATCTCATTATTGATGACTTAGCTGAGTTATACAAGCTCTCATCTTCTATCATTGTTTTAAACTATTCAGCTTGCATGCCTTCTTGTGGTATGCTTCTAAAAAAGCTAAACGCAGCCAAAAACAGAATTCTTGTTCTCCACAGAACACCTTCATTTTCTACTGCCAAAGAGCTTCTTCAGTTTGGTGCTTATGGTTATGGCAATGCTCTTATGAGAGAGCACTTTATAGTCTCTGCTATAAACACTATACAAGAGGGTATGGTCTGGCTCTATCCAGAGTACACGTCAAATCTTATCACAGAACTTCCTCTTAGCGAGGAACCCAAAGAAGAGTCTCTCTTAGAGAAGCTCACGCTAAGAGAAAGGGATGTCGCCCTACTTCTTAAAGATGCTCTCTCTTATAAAGAGATAGGACAAAAGTTAGATATCACACCAAGAACTGTCAAGGCTCATGCACATAATACCTACGTAAAACTTAATGTCAAAGATAGACTCGAATTAGCTCTTCTTCTTAGATAAACCTCCTTTTTCTAAGCTTTTATTTCTATATTGCCCTTAGGGACAATAGTAAAAAATCTTCAAATACCCTATAATTAAAACAATAAAAATATGTTGTAAACAAGGGGACATTATGAAGGTAATTATTGGAACAGTTAAAGAGCTTGACGGGAAGTACTTTGCTAAAGATTCTAGTGGTAATATCACAGAGCTTGAGATAGGGGCAAAAATAACAAACGATATGCTTGTATATGGCGATAAGTCAAATCAAGAAAGTGCTCATATCCAAATTATGCTTCTAAATCTTCAAGAGGCACTTACTCTAAGTGGTGTTGAAGAACAAGCTTTTGATCTTTCTATGATAGAAGATGGTTCTTTAGATGAAATGCTTTCTCCTAGTAGTTTGAACAAGGCCCTTGATACTAATATTTATAGTGACGAAGCTATTGATGACAATCTAGAAGAAACTGATGCAGATGAAACTGCTGCTGGTGACGAAGCTGTTGTTAGTCACTCTTCTGACAGTCAATTCTCTTCAAGAGATGGTGAGAGTACAGACGTTGTTTCTACTTTAAGAGATGTACAGTTTTCTACACCATTAAGCACTCAAATCGAAGATAGCCAAGCAAATAATGTTGCAGCAACAAACAACAATCAAACACCAGCGATATTCACAGATGCTGATGAGTTAGTAACTTCTAATGAAGATACTCCTCAGACTGGAAATGTTTTAGAGAATAGTACTGATGATAATGGATTACCATTAAGTGTGACTGCGTTTAGTGTTGGTGCTCAG
>Ga0256824_10000800_pt1 | contig 12289 bp, 11 predicted proteins | sample CV67metaG_FD_191570 | JGI IMG/M metagenome (GOLD analysis project Ga0256824, IMG submission 191570) | Hydrothermal vent microbial communities from East Pacific Rise, Pacific Ocean - CV67 | ecosystem: Environmental > Aquatic > Marine > Hydrothermal vents | place: Pacific Ocean: East Pacific Rise...
AGGGCTGAGAGAGGAAGTGCTCTTAGGGGACAACGCAGCAAGTGCGTTGCTATTTTAATTTTTAATGTAAAAAGTGACGGATTTCTGAGAAGTATAGACTCATACCAAACTCGTTAGCAGCATCGATAATCTCTTGATCACGAATACTTCCACCAGGCTCAATGATGTTTTTCACACCAGCCTCAGCTGCTGAGTCAATAGAATCACGGAATGGGAAGAATGCTTCAGATGCAAGAGCTGCACCTCTTACATCAAGACCCATATCTTTTGCTTTTTTCAAAGCACACTGAGCAGCATCAACGCGAGAAGTCATACCCATACCAACAGCAACCATAGCTGAGTTTTTAACATATACAACACAGTTAGATTTTGTAAGAGAGGCTACTTTATAAGCTATTTCCATATCTTTCATATCTTGTGCTGATGCTGCGTTTTTAGAGACTAACTTAGCATTTTTAACTTCATCTGCTCCAACTACATCTGCATCTTGATAAACAAATCCACCATCAACATGTTTGAAGTCTTTTTTATCATTAGCTAGAATAAGTTTATCAGAACCCATTTCAAAAAGTTTGATACGTTTTTTCTTAGCAAAAACTTCTTGAGCCTCAGGAGTGATACGACCAGCGATTACTACTTCTAAGAAAATCTCATTCATTTTCTCTGCAAGCTCTGCGTTTACAGTACCATTTACTGCTACAACACCACCAAACGCAGAGACAGGGTCACACTTGAGTGCTTCTGTATAAGCTTCTAAAAGTGTCTCTTTGATAGCAAAACCACAAGGATTACCATGCTTAGAGATACACACTGCGTTTTCTTCACCAAAACCTGCGGCAATTTTCACAGCACCATTAAGGTCATTTAAGTTGTTAAAACTTGCTTCACCTTTGAGAGTAGTAAAGTTGTTTGAGAAGTGCTTATCAAACTCATAAAGTGCACCTTTTTGGTGTGGGTTTTCGCCATAACGAGTGTCCATTACCTTGTTTCCAACTACAAACTGCTTCTCACCAAAACCTTCGTTAAAACGCTCATTCATGTAGTTTGCAATCATAGAATCATAAGCTGCTGTATGCTCATAAGCTTTTATCATGTAGCCACGACGAAACTCTTTAGTGTTCTTTTCATTCTCAATAGCATCAATTACTTCTGCATAATCTTCAACATTTGTAACAATGATAACTGCATCAAAGTTCTTTGCAGCTGAGCGAACCATTGCAGGTCCACCGATGTCAATGTTTTCAATAATATCATCAAAATCATCAGTTCTCTCAATAGTCTCTTTAAAAGGATAAAGATTTACACACACAAGGTCAATAGACTCAACACCTAATTCTTTGGCTTGGTCAAGATGACTTTGCTTATCACGACGGTGTAAAATCCCACCATGAACATAAGGGTTTAGAGTCTTAACACGACCCTCAAAACACTCAGGAAATTTTGTCACTTCGTCAATTTCGATAGCTTTTACACCTGCTTCAACTAACTTTTTAAAAGTTCCACCAGTTGAAACGATTTCATAACCATTTTTTTCTAATGATTTACAAAAATCAACTACACCTGCTTTATCGCTAACGCTTACTAATGCTCTTTTTCCCAAAAAATATCCTTTTATCGAGGTTTTAAAATATTATTGGAATTTTATCCAAATAGAGTTTAGAAAATGGTAAAATTAATAAACTAAAATTTGGAAATTTTTATGACTAATATCGCAATACTATGTTCTGGTGGTGATGTCTCTGGAATGAACCCTGCACTTAAACAGTTTGTAGAGTACACACTTGGAAAAAACCTCAAACCCTTCTTTGTATATGATGGTTATGAGGGTCTCATTGACAACAAGATTCAAGAGGCTTCATATAAAGATGTATCAGGTATCATCAATCGTGGTGGAACAAAGATAGGAACTGCTAGAAGCCTGCGTTTTATGCATAAAGAGCATCGTCAAAGGGCTAAAGAGAACCTAGATAAACTCGGTATAAACATGCTAATTGTTCTCGGTGGAGATGGCTCATTTCGTGGGCTTGATGTTTTTTACAAAGAGCATTGCGTAAAGTTTTGTGGTATTCCCTCTACTATTGATAATGATATTTATGGAACAGACTACTGTTTAGGTGTAGATACTGCACTCAACATTATCAAAACATCAGTTGATGCTATTCGTGATACTGCTTCTTCATTTAGAAGAGCCTTTGTTATAGAAACTATGGGTAGAGAGTGTGGTTTTTTAGCACTTACTACACATCTAACTTCAGGCTCTGAGCTCTGTCTCATACCGGAGATTGTATATGACTTGGAGAGTTATGAGGCTGCGTTTAAACAGCAGATACAAAATGGCCGTAGATACTTTATAGCTATAGTTTCAGAGGGTATAAAAGAAGAGTCTCAGACAATTGCACAATGGTTTGAAGAGAAGATTGGCATCGAGTCTCGTGTTAGTGTTTTGGGGCATATACAACGCGGGGGAAATCCAACTGTAAAAGATAGACTTATGGCATACAAGTTTGTAGTAAACGCAGTCGATGGACTACTTGAGGGTAAAGAAGAGTCTGTTATCTGTTATGATAGATTTGGGTTTAATTTTAAGAGTATAGAAGAAGTAGTATCAAAGAAGAAAGAGCTTCATAAAGAACTTCTTTCTACTTTGATGTAAACAGAGGGGACTAAAAGTCACCTTTAGCTGCACGAGCTGGAATCTCAGTCATTGCAGTTTGTACACGACCTGCAAGTTCAAGCATATCATTCTCAAGTGGTTGACCACCGTGAATAGCTAACTCTAAATCCATAGTAACTAAAATACGTTTTCCATTACCATACTCTAAAAGCATTACTCTACAAGGCATAAAACCTCCAAAATAACGAGAGTGCTTTAAGAAAATCTTAGCAATATGTAAAGAACATAAAGAGAAAATTCTTGCATGCTTTACCTCTTGGGGCGCTGCATCATCATTTGTAAACATTTTGATATCACCAGTGATACGCATGTTATACTCTTCTGCTAAAGCGTGAATAGACTCACCAACATCTTCGTTAGTTACATCTTCATCTACTTCAAACTCCATCATCATTGCATGAGCTGGATCACCTGTTTCTAAAACAGTACTGAACATTTTCATATAAGCTGGCATTGCACCAGAATCTAACTTACTAACCGCAGATCCAAACTTAAGATATGCACCAATTCCTGCTACTAAAACTATAGCACCTATAAGTGCAAGTATATTTTTTATCATTTAATTCCTTTTATCTATATATCTCTTTCAATTACACGCTTAAATGTATTGAAATAGTTGTCGTCAAGTTCACTCTTGCTCATCTGTATATCGTTAACCTTAATAGAGTCTCCACCAACAGTTCCGATTTTCTCACAAGATAGACCATTTAATGTAGCTTCAAACGCAGCACAATTTTCAGGTTTTACTTCGATGATAGCACGAGATTGTGACTCAGCGAAAATATCTCTCTCATCTTCAACTTTCATACTTACATCACAACCCAGTCCAGAAGTAGCAACCATTTTAGCTAAAGCTATAGCTACACCACCAGAAGAGGCATCTTTTGCACACTCTAGGAGGTGTTTTTTGTTATCTTCTATAACTAAGTCCCAAAGAGCTAACTCTTTTTTGTAGTCAATTAAAGGCATTTTACCAGCAACAGTTCCACAAATCTCTTTCATATATAAAGAACCACCGAACTCTGACTTGCTCTCACCAACTAGATAAAGAACATTGCCTGCGTTTTGGAACGAAGACATTAAAACATTGTTTTGGTCATCATTTACACCAACAGTTGCAATAGAAGGAGTTGGAAAAACTGAAACACCATTTGTTTCGTTATATAGTGAAACATTTCCACCGATTACAGGAGTAGTAAGCTCAGCACAAGCTTCTTTTATACCTTCACAAGCTTGACCAAACTGCCACATAACTTCTGGGTTCTCAGGGTTACCAAAGTTCAGACAATCTGTAATAGCTAAAGGTCTTGCTCCACTCATCGCAACATTACGACCAGCTTCAACAGTAGCAGCTGCACCACCACCCTTAGGGTCGATGTAACAGTAACGTACATTACAGTCTGTAGAAATTGCTAAAGCTTTACCGTTTTCTTTTACACGAATAACAGAAGCGTCTAACATTCCACCTTTTTTGATAGTGTTAGTTTGAACCATTGAGTCATACTGAGTATAAATCCAAGACTTATCTACAACTTCCATAGATTTTGTAAGTGTTTCAAACGCAGCTTGATTTGATACTTTGTCAAAATCATTAATAGTCACTTTTTCTAAACCATCAAGGTACTTAGGCTTACTCATAGGACGGTTAAGTTCTGGTGCTTCTTCACTCACTGGGTCAACAGGAACTTCACCACATAACTCTCCATGCCAAAATAGCTCCATGTTTCCAGTAGCAGTTACTTCACCAACAACAGCAGCATCTAAGTCCCATTTTTCAAAGATATCGATAATAGCTTGTTCTGAACCTTTTTTAGCACATAAAAGCATACGTTCTTGAGACTCACTTAGCATAAAGTCATAAGGAGTCATGTTCTCTTCACGAGCAGGAATCTTGTCAAGGTGCATAATCATACCACTTCCTGAACGTCCAGCCATCTCAAAAGATGAAGATGTAAGTCCAGCAGCACCCATATCTTGAATACCAATAACATGGTCAGTTTTGAAAAGTTCCATACAAGCTTCTAGAAGAAGTTTTTCTGTAAATGGATCTCCAACTTGAACAGTAGGACGAAGTGATTTTGACTCTTCAGTGAAAGAATCAGAACTCATTACTGCACCACCAAGACCATCACGACCTGTTTTTGCACCAACATACATTACAGGATTTCCAACACCTTCAGCAACTCCAAGGAATATCTCATCAGATTTTGCGATACCAAGGTTAAAAGCATTTACAAGAATGTTACCATTGTAACACTCATCAAAACTAACTTCTCCACCGATAGTTGGAACACCCATACAGTTACCATAACCACCGATGCCCTCTGTTACACCACGTACTAGGTAACGTTGGTGTGCAGCAGTTTTGTCGTCATTTAAAACATTACCAAAACGCAGTGCATTCATTGAAGCAACAGGACGAGCACCCATAGTAAAGACATCACGCATAATCCCACCTACACCAGTAGCAGCACCTTGGTACGGCTCTATAAATGAAGGGTGATTGTGTGACTCCATCTTAAATACAGCTGCATAACCATCACCTATATCGATAACACCTGCGTTTTCACCTGGTCCTTGAATAACCCAAGGAGCCTTAGTAGGAAAACCTTTTAAGTGTACTTTTGAAGACTTGTATGAGCAGTGCTCAGACCACATTGCAGAAAAAACACCAAGCTCCACTAAATTGGGCTCGCGTTTAAGTATCTCTTTAATATGTGTGTAATCTTCTTGACTTAACTTATGGTTTGATAGTTGTTCTTCAATGTTTTCTAGTTGTTGGCTCACTATGGAATCCTGAAAATTGGTTTTTAAAAATGGATTATATCTAAAGGATAGTAAAAGTTGTTTTAAATTGACTTTGTTACTCTATTTTAGCTAATATTCGCGATAATTAATAAACAATATATGTAAGGACACATAATGAACTTTCAACCTCTTGGAAATCGAGTTTTAGTACAACGAGTAGAAGAAGCTACTACAACAGCATCTGGAATCATCATTCCTGATAGTGCTACAGAGAAGCCTACAGTTGGCGAAGTAGTTGCAGTAAGTAAAGAAGTAGAAGTTTTAGTAACTGGAAATAAGGTTCTTTTTGGCAAGTTTGCTGGAAATGAAGTTGCATTTGAAGGTACAAAATATATCGTTTTAGATGTTGAAGACATCTTCGCAATCATAGGATAATTTAATGGCAAAAGAAATAATATTTTCAGACACAGCACGTAATGCACTCGCTCGTGGAGTTCAAAAACTAACAGATGCAGTAAAAGTAACAATGGGACCACGTGGTCGTAATGTTCTTATAATGAAAAGCTACGGTGCACCAGTTCTTACAAAAGATGGTGTTTCAGTTGCTCGTGAAGTAGAACTTAAAGACAAGCTAGAAGATATGGGTGCACAACTTGTAAAAGAAGTTGCATCTAACACTGCTGATGAAGCAGGTGATGGTACTACGACTGCAACTATTTTAGCAAATGCTATCTTTAGTGAAGGTCTTAGAAACATCACTGCTGGAGCAAATCCAGTAGAAGTAAAACGTGGTATGGACAAGGCTTGTACAGTGATTTTACAAAACCTAAAAGAAGCTTCTAAAGATGTAAATGGTAAACAAGACATCGCTCAAGTAGCAACTATTTCTGCAAACTCTGATAGTGATATTGGTGATATGATTGCTGAAGCTATGGATAGAGTTGGTCAAGATGGTGTTATCACTGTTGAGGAAGCTAAAGGTATCTCTGATGAGTTAGATGTTGTTGAAGGTATGCAGTTTGACCGTGGTTACCTCAGTCCTTACTTCATAACTAACCCTGAAAAGATGGTTGCAGAGATTGAAAATCCTTGGATTCTTTTATGTGATAGTAAAATCTCTTCACTTAAAGACCTACTTCCTGTTTTAGAGCAGGTTCAAAAGACTTCTCGTCCACTTCTTATCATCGCTGAAGATGTAGAGGGTGAAGCACTTTCTACATTAGTTGTAAACAAACTGCGTGGTGTTTTAAATATCTCTGCTGTTAAAGCTCCAGGTTTTGGAGATAGAAGAAAGGCTATGTTACTTGACATCGCTACTCTAACTCATGGAACAGTTATCTCTGATGAGACTGGTCATACTCTAGAGGGTGCTGACATCTCTATGTTAGGTCAAGCTTCTCGTGTTATCATCGACAAAGACAACACTGTTATCGTTAATGGTGCTGGTTCTGATGAGATGGTACAAGCTCGCATTGCAGAAATCAAGGTTCAAATAGAAGCAACTTCTAGTGAATATGATAAAGAAAAACTTCAAGAACGTCTTGCAAAACTTGCTGGTGGTGTTGCTGTTATCAAGGTTGGTGCTGCTACTGAGACTGAAATGAAAGAGAAAAAAGATAGAGTTGATGATGCACTTAGTGCTACAAAAGCTGCTGTAGAAGAGGGAATCATCATCGGTGGTGGTGCTGCTCTTGTTCGTGCTGCTGCTAAGGTTTCTCTTGATTTAGAGGGCGACCAAAAAATTGGTTGTGAAATTATTTTACGTGCTATAAAAGCACCAATCAAGCAAATAGCTCAAAACGCAGGCTTCGATACAGGTGTTGTTGTAAACGCAGTAGAAAATGCCGATGATAAGAATATCGGTTTCAATGCTGCAACTGGTGAGTATGTAGATATGTTTAAAGCAGGAATCATCGACCCACTTAAAGTGGCTCGTGTTGCACTTACAAACGCAGTATCTGTATCTTCTATGTTACTTACAACTGAAGCTGCTATCTATGAGATACCAGAAGAAGTTCCAGCAATGGATCCAGGTGCAGGTATGCCTCCACAAATGGGTATGCCTGGAATGTGAGTCCCGTAAAGAAAACGAGAATTTCTTCTCGTTTTTAGGGATGGAACCACAGGTGTTGTCACAAAGTGACCACCGAGGACACGGCAGGGAGGATAGAACTTCATAAATATATCGAAGTCCTAAACTACTCTATATACGAAAGCTTATCTAGCTTCTTTGATAGCCTCTAATGCAGCTGCATAGTTTGGCTCATCTGTCACTTCAGGAACTATCTCTTTATAAACAACTTTCCCACTTCTATCTATAACAAAAACAGATCTTGCACTTAAACCTATTAATTTATTATCAGCCATTAAAACACCATATGCCTTACTAACTTCTTTGTCTATGTAGTCAGATGCAACTGTTAGGTTAGCGATACCCTCTGTTGTACAAAATCTTTCAGCGGCAAAGGGTAAATCCATAGAAATTACCGTAGTCTCACATATGTCAAGATTATTTACATCTACATTAAATCTTCTTGTTTCTGCTGCACAGGTATCAGTATCTAGTGATGGTACAGTAATGATAAGTTGGATTTTATCCTTAGCTCCACCAATCTCAACATCACTTAAGTCTGTTGCGATTGCTATAACAGTAGGTGCTTTATCCCCTACATTTAGCTCATTTCCAGTTAGTTTAACAGTAGTACCTTGAAAAGTTGTTGTTTGCATATAATTTCCTTTGTGTTAATATTTTAAATATACTAACACAAAGAAACTTAGTTTAAATACTTTTTTAAAACTCTGAGAAACTCTTTGATATCAATTGGTTTACTTATATAATCATCCATGCCAGCTTTTAAAAACTTTTCTTTATCGCCTTTAAAAGCATTAGCTGTAACAGCAATAATAGGTGTTCTTATCTCCATTTCTCGTATCTTTTTTGATGCTTCTATACCATTTAATATTGGCATATTTTCATCCATTAAAATAATATCGTACTCTTTTTCTTTTACTCTATCAATAGCTTCTTGCCCATTTTCAACGATGTCACACCCTAAGTTAACGTCCATTAGAAGAATTTTAATGAGCATCTGATTTGTTTTGTTATCTTCCACTACGAGAACTTTATAATTTTCACTAAAAGTGACTTCATCTTCAGACTCTATGCATACAGGCTCTATAGCATCATCTTCTTCTGGAAGTTCTATCTCAAATCTAAAGCTTGTTCCTTTACCTACAACACTACTTACCTCGATAGAACCATTCATAAGTTCAACTAAATGTTTAGAGATACTGAGTCCAAGCCCTGTTCCTCCAAATTTTCTTGTAGTGGAACTATCAGCTTGAGAAAAAGCGTTGAACACCTTGCTTAAGTTTTGTTCTTGTATACCTATACCATTGTCTACGATACTACATTTAAGGTAGTTTTTTTGCTTATCATAATACACATTAATCTCTATTGACCCATTATCTGGAGTAAACTTAATTGCATTACTTAAGATGTTTGAGACTATCTGCTTTACTCTTACGACATCGCCTAAGACCTGTTTTGGGAAAGAGGCATCTATATTTAAGTGCAGTGATATATCTTTGGCTTTAGCTTTTTCAAAATACAGAGAAAAGATCTCTTCATATGCTTTTTTTATATCGAATCTCTCTTTTTCTATATCTAGTTTTCCACTCTCTATCTTAGAAAAATCCAAAATATCATTTATAATAGTTAAGAGAGAATGACTTGATGTGTCTAATATATCAAAATATTTTTTTCGTTTTTCATCTTCTTCATCTTTTTTTAAAATACCTATAAAACCTAAAATCGCATTCAGAGGAGTTCGTATCTCATGAGACATATTTGCTAAAAAGTCTCCTTTTGCACGCATAGCAATATGCAGTTCACGTGTTCTTTTTTCTACTTCAGATTCTAAGTTATGATACATCTGTTCATTTTCACATTCTAAAGCTTTTTTATCTTCTATATCTCTCCAGATAACATGGATTATATTTTTATTGTCAAGGCGCAGATATGTTAGAGTTATATCACACCAGAAGTTATCTCCATTTGCTTTTTGGTGTACCCATTCAAAATTATTTGAGCCACTTTCTATACATATTTTCATCATTTCATCAGCTTTTCGAGCAGATGATCTTCCATCTGGTTGTAGTTTTGGTGAGAGTTGTGAAGGACCTATGTTTAAAAGCTCTTCTGCATTTTTATAACCTAGCATACTCACTATAGCGTCATTACACTTTACAAATTTTCCATCTTCTATGAGTAAGATTCCATCATATGATTTTTGGAATAGGGATTCAAGTATATATTTTTGTTCTTTAATCTCTAATATTTTTTCATCAACTGCTAACTGTAATTTTTGTTCATTATCTAAAAAATATTCTTCACTCTTTTTTTTAATATTTTCATACTGAATTAGAAATAGAACAACAGCGGAGTTCACGAGAACAAGAAGAACAAGAGAAAAAAATGAAATATTTATTATTGAGAGCAGAACCAGTGCCGATAAAAGAATCATAAAGGCAATAAACCACTTTTTGCCTTCTTTGGCTCCAAGCAGATATATAATAAGGTATGAGATAAGATTAACCCAAGCAAACCGTGTATCTATGTAGTCTAGGCGAATAATTACACTTAATGCCACAATTATAGAAAAGATTAAACTAACCCGAGATACTTTTTTGAGGTTCTTCTTGTCCTTTGATAGATACAAAAATGATATTATTATTACTCCAACTAAAGTTAAATCCAAAGAAGCTTGAATGTACTCACCTAGGTAATATCTATAAAGAGAAAAAATGAAAACACTTGGCAACATCAAAAGTAAAATACTATTTAAAACAGTAATCTTCTCTTTTAAAAATTGTTCATTTTCTTGATATATATGATTATTTATCAATTTTTTTAGTTTATTCTTAATATACATGAAATTATACTATCATAAAATAAGTTATTTAGTATATAATTTCAAAAAAATAGAGAGAAATAGATGGAAAACCCTTTTGAATCTGGACATATTAAAAATTATCTCCTTCTTTATGCCAGTGTAGTCGTTATTATGATACTTTTTTTTATAGCGAGTTCATTATTTAATGATATAGAAAAAGTTGATAAAAAAGAGTTTAATACAGATATACCAGAGAAGGTACTAACACAAGAAGAGAAAGATGCTGATGCAAACAAGAGTAGCCCCTTTAAGCTTTTAGATAAAGCTTACTAAGGAGAGTAGATATTATAAATTTTACTGTTTTGTAACGATATAGAGTTGCTCATGACCTAAACGTTTGAGTATATCCATGACACTTACAAAGTCTTGAAATTTAGACTCTTTATCACTTCTAAGTATAACAGTTTGCTCTTTACTAACAGCAGAGAGTTTTGATTCTAAGCTTGCTAAGTCAACCTTCTCTTTTTCAAAAAACATCTCACCAGCTGCGTTTACATAGACCGTAACTTCTTTTTTCATATCTTTTTTATCAGTGGACTTTGCTTCAGGAAGATTGACTGGAATCACACCTTGCTTTATAAATGTTGCAGTTGTAAGAACCATAACAAGTAAAACGAGCATGATATCGATGAAGGGAATAACATTTATCGAGTCAAATTTCTTATGATGTTTTTTACACTTTGCCATGCTTCTCTTTCGCCTCAACTTCTACATCATACTTTGTTAAAATTCTCTCTACTTTTCTAAGAGTAATTGTATAAGCAACGATAGCAGGCATAGCCACTATTAGTCCCATAGCCGTTGCTTTAAGAGCAAGTGCTAAACCAACCATAATCTTTTTGGCATCTACAGCCCCAACATCACCCATAGTATAAAAGGTAATCATAATTCCAACAACAGTCCCAAGAAGACCAACATAAGGAGCATTTGTCCCGATAGCACTCAGAACTCCGATGTTATCTGTCAAATCAAGATCAAGATTATCTCTATACTCATAATCTTCAGTTCTTACACTCTTGTAAAACATAAGTCGTTCTATAAAAAGCCAAAGTGTCACTATACTCATAAGAGATAAAATCCCCATCACACCATAATCAAGTGCTTGTTCTGCTATCTCTAAAATATTTCCTGCGTCCATCTGTTTTCCTATATATTATTTAAATTGTAACTCAACTGTAGTGCCTGCGTTTTTTAATGAGTTGAAACTTAGTCCTATCTCATTTTCATCGCAAAAACGTTTTACCATACTTAGCCCTATTCCAAAGCCTTTTATATCTGTGTTTGTCTGGTAATAGTTATCAAAAATCTGCATAACCTCGACCTCGTCCATTCCTATTCCATAATCTTGGATAAAGAGAGTTTTATTTGTGATTCTTATATCAATTTTCTTTGTATTTTTGGAGTATTTTACCCCATTATCGATGATATTGTCAATAACTTTACTAAGTCCTATCTTATCACTATAAAGTTGCATCTTTTCCAAAGAGAGATTAAACGCAGCAGTTGGGTAAATTTTTGATAAAAATTCGACCCTTTGTGTAACTAAGTCATCTAAAGAAAAGCTCTCTTTAATCTCCTGCTTAGACTGCATTTTTATCATATACTCTAACTCGTTATAACGAAGAGATAGCATCTCACAGGCACTATCTATACGGCTTATTCGCTTTAAAGCACGCTCATCACTTATGCCTTTTTTTAACATCTGAGAATTTGTCATAATAGTACTTATAGGTAGATTTAACTCATGAAGTGTCTCTTTGGAAAGATTTTGCAGATTTTTTACATATTCTAAAAGTGGATCAACTGCCAACTTAGATATAAAAATTCCCGACAAAATCACAAAACAGATAATCACTAAGAGCAAAAGAGAGAGGTTTTCTACCTTTAGTACATTTAAAAAGTAGTAAGAGAG
>Ga0256824_10000801_pt1 | contig 12288 bp, 16 predicted proteins | sample CV67metaG_FD_191570 | JGI IMG/M metagenome (GOLD analysis project Ga0256824, IMG submission 191570) | Hydrothermal vent microbial communities from East Pacific Rise, Pacific Ocean - CV67 | ecosystem: Environmental > Aquatic > Marine > Hydrothermal vents | place: Pacific Ocean: East Pacific Rise...
TACCTCCCCCTGTAGGGAGTATCATCAGTACATCTTCTTTATTGACGATGGCATCTACCACCTCCTCTTGTAAAGGGCGAAAAGCATCATGTCCGAAATAGTGTTTAAGGGTTTGTATTTTATTCATAATAGAAGTGTAGCGTGAAAAATTATAAGTGAGGAAAAATATGTCATATTGACATATTTTTAGTTAAATTTGTAGCCCACCCCCCATACAGGGTGGAAATAATTTTGTTCATTTTGGGGGTCTATTTTATTTTTGAGTCTGTTTATGGCAACATTCACGGCATTGTCATTGACACCCTCACCCTCTACTCCCCATACCTCATCACGTAAAAAGTCTCTTGTCAGTGGCTCATCTATATGTTTCATAAACGTATGTAGTAGATTAAATTCTAGGTTGGTGAGGGCTACCTCTTTAGTATCGACATAGAGGTCTTTTTTACCTACGTCAATCGTGAGTAGTTTATGTTTAACACGTGCTTGTTTTTGTAAAGCCCCTGAACGTTTCAGTAACGCCTTTACACGAAGAGTCAACTCCTTAGGTGAAAAGGGTTTGGACATATAGTCATCTCCCCCTGCATTAAAGCCCTCTTCAAGTTCTGACTCTTTGGCTTTTGCTGTTAAGAAGATGACAGGGATGTCATAGCCCACTTCACGTAAATAGGCAACAAACTCCGCACCCTCCATACCTGGAAGGTTTCGGTCGACGAGCATAAGAGAGGGGTTTTCTTCTTCTAGGAACTGTTCTACATTGTCTGTGGACAAAAAGCCAGTGACAGAGTACCCCTCTTTAGTCAGGTGATACTCTATGAGTTCTAATATATCTTCTTCGTCTTCTATAACGACTATTTCAATATTTGTTTGCATAAGTGATTATAGTTAATTAAACCCTTTAATCACATAAAATATAATCGCAGAAAGTGTTGCAGCTGCAGGTACAGTAATGACCCATGCGGCTATAATTTTTTTAACCATTCCACGTTTCACATAGTTTTCACGTAGCGCACGTTTGATATTTTTAGCTTTTTTCTTCTGTCTCTTATGCGCTTCAATAAGTTCTAGCTTTTTAGCAGGATTCTCGTTGGTACACGCATCTAATTCTGCTTTTAATGTGCGTTGCTTTTCTATCTCCCTATGAAGCTTTTCTTGTTTTACACTCATATCTTTAGAGTCTATCCACTCTCTTAAGAACCCAACACCAAAGATGGCACCTACTGCAATGTGTGTAGAAGAAACGGGTAACCCAAGCTGAGAAGCGATAACCACCGTAATAGATGCTGCCATCATAATAGAAAAAGCTCTCATTTGGTCTAGTTCTGTAATTTCTGTACCTACTGTTTTGATGAGTCTAGGTCCAAAAAGTGCAAGACCTAGAGAAATACCTAACCCACCGACAACCATTACCCATAAAGGAATGGCCGCTTTTTTAGAGACAGCTAAATTAGTCAATGCATCATTTACCGCAGCTAGTGGTCCAACTGCATTGGCAACATCATTCGCACCGTGTGCAAAAGAAAGAAGTGCAGCAGCAAAGATAAGTGGAATGGTAAAAAGCATATTGATAGAGTCTCTACTCTCCGTCATAAGGGCTACTTTATTTGCTATTTTGGGTTTGATGATTACATAGGTAATCCCTGCACCAATGGCACCAAGTATGAGTGCTACTAAGAGTGTCGGTTTTTTCGTCTGTGGCAAGAATGAAAGTGTCTCAACAATCACTGGCCATACTTTTTTAAGCCCTTTAAGTGTGAGATAGGTGATAAATGCTGCTGCCATGATAGCAACCAAAATAGGTACTATTTTTTTAGCAGCTGCGAGTTTGTCTTCTTTGTAAAGGATTTGTGATTTGATAATATAAAGGAAAGCGGCTGCTATCACACCACCTAAAACTGGAGAGATAACCCATGATGCAGCAATCTTGCCCATCGTTCCCCAAGAAACAATCGCAAAACCACCCGCAGCGATACCACCACCTAGAACACCCCCTACTATTGAGTGTGTCGTAGATACAGGCGCTTTGAGCCATGTGGCAAGGTTTAGCCAAAGAGCAGCAGCTAAAAGTGCTGCTGACATTGCGTATACAAATATCATCGGATCACCACCAAAAGCAGCAGGGTCAATAATCCCTTTTTTAATAGTTCCCACTACTTCACCACCAGCGATAAGGGCACCTCCCGCTTCAAAAATGGAAGCAACGATAATCGCACCACCAATAGTAAGTGCTCCAGAACCAACTGCTGGACCCACATTATTGGCTACATCATTGGCACCAATGTTCATTGCCATATAGGCACCAAATACAGCTGCAAGTACCAAGAAGCCACCATGTGTTGCTTGTCCGATGATGCTATTTGCATAAAAAGCAACGGCTACTGCAAAACCTGCTCCAAGCATGATTTTAAACGTGTTATTCATTGATTTTCCTTCAATTTTAATATGTGTGTAGTATAGAGAAAAAGTATTACAATCTTGTTACACTTTTAAAATTTAATAATACAATCTAATTGTACACGCTCATAGCTTGGCTCCATTCCATCTACTTTACTTTTACTTTCATAAAGTGTATTGAAGAAGAAATTACCTGCAAGATAGAGGTTTTTACCCATTTTGTATTTTAGTCTAATTGCATGCCCTTTAGCAGCCGTACCACCACCAAAGTTATCTGAGTCAGAATAGGCAGCAAATACCGCATCTTCTTCAATATCTGTATACGAATATTTTACTTGCCAATCACCAATATGTTTAGCTTTACCCAGTTGAAATGCTACATCGTACCCAAAATTATTGTCATCTGCAGCTACATTGTATACAAGCGATGCAGCAACTTTAAATGGCATACCAAATACATCTTTAAATTGTACTTCAGCAAAGCCCTGTACAATATTATAATCATTGCTATACACTCCATTGACTACCGTATTACCTTTACTTTTACCAAAAAGAGTTGTATTCCCTTTTAAGCCATCATAATAATAGATACCTGTACCTAGATTAAGTTTTGCATCCCCTAGTTTTGCTTTATGCACATATTGTGCTAAAAAGAGATTCACATCGTCTTTAGCCACAGATGCTTCTTCCAAAGTGGGTTGATTCACACCTAGCGTGATCATTTTTGTATCATCTTTATACTGATAGTTTAGCCCATTCATTGAAACATCGTTATCCCAAACAAGTTGTGATTTAATAGGTCTATACATCATGTATGGTTGTCTACCTACTTTCACGGTAGAATTATCAAATGTATATGCCAGACCTAAAACATTAAATCTAAGTGACTGTAAAAAGTAGTCACTTAAAGGCTCATCATCTTTAAATGTTTGGTTTCCTGAAGTTGGGTTTGCAAAACCACTTCTCATACCAACTTCAAGTTGAAGATTATCTAGTAGATCAACCTTTGCCCCTAGTCTTAAACGATATCTATTTCTATACTTATTATTAGCGTCATCTCTTTCTATACTCTCATATCTTAACCTTAAATCACCTTTTAGATGAATTCTGTCTAAAAAGCCATTCGTAGTCGCTACTTCTGTTGCTTCAACTGTTGGAGCTACGGGTACAATATCTCCGCCTGCCATTGATACTGTCGCGATGGTTACAATGGTTAATGCAATTTTTTTCATTTGTACTTCCTTATTTTTATTTATACAGAAGTATAGAAAAAATTGGTTACAAAGTGATTACAATACAGAAGGGAAAAACTATGTTCGCTTTACAGGCTCTTTGTCTTCGGGGTATCGTGAAAACTTTCCACCTTTTTCATGAAGATAATCTGTCATTTTTGTTTGTCCAAGTTTTTTAGAATAGTCTTTAGGTGACATTCCTACTTTGTCTAAAGCATTTATCTCTCCACCCCCATCTAAAAGTTGTTGCATCATTTCTATATCGGAAAAACAAGCTGCCAACATTACGGGTGTGATACCTGATTTGCGTTTTGTGGTATTGAGGTCAAATCCCTTAGCTATACAAAACTGTATGACCTCTTTACGTTTAAATTTAATTGCCATATCTAATGCGGAGATACCTTCTGAGTCAGTTTCCATAAGCGCTACACCATTTTCTAAAAAGAATTCTAACATCTCTAGTGAAGCGCGTTTTCGAATAGCATAAAAAAAAGGCGAAATATCATCATATTCATCTAACTCATACTCTTCACCTATGAGTATAGGTTTATTTAGGTCTGCGCCTTCTTTTAAAAGTGATTTTACTTTGGCGATAGAGTCATTTTCTATGGCTAGGGTTAAGGGGTTCATATGTTGTCCTTTAATATTAAGTATATTATGACAATAGTTTATTTAAGAGATATTAAATCGGAGTAAAAAAGTCTTAATTAGAAGCAAATGGGTTCATTCCACCCATCATACCCATAGCTTGAGACTTTTTATTGTCTTCAACCATTTTGGATATATCATTCATAGCAGAAATGAGGAGTATTTGTAAATACGCTTTATCGTCAAGTAAGGAGTCATCTATATTTAAATCTACCACTTCACCTGCACCATTGGCAGTGACTTCTACTAAACCACCACCAGCTTTTGCTGTGAATTGCACATTCTTTGCTTGCTCTTGCATCTCTTTAGCTTTGTCTTGCATCTGAGACATCATCTCAGACATTTTTCCCATATCAAAACCCTCAAACATACGACTACTCTAACCCTGTAAATTCTTGGGCAATTTTGTTATCATCATCCAATATTACTATTTTAGGTTGGTACTCATCTGCCTCTTTTTCGCTCATCGTTGCATAAGCAATAATAATGATTTTATCACCTTTATGTACTTTTCTAGCCGCTGCCCCATTCAGACATATCTCTTTTTTCCCTGACTCTCCAGGAATGATATATGTTGAAAAACGTTCACCATTGTTGACATTGACGATGTCAATTTTTTGTCCTACACGCATATTTGCAGCTTTAAGTAAGTCTACATCAATGGTAATCGAACCTACATAATTGAGGTTCGCATCGGTAACAGTTGCTCTGTGAAGTTTACTATACAACATTGTGATGTTCATAATCGTTCCTATCCATGTTAAATTATTGGAATTATATCAAAATCCCACCTATATCTCTATTATACTGAAAATCGTGAAATAAAAGTGAGTCGTAGGGTCGATACAATCGACCACCACATAAGAAAATCGTGCAGTATTTATCGTGCTACAGATGCTGGTGCGATAGGTTCACCCCATGCTTCATCTGCAATTACATATTCAGAAACCACATTACCACCGATGATATGCTCATCAATAATTCTGTCTATCTTCTCTTTCGTAAGGCCTACATACATCGTATGCCCTGGTTCTACCAACATAACTGGACCTTGCTGACAACGGTTAAGACAACCTGTCTGAATAGGTGTTACTGTTGCAATAATACCTTTTTGCATAAGCACTTGTGCCATATGCTGAAAAAGCTGCTGTGATTCTGGGTCATTTTGTTTTACACAAGATGGTTTTGGCATCCCTGGGGGTGCTGATTGTTGACACTTAAAAATATAAAATGCTGGTTGTGGTATTCCTGGAGTCATAATTATCCTTTAAAATTTAATTGAGAGTATTTTACTCCTATTTACTTAATTTGAGTTTAGTACTTCTTTGATATATACTCTTGATTTATATCAATCAATAATTTTACTCCTTGCTTTATAATGTAAAATATATAACTAAAACTAGCCAAGGAACTTATACACATGTCATATCCAGATTTTTATACACAGGTAACCCCTATTGCACTTTATGACCCATTAAGTGAATTTCTCGGTGCATTTGAAGAGGGAAAATTAGAAATAACTTACCTTGAATGTGTAAAGTTAGCTGGACACTCATGTCCTACCGTTGCAGGTGCCTACCTCATGGCTTCTAAAGGTTTAGCAGCACTTTATGGTACAGCCCTACCTACAAGAGGTTCCATAAAGATTGAAATGCAAAGTGCAGAAAGTGAAGGTGTTACAGGTGTAATTTGTAACGTCATTTCTTTTATCGTTGGAGCCAGTGGTGTAGGTGGATTTAAGGGTATTCAAGGAAACTTTTCTAGAGATAACCTAGTAAACTATAATATCCCTATGAAGGGTGAAGTAAAACTTACTAGACTAGACACAAATGAAAGTGTTACCCTCAGCTATAATCCATCTTGCATACTCCCTGATGCAATGATGCAACCCCTTATGGGAAAGAATATACAAGGGGTAGCCACGAACGAGGAACAACAGACCTTCGGGAAACTCTGGCAAAAAAGAGTGGAAGAGATACTTCTTAGTACCCACTTACATGACAAAATGATAAGCATTTCAAAGGACTAAACAATGATAATTTCTAACTATATGAAACATGAACATAGAGAATGTGATACACTTTTTTCTGAAGCAGAGACGGCTATGGCAGCGGGGAATTGGGAACTAGCAAATGAGAAATTTTTAGCCTTTGCAAATGATACCCTTAGGCATTTTAAAAAGGAAGAAGAAGAACTTTTTCCTGCATTTGAAACCCATACGGGGATGACACAAGGGCCTACCCAAGTCATGCGTTATGAACATGAGCAAGTCAGAGGACTTATAGGTAATATGGCTGAGGCAATAGAGAACAACGATAAAGATGCCTGTCTCTCTTTAGCTGAGTCAATGATGATTCTTCTTCAGCAACACAATATGAAAGAAGAACAAATGCTCTATGCAATGTGTGATAGACAACTTCCTCCAGAGCTCAAAGAAACTACACTAGAAGCCATGAAGAAAGTAACCTTATGAGTCTAAGAAAAATAGGATTAGATACCAGGCAGCTAGAACATCCAGAACCACTAGAAATGGCTATAAAAATACTAAAGACTTTAGATGAGGAAACATATCTCTATATGCTACACAGAAAAAATCCTATCCCCTTGATTGACTTAGCTAAAGAGCATAAATATCAAGTACTCCAGCAAGAAGATGCTTCTAAAGAATGGCATATCCTCATTAGTAAAAATAGAAATGTAGATTTAAATGACTTTTTAGATGTTTAGTCAAAATGGTCTCTCATTAGACCAAGCACCACCCATCACTGTGATTTTTCGATTCTTTTTTTTAGGTTCACTCTTTGGTATACTTGGAGGTTTTCTGCTCTTTGTATATCAAACAGAAATCTTCCATGCTTCATCAGTTGCGGCACTTACATTTACCCATATCTTGACACTAGGTGTCATGTTGTCATTTATGTTTGCAGCACTTTTTCAAATGTTGCCAGTAATTGCAGGCGTAACACTGACTTCCCCACTAAAGAAATCAAACCTTTTACTCTACCCCTTTGCGCTAGGTACTCTCTCTCTTCTCTTAGGCTTTAACTTTCCACTATACCCATGGCTTTTTCTCTTGGCTGCTCTATTGCTAGGCATTTCAATTTTTACTGCTATTTTACCTATGTTACGACAACTATTGACACTACAAAACCATAGTCCCTCTTCTAAAGGCATGAGTATTGCTCTTCTTAGCTTAGGGGTCGTTATCCTTTTGGCTTTTTATTTACTGACAACACTTAGTGGCACTATAGAAGGTTTACATTATGCACAAATCAAGACAGCACACTACTCTTTTGGGCTGTTTGGTTGGATTGCTTTATTGATTATCTCTATCTCTTTTCAAGTCATTGAAATGTTTTATGTCACACCTCCGTATCCTTCTATAGTAAGTAAGTATTTACCTTTAACACTTTTTCTACTTCTTATTGTCAGTACACTTACTGGTTTATTTAATACCCACATCTGGATACTATCAAACATTCTATTGGCACTTATGTTAACACTCTATGCCCTCTTGACACTCCGAAGATTGTCACAAAAAAAACGTCCTCTTTCAGATGCTACGGTATGGTTTTGGAGGTTAGGGCTTAGTTCTTTAATATTAAGTATGATGAGTATACTTCTAGGTGAGTTTACAACTTTACAGTTTGTTAAACCTCTCTCTTACATCTTCTTTACAGCGTTTGCACTCAGTATTGTCTTTTCCATGTTTTACAAAATAGTGCCATTTTTAACATGGTTTCATCTTAATTCTCAAGGCTACTTCACCGCACCTATGATGCACGAAGTTATACATCCCAAAACAGCTAAAAAACATCTTTATATTCATATAGCAACCATTGTCACTTTTATACTGTCTCTCTTTGTCAATACGTTTATATTTCTGGCTGCGGGGCTTACTATACTCTCATTTTCATGGATGATATGGCAAATTAAACATGCCAACACACTTTACAATGAAACACAAAAAAATGGGGAAAAATTTGATATGGGGAATATCTAGGGTTGGCTTTACCGACCATGATAATTTGAGGTCGGCTAAAGCCAACCCTACGAGAGATTATTGGATATCCAGTAACTCTCTCACTACTTCTCTATCATCAAAAGGATGTTTTACACCCTTTATCTCCTGATAGTCTTCATCCCCTTTACCAAGAATAAGCAGTACTTCATTCTCTTCAAGAGCATTAAGGGCAAGCTTAATAGCTAATTTTCTATCGGGACAAGCAGTCACGCCGTCTTTTCCATGTAACCCTAGTAAGATTTCTTCTAATATCTCTTCAGCTACTTCATCACGGGGATTGTCTGAAGTGACATAGATTTTATTGGCATAACGTCCTGCTACTGCACCCATACGTGGACGCTTTTCTTTGTCACGGTTTCCACCTGCACCAAAGACTACTGAGATATCTCTGTCTTTCATCGATTCCAATACTGCATGCATACCATCGTCTGTATGTGCAAAATCTACAATAACTAGAGGATCACGGCTTACGACTTCCATACGTCCAGAAACCCCTGCAAAATTTTCAACCACTTCACAGACTTCTTCTACATTTCTGCCTGTTAACATCTGTACAGAACCCACTGCTGCCATAAGGTTAAAGAGGTTAAATAGTCCAACCATAGGAGAGTGGAACGTAGCTTCTGTTTGTAAATGTTTAATACCTGCTGTAATACCATGTAAAAGTGAAAATGCCTGTACCTTAAATGTTGCGGGTTCATCCACTCCATAACTCTGCGCCCCTATAGGGTTATAAGTAATATTTTTAATATCATCTTTATTGAGTAACTTTGGTGTTTCATCTGCAAAGAAAAGGCTCTTTGTACGTCTATACTCCTCAACTGTACCATGATAATCCAAATGGTCAGAGGTAACATTGGTATGGACTTTAAGTGCAAAAGTGAGCCCTTCAATACGTTTTTGGTCTATCGCATGAGAGCTCACTTCCATAATAAAATATTCACAGCCTAACGTATGCGTTTGTTTCATATTATGTAATGTTTCCAGTATAGAAGGTGTTGTCATACTCTTCTCTTCTATACGCTTCTCTTTAGCAAATAAGCCACGCGTGCCTTGTAGTGCAGGTTTTTCATCTAGGTCTAGTAAAAAAGAGTAAATAGCTGCAGTGACGGTAGTCTTTCCATTTGTTCCTGTAACGCCTACAACTTTCATACTTTTTAAATCCCATAGTGTTATGAGTTCGGATGGTGTAATAAAAGTAGGTGTACTCTCTAATTTTTCAAAATAAGTTTTATTCTGTTCCGTGAGTAAAAAAAGTGTTTCCTTATCTAGTACAGAAGTATCGTCACTTATGAAAGCAAATCCTTCATGTTTATTAAAAGGTATTTTCACTTAGTTGCTTCCTCTTACTACATTATATAGTGCCAGTACATCTTGGTCATTGCCAAACAGATGCGATGTTGCATCAAGATAGCCTAGTGCCATCTCATCAAAGCCTTCATCTGAAAGTTTTGTCACAAAATCTATAAATTCATCTTTATCTGTGATGACTACTTTTGTTGAAAACATAATATCTTCAAATGTTTGTTTGAAACTTCCTCTACTCTTAACCAGTGCCAAAAAGTCACTATAGCGTATACCATCACCATACTCTACTTGCTCTTCTACGGGATCTAAAAGTAACTCTTGAATCTGAAGCTTAGATGTGTCTAGGGAATCTATCAATCCATCAATAATATCAACAGCATTGTCTTTCTCATTTTTAATTATCTGGTAATAATCAAAGAGTGCTTGTGCCTCATCTTTGCTATCACTGCCTAAATCAGAGAGGTATGCTCCAACTTTGGCTTCATCAAGTGCAGGATGATCTTTTAGTATTAAACCATAAGAGCGCAATGCTTTCTGAAAATTTCCCTGCAGAAATTCATTTTCTGCACGTTGCAATAATACATCTTGATTTATTTTACTCATGACTATCCTAATTGATCCAATTTATCTTCCCAACCTTGTGGAACACTCATAACAGTAATTTCAGGATGAATAAGTGTCTGTATTTGTCTCTCTACCCCAAATTTTATCGTTGTTCCTGCACTCCCACATCCTACACATGCACCTTGAAGTTGCACATATACCACACCATCTTTAATGGCAATTAATTCTATATCCCCACCATCTAATTTAATAGAAGGTCTTACTTTTTCAATCACTCCAACAACTGCTGGTTGTAACTCTTCATCTGTAAATGGAATCAATGGTTCTCCTTGAATGATATCGCATAGATATCCTAATTAGTAATATTATAACAAAAGCATAATAAATTCTTTGTGTACTATGTGCTTTAGCTGTGTTATACACTAAAAGTGTTTCTTTGTCAATGGTAAAAAGGGGGTTAATTTAAAAGTAAATGTATTCAAGGCAAAAGCCTTGAAATACTAAGCGTGCAGAAGCAAATGAATTAGACTAATTCAATAATTGCCATAGGTGCTGCATCACCTTTTCTCATACGTGTTTTGATGATACGAGTGTAACCACCGTTTCTATCTGCGTATTTTGGTGCGATTTCATTCACGATTGTGTTTGTAATCTCTTTGTGTTGTAACATTGCAAAAATAGCTCTGTGTGCATTAAAATCACCAGTCGAAGCTTTAGTAATAAGCTTTTCATAGTAAGATCTAAGCTCTTTAGCTTTTGGCAATGTAGTCTCAATTCTACCTTCTTTTGTCAAAGCAATAGAAAGGTTTTTAAGAAGTGCTGCTCTATGAGAAGACGTTCTATTTAATTTACGATAACCATGCTTATGTCTCATAATATTCCTTTATCTATGGTACAACTAAACTTTTAGCTGTTCTAATTTTTTTACAAGATTTGCTCTTGTATGATCTGCGAGTTCAAAGTCTGAACCAAATCCGTTCTCTACGAGACATTCATTGATTTCATCTAAAGATTTTTTACCAAGGTTTTTGATATTTTTAATCTCATTTTCACTCATAAGTACCAATTCTCCAAGAAACTTCATACCAGCTCTGTCAAGTGAGTTAAATGATCTTGCACTAAGTCCAAGACTATCAACCGTTTGCATAAATGGTTTAAGTTCAGAATCATCAGAACTTCTTTTTATAGGTGTTGCAGAAATATCTACATCTAGTACACCATTAAACACTGAAAGTTGCTTATTCATCACTTCTAATGCATTTGTAAATGCTTCTACTGGCCCTAACTGACCATCTGTTTCGATGTCAAAAGTAATTTTTTCAAAGTTAGGATTGTCTTCTACAAGTACAGGGGCAATCTTATAATTTGCTTTTCTTACAGGGGTAAAGAATGCATCCAATGCAATAGCATCAGAAGCAACATCATCTCTAAGGTCTTCACTTGGTACATAACCAATACCTTTAGAAATAACCACTGTAAAATTAAGTTCAGCATCTTCATTAAGTGTAGCCAATGGTAAATCACCATTTACTATCTCAATTTGATCATTGTTAAGGTCTTGTGCAGTTACCTCTTTATGCCCAGAGAAAGAATATTTAAGTTCTACCCTGTCACTTTCGTCTTTGATTTTAAAACGAATATTTTTAAGATTGATGATAAATACAGCAACATCTTCATGCATACCTCTAATGTTATCAAACTCGTGTGCCGCACCTTCAATCTTTATAGAAATGGGTGCATAACCGATAGAAGAACCTAAGATAAGTCTTCTAAGTGGGTGTGCGAGTGTAACAGCATAACCGCTCTCAAAAGGATAAGCAATGATTTCAGCACGGTTAGTGCTGATTTCATTTACTTCTACCTCTGTTGGCATAAATGGTGCAACTTTAATTTTTCTCATTAATAACCTTTACTTATGTATTATTTAGAGTAAAGCTCGACGATTAGGCGCTCTTCAACTGGGATTGCGATTTCTTCTCTCTCTGGGATTCTTGTAAAAAGTCCAAAAAGTTTTTCTTTATCCATGTCAACCCATTCAACCATACCAGTTTGGTTAGTTAATTCGATTGCTCTTAAAATCTGAGGATTTGTCTTAGACTTTTCTCTGATTTCAATTTTTTG
>Ga0256824_10000802_pt1 | contig 12277 bp, 5 predicted proteins | sample CV67metaG_FD_191570 | JGI IMG/M metagenome (GOLD analysis project Ga0256824, IMG submission 191570) | Hydrothermal vent microbial communities from East Pacific Rise, Pacific Ocean - CV67 | ecosystem: Environmental > Aquatic > Marine > Hydrothermal vents | place: Pacific Ocean: East Pacific Rise...
ATTCTACTCAATCAACTTATACCCAATTCCACGTACATTAATAATTCTTACATTAGGATCTTGTGATAACTTTTTACGTAGTTTTGAAATAAATACGTCTAAAGTCCTTCCTACATAATCGCCTTCATCACCCCAAACAATATGTAAGATAGTTTCTCTTTCGACTACCTCATTTTTGTGATTGTTGAGCAAAAATAATAAGTCAGTTTCTTTACTTGATAATTCAATGCTTGTTGTTTTTAAAAGGAGTGTCATTTTTGTAGTATCAAATAAGTAATCTCCAATTGTAATTAAATTTTTGTCATTCGATAGATGGGATTTTTTTGTGGGTTTAAAAAAGTAAATTAATAGTAGTAATGCTAAAGCTAATAAGCCAATCAAAAAGTGGGGTAAATAACTAGTGTACTCTTCTTGGTTAATAAAGCTGATATGAACAATATAGCATCCTTTTGATTGTATCCTTGTTTGACATGCAATTTCGGTTACTGTAGTAACTAAGGATACTTCATAACTATAAATTACTTCTTCTAATTTACAATCCTCTATTTCAACAATGTATTCACTAGCAGAGTTACCGTTTTCTAAGTTTTTTTTAATGATGTTTGATAATGCAACGGGGTCAAATGTAAACTCAGAGTCGAATTGTATTTTATAACTATTCAATTCAGTCAGTATAGGTAAAACAATAGATGTACTATCACCTGAATGTAATAAGAGTTCATGACCAATTTGACGCATGTTTACTTTCATTCGTTTTTTGTGGATTGACGTTTGTGCTCCAGACTGAAAAGGTGCGATAAACACTAAAACATAGAATAATAAACTTAATTTGAACCAATTTGATATCATAGTAACAAAGCTAATCTAAAATAGTTGAGAATAAATTGATTTACACACATTTTACATTAATTTACACTTGTTTTTACTGTACCTTAAAGATTAGCTGTAATTTTAGTTTCATTAATATAATACAGATAATTATGCTTAAATTACTTTTTTTATCCCTCATGATAGTTACGTTGTCATGCAGTAATGGACAAAATTTTTCTAATAAAGAAAAATCATCAACGCCAACAGTTGAAAAAATAACCGAACCGTACTCCCTTGAATTAAGTGTAGAGCAACTGAATGATTCTATGTATAGTTTACATGCTAAAATCAAAATAGATAGCATTTCTTATATGATGCCAATTGTAAATAATACAATGACAGGCATTTTTAAAGTTAATTTCTTAGACAGTCCGGTTATTAATTCAAATTATAATCTAATAGAAAAGGCGTGTCCAGTTGTGATGAACTATGTATGGTCAAACCCACCTCATAAAGTAATTATAGGTAAAGTTGAATATGTTCAAAAATTCAGTATTCGTACTCAAACTGATTTTGCGTCAAAAGGTGTCATTCAATTTGTGATTGAACCACGTTGTACATTAGAAAAAATCTCATTTACTTTAACGTATACAGCTGGTGAAATGTTTGTTTGTATTGATTAATACTTTTTAAGCTTGACAATTTAACAGGTATACTTTTAAAATAGGATTTTAATTGACACCTTTGTTTTATAAAATATAGGCAATATGAAACAAACGATTTTAGTAACAGGAGGAGCAGGGTATATTGGATCTTGGATAGTGAAAGATTTGATTGAAAAAGGTCATACGATTCGTGTTTCGGTAAGAGATAAATCAAAGACTGAAAAATATAATCATTTGTTAGAATTAGATAAGAAATCTTCTGGAACAGTTGAATTATGGGAAGCTAATTTAACGGTTCCTAATTCATTTGATGCCGTGGCTAAAGGATGTGATTCAATCATTCATGTGGCTTCACCATTTACATTAAGTTTAAAAAATCCACAACAAAATTTAATTGATCCTGCTTTGAAAGGAACTCAGAATGTACTAAATGCGGCGACTAAGTCTGGTACAGTTAAAAAAATAGTATTAACGTCAAGCATAGCAGCTATTTTTGGTGATAACATGGAATGGGATGCTTCAAAATTACCTAATGGTTTTGATGAAAATCAGTTTAATGAAACTAGTTCTTTAACTCATCAGCCCTATTCTTATTCAAAAGTATTGGCCGAAAAAGAGGCATGGAAAATTCATGGTGTACAAACAATGTGGGATTTAGTAGTTATTAACCCTGGGTTTGTAATGGGACCTGCTTTAACAACAACATCAAATTCTGGAAGTATTGATTTTATGAATGATGTTTTATCCGGGAAATTTAAAATGGGCGCACCTGAACTACAGTTTTCTTTTGTTGATGTACGTGATATTGCCAAAGCGCATATTTTGGCATTAGAAAATCCAAAGGCTAAAGGAAGGCATGTGATAACGAATGTAGAAATGAATGTTATGAAACTGACAAGTATTATTGAAACAGCATTTCCAAATCAATTCAAACTGCCTAAAATGAATGCGCCTAAATGGTTAATGCTAATTTTAGGGCCTTTGTTTGGTATCACTCGTCAATTTGTGAAATTAAATATTGGACATCCATTGAAGTTAAATAATTCTAAGGGTAAAAAAGAATTAGGAATGACGTATAGATCTATAGAAAATACTATTGTAGATATGGTAAATTGGATGAAATAATTTGAGTAATACACAAGAAAAATCCCCATCAAATACACTATTTGATGGGGATTTATTTTTTAAATTATTATTTATCTAGCAATAATTAATTTTACTGTTTTATTAATCGTTTCCGATTGTAAGTTAATAAAATAGATTCCGTCAGCTAAGTCAGACGTGTTTATCTCTAAAGTACCATTCGTTGACAGTATTTGATTTGTGTACACTAATTTTCCTTCAAACGTTATAATTTGTAATTGTACAGTTGCATTAGATTTTAAATCATAATCTACAAAAACGTTATGCTGTGCAGGATTTGGATACACTGAAACTGAAATAATTTCGTTTTCCATTAATCCTACAGAACTATTATTATTTATGACTTCAAATGTTGCACTTACTGAACATCCTGAAGCACTTGTTGCTGTAACAGTATAAGTTCCAAATTCTACAGTATTTAAATCTTCAACAGTTTCTCCATTTGACCAAGTAAACGTATAAGGTCCGTCAGGAAATCCAGTTTCATTGATTGTGATATTAATTGCACCATCAATACATGTAGGACAAGTAGATTCTGTTACTATTCCACTAATTGTGAATGAAGCAGTATTAGTAATGGTAAATGATTCTGTATACGTACATCCATCATTCACGTCAGTTAGTGTAACATTATAGTCACCTTCTGATAATCCAGTTAAGTCTTCTGTAGTTGATCCGTTTGACCAAGCATAAGTGAAGTTTCCTGACCCACCATTTACTATTAAGTTAATTGTTCCTAAACCATCTCCACAATTTTCATTTGTAGTACCACTAATTACAGTCATACCTGACGTAATGTTTAGTATTTCAATAGAAACCGTTTCAATACATCCACTAGTTACATTTGTAATTGTACACGTATATATACCTGCATTAAGTCCTGTCAGGTCTTCAGTTGTTTCGCCAGTATTCCATTCAAAAGTAGTAGTTGCACTTCCTGTAATTGTTAAATCAATAGATCCTGATCCGTCACTACAATTTTCATTGTTAAATGCTTCTAAAACTGTTAAGTCAGAAATGTTGTCAATTGTTTGCGTAATATCAATAGAACAACCAAAGTTATTTGAAACTGTACATGTGTATGTTCCAACTGATAAATCTGCTATGTTTTGAGTTATTTCTCCATTTGACCAAGCGTAAGTAAAGTTTCCTCCTGGTCCACCACCACCAATTGCTTCTATGTTTATACTTCCTTGAGCATCACCACAGTTTTCATTTGTAAACGATACTATGTTTACATTAAAAAAGGCATCACTCAATACGTCATATGTTTCAGAAATTTGACACCCATCATTTACATCTGTTGCTGTTACAGTATATGTTCCAGCAGATAATGCATTTATGTTTTGTGTTGTTTGAGCATTAGACCATAAGTAAGTGTAGTTACCTGAACCATTAGACACGTTTAAAGTAATCGAACCATTTTGATTTCCACAAAATTCGTTATTAACTGTACCTGTAATTGCTATACCTGTTGTTGTGTTTTGAACATCTTCAGAAATATTAGCTAAACAACCTGTTACTGTATTTGTAATAATACAAGAATAAGTTCCTGCAGATAGTCCTGTTAAATCTTCAGTGGTCTGTCCATTTGACCAGTTATAGTTTAAAGTTGTTGAACCTACTATTGTAATATCAATAGCACCTGATCCATCACCACAACTTTCATTTGTTAACACAGCAGTTGCTGTAATATCAGAATTGTTTAAAATTGCTACAGTTATTTCGTCTTGACACGTATTATCTGTATCTGTAATTGTACACGCATAAGTTCCTGCTGAAAGATTACTCAAGTCTTGAGTACTTTCTCCATTATTCCATAGATAAGTAAAGTTTGTTCCACCTGTCAAATCAATATCAATTAAACCATTTCCTTGTCCACAGTCTTCATTTGTAGTATTAACTATAGTAGTAGTAAATGTGACTAGATTTCCAACTGTGATTAAAGAATCAGATGTACAACCGTTTGCATCTTCTACGTTAATTAGGTAACTTCCTTCATTTAATCCAAAGAATAGCCCAGGAGGACCAAATCCTGGCGTACCATCAATTAGGTAAGTTAAACCATTTGCTGGGTTTATAGTCACGTTAATTTGTCCATTACCTTGATTACAAATATCATCTGTTACAGTAACAGATGTAAATACAAGAGGTAAAGCTGTATTTACAACTGTGTACGTTTCAGTAATAGTACATCCAACAGCATCTGTAATTAGTAAATCATAATCATTTGAAGATAAATTAGTAATCGCTGTTGTATTGTTTGCTGTAGTTGGACAGTTTCCAGTGAATACAGATAAAGTTCCTGGTATTGGAGCAGTACCCATAGTATGTGTGTAAATTGGCGTTCCAGATGGGTCTAATAATTCAAAAGCAACTTCATTATCAAAGTTTCCTGAATTCCATTCTAATGTAACTTGGTCACCCGAGCAAACGTTAAATGTTTCTGTGTTTGCACCACCACCAGGTACTGTAAAGTTACCAATTGAATTTCCATTTATTAAAACCGTTATTGATGCACCATTCCATGAGTTTCCTTGATCTGTCATATTTAATGTGTAGTCACAACAAGTAGATGGAGTTGCGCCAGTCCAGCTATAAGTATAAGGGCTAATTCCTCCTGATACAATTACTTCAATAGTCCCCGACCCATTACCACATAATTCATCAGTGATTGTTGGTATTGTACTTACACCACCACCTTCATCTGTAATCGTTACAGCAGTACTTATTGAACAACCAACATCATCAGTTATTGTACAGTTATAATCACCGGCACTAATTCCTGATAAATCTTCAGTTGTTTCTGCAGTGTTCCAAAGGTAAGTGTAAGGCATTGTTCCGCCAGTTAATGTTAAATCAATATAACCTGATGAGTTACTACAGTTTTCATTTTGTAAATTTACGTTTGAAATGGCTAGTGTTCCTGTAATGTTCCCAATTACTTGTGTCAAAACAACAGAACATCCATTTCCTTCAGTTACGGTTAGTGTATAAGTTCCAGCAGAAAGTCCAGTTAAGTCTTCAGTTGTTTCTCCATTATTCCAGGCAAAAGTGTATGGTATTAATCCACCAGTTATTGTTACGTCAATTGCACCAGTAGCATTTCCACAACTTTCGTCTGTAAATGAAGTGACTGTAGCTAAAAAGCCACTAGAATTATTTGTTACTGTTGAAGTTTCGCTTAAAGTACAACCTTGGTTATCTAATACATTGATTGCGAAATCCCCGGCATTTAATCCGACTAAGTCTTCAGTTGTTGCACCATTATCCCAACTAATCGTTAATGGTAAAGAACCGCCAACAACTGTTATGTCTATAGCGCCTGTTCCATCTCCACAAGTTTCATTAGTAACTGTTGTATTTGTAATTTCTAAACCATTTGTATTATTCCCAACAGTGTAGTCATTAGTTAATAAACATCCTGCGGCGTCAGCGATATTTACTGTGTAATCTCCACTAGCTATATTTGATAAATCTTCTGATGTTGATCCATTATTCCACGTAAATGAATAAGGCGTAGTTCCACCAACTAATGTTAAGTCTATTGATCCACTTCCGTTTCCACAAATTTCATCATTTACTGTATTTGTAGTTATTGAAATTCCTTCACCCATTAACGTAGCAGAAGTTGAAGTGATACACCCATTGTCATCAGTTAAATTCAATGAATAGTTTCCAGCTGATAATCCAGTTAAGTCTTCATCTGTAGATCCATTTGACCATGCAAATACATAAGGTATTGTTCCTCCAGTTATTGAAATGTTTATCGATCCAGCTCCATTTCCACAATACTCGTTAATAGCAGTTGTTGATGTGATGTCTAATGTTCCAGGATTGTTAGTAACCGTTTCAGTATAGTTGTATGAACAACCAGTATCATCTAATACAGTTAATACATAATCTCCAGCAGATAATGCCGTTAAATCTTCTGATGTTGGACCATTAGACCAACTCAAAGTGTAAGGGATAGTTCCTCCTGAAATAGTAACATCAATTGCTCCTGTTGAATTTCCACAAACTTCATCAGTAAGAGAAGCAGTTGTTACTGCAATATCGCTTGCTGTGTTAAATACTGTTTTATCGCCTGTCATTACTTGACACCCATTATTGTCTGTTACAGTACAACTATAAATACCTGTTGAAAGTCCTGTGATATCTTCAGTAACAGCTGTGTTTGACCAAGCGTATGTTAAAGGTAATGCTCCACCTGCAAGAACTAAATCAATTTCACCTAATCCATTTCCGCACTCTTCATTTGTAATGTTTATTGCATTTAAAGCAAGTGAACCAGTAGAGTTTGTAATTACATAATCGCTTGATACTAATTGACAACCTACATTGTCTGTAATTGTACATGTATATGTTCCAGCAGATAGTCCATTTAAATCTTCTGATGTTGCTCCGTTAGACCAGTTATATGTGAAAGGTGAAGCTCCACCTGTAAGTGTCATATTTATAATACCAAAACCATTTCCACAATTTTCATTAATTGTCCCAGCTGTTTCAGTAAGTGTTCCAGTGTTATTTCCAACTGTAAATAATTGAGTTATTGAACATCCATTATCATCAGTAAGTGTAATTTCATACTCTCCAGCAGCTAATCCTGTTATGTCCTCTGAAGAATCACCAGTGTTCCAAGAAAAGTTATATGGAGAAGTTCCACCAGTAACAGTGATGTTAATACTACCATTTGAATTCCCACAGTTATCATTTGTAATTTGACTAGTTGATATAGCTAATGTTCCAGAATTATTTCCAACTGTTATGTTTTCAGTTACTGTACATTGATTGGCATCCGTCACTGTTACAGAATAACTTCCTGCACTTAAACTTGAAATATCATCTGAAGTTGCTCCTGTAGACCAACTTACATTATAGGGTTGTGTAGCATTTGATATATTAATATCAATTGCACCAGTTCCATCTCCACAATTTTCACTTGTAATTTCGTTAGATGCAACAGTTAAATAGCAATAAGAAGAACAATTCGAAACATCATTTAGAATGGTAAAAGAATTTGAACCTGAACAACCGTTAGCATCTGTTACAGTTATGGTATAAGATCCACTATGTAAATTGGAAATGTTTTGAGTTGTAGTTCCATTATCCCAAGCGTATGAATATGAACCTGATCCTCCAGATACATTTACATTAATTTGACCATTGGCTTGCCCACAAAATTCATTTGCTGAAGTGGTTAAATTAATAGAAATAGCTGGTAAACTTCCTAGTATAATATTTTCATTTAATGTACAACCGGTGTCATCTGTTAAGGTATAAACATAAGTTCCAACTCCAACAGCCGAAATGTCTTCAGTGGTTTGACCTGTATTCCATGCAAATGTATAAGGAGCAGTTCCTCCTGAAGGCGTTACATCAATTGCACCATTTGTTCCCCCTACACAGGTAACCTGAGTAATTGTTGACGCAATATTTAATGAACTAATATTATTTAAATTAAATGTCATTGAATCTGTACATCCATTTGTATTTGATACAAATACTTGATATGTTCCAGCTTCTAAACCAGTTAAATCTTCAGTAGTTTCTCCATTTGACCATGCATAAGTAAATGGTGAATAATCTCCTGTTACTGATAAATTAATTGCACCATCTGGGTCCCCACAATTGGCTTGAGTTATAAACCCACTAATTGACATTTCTGTTGGTTCTTCTAATGTAACTAATGTATCTGGTAAATCAGAAACTAAAGCAATATTCCAGTTAAAGATATAACCGTTATCTAAATTAAATTGATCAGTTACCTCAATTGTCCAATCACCATTTAAATCTGAACCTAAAAGAGCATTTAAATTGTTTGAAGATGCATAAGATCCCGCTGGTAAATAAGTGTCAGTATAGTTATGTCCTTGTGCATCTGTATAATTTCTTGTGAAATTATTTGATTCAGCAATCATAGTTCCATAATTTGGAGATACTTTCCAGCAATATTCATACCCAACACCTGGATCAATTAATGTTGAACTTGCTTGTCCATCTACAGTAGCTGTAGCGATTGGTTCACCTAAATCACAAGAGCCACCACCATTAAAAGACTTTAAAATAACTTCTTGTAATGTTGGAGAAATAATTTTAATCTGTAAATCACCTAAGTAAGAATGTTCCATTGTGGCACAAACCTGTTGTAATTGTGTCATATTATCTAAGGTCTGACCTGCATCAAATCCACTGATATTTAAAGGAGATGTGTAAGAAATTCCAGATCCATCTGGTAAAAAAGTTTGACCTGCATTGTATAACCCTCCAATTATTAAAGCTTCTGCTTTACATCCGTATGTATCATATACTTGAACAGAATATTGTCCAGCAGCTAATCCTGTAATTGGATTCACTGTATATTCTGTTAAGGTTCCATTTCCAGCGTCAGTTGTTACATTGTAAGTATATGGTTGAAACCCTCCTGTTGCATTCACTAAAATTTCTCCTGTATTGTTATCAAAACATGTTAAATCTGTACCATCTAAATCAAAATCGATTTGTTGAGCGTCATTAATAAATAACCAAGCGGTATCAGGTTCTGAACACAAAGTAGGTTGAAAAATTAAGAAAATTGATTCTTGTCCTTCTACAAATCCATCTGAAATTGAATTAATTACAATGTCTGCACTTAATTGCCCAGCTGGTATTGTAACTAAAGTATCAATTTGTTGATAATCAATCCCATTTGTTGCAGTACCACCAATTTGATAAGTTATCTGAGTATCTGTAGCTGAAGCTACGTCTAATGTTAATGAGAAGCTTGCAGGTATACATCCTTCTAACGCTATATTATCTGAATTTACAGTTTGTGTGTTTATATCAACAATTCCTTGAATGAAACTATCCTCTAATAAAAATACGGCTGAGTTATATACGCCATCACCTGCATCTGCAATTACCAATTTCATGGTATATGTATTACAGGGTATTAAATTTTGCTTTTCAGCAGTTAGTACGGTTGTCCAACCATCATACTGTACACTTGTTCCACCTGGATTTCCAACAAAATACTGACTATTAGTAACAGGATTTATATTGTTAATTGCCACTGGATTTGATGTCCCAGGTACTAATGCTATATTTTCTTCACCTGTAATTCCAGGTCCGCTAATAAAAAAGGCGAAAACATCATTAAATCCCGTTCCAAATGGTGGTGCAAATTCTGGATATTCTTCAGATGCAAATATATATTGAAATTGAATAAAATCAGATTGAACATCAAAATCAAATTCTAAAATTACGGCATCATTTGTAGTTACACCAGCTAAATCATCCATTTGAGTGGTTCCTGGAGCTCCAAAATCATTTCCTGTATTACTTTGATCATTAGGTCCTGGTGCAGTGTTAACATCTCCAGTGGAAAGAATTACTCCTCCGTCCATTCCTAGGTTTGAATTTGTTCCGTCAAATGATCCTGAAGCTAAAACGTTTCCTGTAATTGTAGCGTTCGAAACTGTTACATTTGGTCCAGCAAGTAATTGCGCCATTTGTGTTGCTGTCAATGGGTTGTTTACCGTTAATTGATTATACCCTAAGATTGGTATAAAAGTAAATATGATAAACGTTAAAAAATTAGTAATTTTTTTCATAATTCAATCTGTATTTTTATAGATACTGTGCTAAATGTACAAAGGTTGCATTACAATCCAACTATTTTAGAACATAAGTTTTGTTTTATTATGTTAATTTTAAGATATGTAAGGCTATATTTTCATTTATTCTGGTAGTTTAATTTTTTTTAACACAAAAAAACCCATTTCAAATTTTGTTTTGAAATGGGTTTTAATACTTCTAATTATTCTTTTTAATTAATAAATTTTATAGGTTCAACTAAATTTTCAAAGTTAACTAAATGCATTTTTAAAGAGCCTATTTTAATTTTTGCTTTAGCTACAATTGGAATTTTGTTAGCATCATCAGTAATCCAAACTGTTAAATCTTTTTCTGTTTTGAAAATTCTTCCTTCTTGAACAACTGGGGCAAATTTATGACACATGATTTTACCTTTTCTGGTTTTTACAACTTGTTTTCCTTTGTATCTAATTTTAGCTGGATATAATTCATCATCTAAAAATACATTTACCGTAAATACATCTCCGATATCTGCATTATCATAATCTAAGGTTCTTAAATAATAGAACGCTGAAATCATATCTTGTACGTTACTTGGTACACCGAATTTTTTTCCTTCACCGTTATCAACCACTTTTTTATGCTGATAAAAAGTATAATCTTGATTAATAATGTATCCTCCTTCATTTACTCTTCTTACAAACATCCAAGGAAACATTCCATTTGCGTCTACATAAGATTCGTAAACATCATTTACTTTATAAAACCATTCAAAAGCAGATATTGTTCTTCCTGTTCCTCTTACTTTCCATAATTCACGACCTCTTACTTTTTTAGTTGTTTTATTAACTGTTAGTATGGCTTCACCAGCATCTATAATTCCATACGATAATCTATATGTTAATTTTTCTCCTGGTTTAAAAGAGGTGTTATTGGCACTTACAAAATTATCTTGTGCTTCTCCAGTTTCTAATCCATCAATACCATTTGCAAATGAATTATTAAAACTGAATAGTAATGTAAATATGAATACAGCTTTTATTAATTGTAATGTGTTTTGTTTTAAAGTTTTCATAATTATTTTATTTTGGTTTGGTAATGATAGAACAAAATCAATGCCATAAAAAATTAATTACAATAAGGTGCTATAAATAAGGGTGTTATGTTTTTGTTTTTCGGTAAATGGAATAAAATTTGAAATTACAATAGAGTTATATCGACTTGATTATCAGTTGTCTTATTAAAATTACCACTGTATTAATTTGATAAATTCAATATTATTAGTATCTTTAAATCAGAGTAAGTAGTTTTTTTCAATAATATCAAAAGAGTTCAATCCCAAATTGAGCTCTTTTGTTTTATATAAATGAATTTTCTATTTCTTTCTTTACTACACGTAAATCAATGCCTAATGGTTGGTTTCTTTCTGAAATTTCTTGCTCCTCTATAATCTTAACATGATTGCCTAAGGGTTGCCATCTACCAAAATGTAATGGTTTTTTTGGTGTAAATAATCCAATTGTATAAATGTTAGATAACCCCGCTATATGCAATGGTCCTGTACTACATGCTACTAATAAATCACTCTTTGAAATAAAAGCAATTAACTGGTTTAGATCCATTTTTCCAGATAGGTCTATGATGTTGTTTTGTTGAGGTAATTTATTTCTAAAAAAGACTGATTCTTGTTCAGTTCCAGTAAAAAATATGTTAAACTTTTCTTGATCTAAAGCTGTTGCTAATTCAATAAACTTTTCTACTCCCCATTCTAATGCACTTCCTTGTGATTTAGAATGAAAAATTAGATTTTTTTTGCCTGTTGTTAATAGGGTTTTTAAATTTGCGTTCAACTCAGGTATTTTTGAGAAATTTGCTAAAACTGACAGTTCATTTAAAGAATACGTTTTAGTAATAACAAAAGGGGCTAATAATTTTGTATTAAGTTGTGCTTCATGTAGATCTGAATTTTTTCGCGTAAAATTAGGCTTATGATTACATGTTAAAAAGTGATAAAGTCTATGTGAGGTTCCAATTCTATGCTTAATTTTTGCTTTTTTTGCCAATCTTGCTAATTCTCTACGTGG
>Ga0256824_10000803_pt1 | contig 12274 bp, 15 predicted proteins | sample CV67metaG_FD_191570 | JGI IMG/M metagenome (GOLD analysis project Ga0256824, IMG submission 191570) | Hydrothermal vent microbial communities from East Pacific Rise, Pacific Ocean - CV67 | ecosystem: Environmental > Aquatic > Marine > Hydrothermal vents | place: Pacific Ocean: East Pacific Rise...
TATTTTCATTTTTATCTTCCCTTTTATCTCTAAAAGTATATCTAAATATTGTTATTTCACTATCAGATGTTACCTCTACATGAACTTGCTCTTTTTTACAGATAGACCCTACTATCTCCAAGCCTAATCCAAAACCACCTACTCGCTCTTCTTCCTGATGAAAAGGTTCAAAGATACGCTTGGTATCTTCTATAGCCCTTGACTGTGTTATAAATTCCAATACGACAGTATCTGCAACTTTTTTAAGTTCTATAGAGATATCTGTATTTTTATGGGCATATTTAATGGCATTAGAGAGGTTATTATCTACAATACGTTGTAGTTCTATATCTGAAAAATACACATTGATTTCAGCTTCTATGTTAGAAAGTATTTTATGTTTATTTCCTTTTGCTATCTCTTCAAAAAATGCTATACGACCTTCTAAAAAGAGTGAAAAAGATATCCATTCTTTTTCATAAACAAAGCGGTCTTTCTTTACCATATAGCTCAAATCATCGTAGATGTTGGCTATCATCTTACTGGCTGCTTCAATTTTAGAGAGGTACTTATCTTCCCCAAATTTAATTTTATGCATATCTATATGCATCATAATCACCGCCAGTGGTGTGTTTATCTCGTGAATAGAGTGTTTTATAAAATTATCTTGTGCTTTTACCAATGTCTCACTAAACTCTTTCTCTTTTTCAAGGAGTCTGTTTTGTATACGTATGTTTTCTGTTTTCTCTTCTACACGTTTTTCCAGTGTTTGGTTTATCTCTTTAAGCTTCTTTTTTCTACGGTGAATGGTATTGACCATGGTATTGATATATTTCACCATTTTTCTAAACTCACTAAGCTGTATCTGCTCTTCATCAATGGTTATGTATCTTTTGGAGGCTCTTTTAAAAAAGTGGCTAAAGGTATCTATCTCTTTATTGATGATGTGAGTCACAATAGCCAACCCAGCCAAGCCAAGACCAAACAATATCACAGTTAAAGAGAGTATCTCCATCATATACTTGATAAGTCTTTTTTTCAATGCAGACTTTTCGGCAACTATCACCTTCTCTACTTCATCAAGGTAGACTCCTGTACCCACCATCCACTGCCATGGTAAAAATGCTTTTGCATAAGAGATCTTGGGTGTGGCTACGCCTGTAACAGGTTTAACCCAACTATAGTTCACAAAACCACCCTCTTTTTGTTTAGAAGTTTTTATAAGGTTCTTAATCACCTCCACACCTTGAGCATCTTTAAAGGTATAAAGATTTTTACCTATATTATGAAGCTGTAGAGGATCAGAAAGGTTCAGACCATTCATCGTGTAAATAAATATATACCCTGTCCCATCTTCTCTACCATAAAGCTGTTCTATGGCGTGTATGACTTCACTCTGTAAATGTTTTTCATCTACAACTGTATGGTTCTTTTCGTAAGTAAAATTGATATATTTGAGTACGCGATTAACATCAAAACGAATTTTGTTTTTTTGTTCTGCTATGTAGTGTTTACGTATAGATATAGCTTCTTTTTCAAAGTCATTGTACTCTTCATAAATAACCAAAGTCGTAAAGAGAACAACAAAAAGAAAAACAACAAACATTCCCCATATATAGATAGAAGTAATGGTTTTCTGTTTGAAGATATTGAAGGACATAATAAGTTTAGATTACTTCCACCTTACTCACAACATCAAGCCCAAACCCAGCTAAGCCTACAAATTCGGTATCTATGTTGGTAGTAAGAAGGTTGATATTTTTAATGCCTAAGTCTTTAAGTATCTGTGCCCCGACACCAAACTCTTTGGCTTGTTCGTGAGAGATGGTTTTAGTATCTAGAAATACAAGTATCCCACCATTGTTTTTTAAATACTCTATGGAATTGTTGAGTGAGTTGAAACGTTTATCATCGAGTACCAGACTTATGTCTGTGCCAATGTTATGAAATTTCACATTTGCAGTCTCGTGTGACTTGTAGAACTGTATAACCGTATGGGTACGGTCTAAGTGGTCTGTGTAGGTGATTTTCTCTACTTTTGTACCTCTGAGCTCTGTCTCTTCTTCTTTGACACGTTTGATGAGCTGTTCATTGGCTAAACGGTACTCAACAATGTCGGAGATGTAGACAATACACAAGTCATGTTCTTTTGAAAAAATTTCAAGGTCATCCATACGTGCCATAGTTCCATCATCTTTGATGATTTCACAGATAACAGCAGCAGGAGCAAGTCCAGCAAGCTTACATAAGTCTACAGAACCCTCGGTATGCCCTGTACGTACAAGTACTCCACCATCTTTAGCGATAAGAGGAAAAATGTGCCCCGGACGTACAAAGTCAGAAGCCACAGTCTGAGGACTTGCAAGTCTAGCGATACAGTCATCACGTTCTGCTGCACTTATGCCCGTTTCTGCATTGATAGAGTCTATCGATACAGTAAAGGCAGTTTCATGGTTAGAAACATTATTACTTACCATAGGAAGTAAGTCTAGCTTTGTGGCTATCTCTTTAGTTACAGGTGTACAGATGAGCCCTCTCGCTTCTTTTGCCATAAAGTTAACCATATCTGGGGTAGAAAATGTTGCAGCATATACAAGGTCACCCTCATTTTCTCTGTCTTCATCATCCATCATTATAACCATACGACCTCTTTTAGTCTCTTCTATGGCTTTTTCTACTCTTTTTATTGCTTCACTTGACATTGTTTCTCCATAAACTATTATTACTTAACGCTATTATATTTGATGTATTATACCTATTCGTACTTCAGTTTTGAAACTTTTTCTCACTTTTTTAAAAAACCTCTTGACAAGTGAGTTATTTGGTGCTATAATGCCGTCCACATAAGCCATATGACTTATGAATGTTGGGGTATCGCCAAGCGGTAAGGCACTAGTTTTTGGTACTGGTATTCGGGGGTTCGAATCCCTCTACCCCATCCACTATATATAAGTAAATAAATCCAAGAATTTTAGATGTTATGTCTAAACATCCTGTCGCGGGATAGAGCAGTTTGGTAGCTCGTCGGGCTCATAACCCGAAGGTCAGAGGTTCAAATCCTTTTCCCGCAACCAACGGATTTTATTTAATCTTATATCACTTATATTTGTCGCGGAGTAGAGCAGCTGGTAGCTCGCAAGGCTCATAACCTTGAGGTCAATGGTTCAAATCCATTCTCCGCACCCAAATAAACTCACATAAAAAAACATCATAATTTCTTCAAGGCATATTTTAGGGTCATATCACCATAGGATCATCTTACTCCCGCAGTAACAGTTGTAATTGTTTTAGTAAGTGGAGAGTGCCATAGTGTCAGATATGAGATTGCATCAAACATGTGGTCATAACCCGCCTTCTTGTCAGGCAGATTTGTGTTAGGGTCATAAGCATGTTTCTCTAAAGCTTCAATCAGTCTCTTACAGTTTGGGGTCACTTTAAATCTCACCGTACCATCACCCGCTTTGACCATCACATTAAAAGCATTGATACGGTCTTGAATCCTTGGGTTTGCATTTTTCTTTTTAACATTCCCAAAGGCTTTTTGAAATAACTTTACATCTGTTACATCTGCACCAACTGACTTCCTTGCACCTGAAGAGTTGTCAGGGTAGATGATGATGTCCTTGTCAGGGTATCGGTCTTGTATTAGTCCTATAAGCTCAGGGGTATCTAATGCACCAAAGAACTCGTCAAAGGCTATGACTACACCTCTCCGAATTACACAGACACTTGCGGGCATGATTGACACGTTCAGGTCTATGCCTATATGTAAAGGCTCGTGTGGATGCAGCTCAAAGTCCTTCTCGAAATGTGTTACCCGCTCAAAGTGTGGAACAATTAACCCTGAAAAACTTTCAAATGTTCCCAAATATTCCTGACGAAAACTTCTCTCATCTAAGTCATGTAGTGCAGCATCTAGTTCTGACTGAGGGACATAGCCACCATCAATAGTTCTAAATTGCCATGAGTGCCAGTCATCTTTTGTTTTGGCATTATTGTATAAATCGTAAAAGTGATTACGACCTGAAGGTGAAGAGATAAACAGTGCAAAGCCTTGTTGGTCTGAGAGTGCGGGACGTATTACACGCTGCCATGTGTCCTCAAAATACCTGAAGGTTGCTACTTCATCTAGGACTACACCACTCAGTGAAATCCCCCGCATAGTGTCGGGACGGTCTGACCCTTTGAGTGCTATGACTGAGCCAGTGACAAATTCAATCGTGTGTCTACTCTCATTTATCTTCTTGACCATACCTGACACTGCTTTTTCTTTTAAGATGTTCCAAAAGATGTCATGTGACTGTTGAAGTGTTGGTGAAATATAGTAGTAGTTACCCTTAGTTGTATAGGCTGCATGCAGTAGGACATAGGCACTGAGATATGTTTTTCCGAACCTACGACCACATGCTGCGACCTTGAATCTTGCACCAGTGTTAAATACTTCTAAGTGTGGTGGGTTTACCAGTGTATCAATAGGAAAGTCGAGTGAAGTCCCATCTGTGTATTTTAGAATCAATCTTGTACCAACTCTTTGTTAGCTGCAGCATCAGTGTTATTATTATCGTTCCAACCACCTCGTGCCTTCAGGTAGAATATTTGTGCAGAAGTATTGTTGCTTTCAGTGGCATTATTAAAGAGGGCATTGGCTACCTTGTCGAGTCCAAGTGCCTTCCCACGCTTTATAGCTGCCGAGAATTCCGCAAATTTTACTTTTTTGTCACATAATGTGGTGATACTAATACCTAGATTATGTGCAATTTGTTCTTGGGTCAAGCCGAGAGAAGCCATCCTTTCTGCATCAGCTAAAACTTCATCTGTTATCTCAAAAGGTGGTCTCCCGACTTTGTTTGCCATGACTATTTCTCCTGATTCTGACTTAGCAGAAAATAGTGCAGCGGGTCAATAAGGTCATCTATGTGTATTGACTCTCCCGCACTACGTCTACACTCATTAGCGAGTGTCAGTTTGTGTGATATCTTTGCATAGTCAGCACCTTCTTCTAGTAGCTTTTTTGCTTCTTGTCTTAAGTATGAAGCTTGTCTGAGTAGTGCTGCTTCTGTTGAATTTCCGTACATGTTAAGTTCCTTGTGAAATATATGTGTTGTGAGGGTTGGTATCGTGGTAGTATTCTTTTTTCCACCACTGAAAACCCATCTGATATTCGGTGAATCTTTTTGAATAATCATCACCTTCCTCGTGCCTTGTTTTCATGTGTACTGCTCTGTCTCCACTATTCCAATACCCAGTACAGACATACCTTCGCATACCTTCACCTAAATCTGCATTGATAACGTGTGAGAAAGATTGACCTTTGTACAAGAGTGCCATTACTCGAAACGCTTGGCTCTAATTCCTGCAATCTTTGCAGTATCAGTTGAGAGTAGCTGATGTGTTTTTGTGAGTCCTTGTTCTAGTGACTGTAATCGCTCTTTATGCTTATCAAGTCCAGCTAGTCTTTCAACTGCTTCAGGTGAGTGTCTTCTGTCTAGTGCGGTATTGATGTGGGTTTGCTTTGCTTCATTGCCAGTAACTCCATATTTGTTAAAAGTATTGAGTACAGATGCAGAACGTTCGTTTGTAACAAAGTCAAGATAATTCTCTCTCATTTCTTTCATGATTGTATCGTTACCCAGTAAAGCAAGTACTTGTGGTGATTCATCTACTCTACGAGAAAAAAGAGTCTGTGAGGTTGCTCTGTAAGCAGAGTTAAGACTTCCCACACCGTTACCTAGTATAGCTTTGGCTTCAGCGATACCTGCATCAAGTATTTTTGCTTGTTCAAAAGTCACTGCATCGGCTGTCTTGGTTGTATCACTGTTTAACCCACGAATCTTATTCCCCATTATTGTAATGGTTTTTCCGATTGCTTCTGCTGTTCCATAAATAGGAGATTCAAAACCCTCTTCACTACCAGTTCGTAGCATGGCATTAAGCCCAACTCTCCCCAGTGTTTCTTTGAGTGATTCATCTATGTATTGGTTAGCAGCATCTATGTTTCTCTGCTGCTCCATTTGTGGGTCTTTTATGATTCTTGACATTGTTTTTTCCTTATGTTCTTTATTTGTGAATGTAGAGCTGAACCGCTTCATTTGCTACATCCTGAATTTGTTTGCCTTCTTTGGCTGCAAGTGTTTTGAGTTCCTTGTGTAGGTTGTCGTCTATTTTTAATAACTTCATGATGTCCTCCATATATTAATATATTGTATCACTTCGGACATGAAACCCGACTGTTAGATATAAAACATATTCGCTGTAATGGTAGTTTTAAGGGGAAACCCTACCCTGAATAAGTCTCAGGGCATTTTTAGGGTCATATTTTACGAACTGTAGCATCAAGATCAATATCCATCACCTATCAAGCCTCCCAATAGTTCACCGACATAATTTGAGATCTCGTGATCAACATTTTGCTTTTTTGATCTTTTCTCTTCGATACCAAAAATATTTATGTGACCTCCTTTGGTATTTTTTTTGATCTTTTCAACTTCCTTGTCAAAATCTTCTGCACCGTGAGCAAGTCTTACCAATTTCATGACCTCATCATCCGTGAAGAGCATGTGATCGTTTATCAAATATCTTGGTGTACCAATATTATTAATGATCAATCCCCATACTTCCTCGTTGAAATATATTTTTTGTTCTGCCATGATCATAACCTACATTGGAATTGTAGGAGAAGCTGGATGAACTGCTGCTATTGGATCCACATAGTTCGGATCAATCTTTTTAGGTTTTGGGATTCGATACACATTCCCCAGCACTGGTTCTAACTCAAAGCCAAAGAAACTGATCCCTTGTGGATAATCTTTGTATGCTGCCTTGACTCCTAATGTACCTGAGAAGTGAAACTCACCTTTGTGTTTTATAAGTCTTGGGTCTGACTCTTTTAAAAAAATGCTGCACTGCAACCACTCGGTCAACTGCACTTCACCTTCCATCTTTGACAGTGGCACTGAAAAGTTATACAGATACCCCTTCGCTGTTTTTGTCTCTCTGATCTTTTGTATCTTTGTCACAAATTCTGTGTGTTGTTTCATTTTTTTTTCCTTTATGTATATTATGTTGCTTTAAGCAATTTTATTTTTTTAGCAGCTTCAGACTTACTCATAGTTTTCCCTTTTCCATAGAAATCTTCTGCAATGTGAATAGGGTCTATGGCATCCGAACCAAGTTCTGTGTCTATCTCAAATATTGTCACTAAAACTTTATGAGCTATATGTCCATCAACTAATTCTTCTATGAAATATAACTCTTCACCTCCTTTTTCTTTATACCCTGCAAAGTCTAATAAATAAATAGCATTTGAATTTGTACAGTTTATTTGCTTCAAAAAAAGTTGATAATTTTTGAAGCGATTACTTGCATCATCTCTCCCGTGTTCTTTTTTTTAGTTTCATGTAGGTGGTTAAATGACATTACCCCTAAAACCCCTAACTTTTTTCACACCTTGGGATTATCTGAGAAAAGGGTCATAAACCCCTCTTTTCCTTAAATAAAATAATGTCTGTTTTTTTTTAGTGCTTTTAGGGGTAAGCCATCTATTGCCCACCACGCCGTGCTTTGTCACCCCCAAAAAGTGTCTATTTTACTTGGGGGTTTTTTGTGGCTATTCGTATTCTATGGCTGGTAGCTTTACAGGGTTTAGCCGATATCCTCTTTTGTTTTGGGGGCGAGTGCCAAACTCTTCCTGCTTAGATGAAGCCAAACTTGTAAGCTCTGAAAGATACTTTCTAAAGTCAAGCTTCACATCATCCACCTGACTTTCCAATACTTTTTTACAAACGGATCTCCAATCTTTTCTGCTTTCAACATAGAAGCTGTCACCCTGAATGAAGTAGCCAGTTCCAAAAGTATTATCATTTTTTACTGTTGAGAGTAATTCTGTATAACAGTTGTCCATCACCTCATCCACAAAACTTTCTGTTGTGCGGTATTTTTCTTTGAGCTGCTTCAGTTTTACTGTTGGATCATCTACCTCTAAAGCTTCAAGGATTTTGTTTCTTATGTAAAGTGTGGTCTGATACCTGTACTCATCTTTACCGAATTTCCAATAAGCGTCACTGTTTTCAATGGTAAGTTCACCCTCTATTCCAAAATGTACGAGTCTGTCTTTCAACTCTTTCCCTATTGAATATAGAGAGTTAGTATGTGTGCTTGACAGTGCTATAAATTTAGCTGGGATATCAATGACACCTCTTTGTGCAATCTTTATTCCCATTACATCACTTATGGCTTTAAATTGAAGCGGGATGTTTCCCTCAAAATCATCTACATGCAGCATGCCCTTAGTGGTCATCTCTTCAGCCCTTGGGACACTTATGATCTTTTCCTGTCTCAACATGTCGTGAAACTCGTTGCTTGATACATTCACGAAGTTCATTAGCTCAAAAAACTGTGTCTTACCAACACCAGCACCACCTGTTAAAATAAGTTTGTTGGCTCTTCTCTCGTTGGTTCTGACACTGTAGATGACATAGTTTATAATATCATCAAGAATACCATCAAAAATGCTCTTATAGTCATTGACGATATCCATATTAATGTCACTCCTATGAACCCATTTATCTGTAGGGTTGGTGATGATCTTTAAAACAGGCTTGATTGACATCTCATCAAGTTCTATTGAAGTGGTACTTTTTTCTGTAAATGTCACTTCTCTCTTTACCGCCCAAACTTCTTGCAGCATATCTTTAATCTCATCCCTCTTCATCCCTGAGATCATCTCTAGCGACTGAAGTGTTAAATCTTCAGATATGAGTCCATCACGAATGTAATAGTATTTATTTTTGTATATGACGACAATGTGGTTATTTGTTTCATCAGGGACACTATTATTATATTTTTCCTGAGCTGCTTCATCATAGTTATTATTCACAATGCACCCCTGACAATCTTCATATCTGTTATGATCTTCAGTAGTATTGCAGCTAGTGGTCTTGTATCGGTAGCAACATAGGCTAAATGCTCGACAAGCTTGTTATAGGTATAAATCCTTGCTTTGCCTAATTTTGCCACTGAGAGCAGCTTTAGGATGTCACTATGTTTGTGTGTCTTTAACCTTCCATATATAACAGGATGTTTGTCCCATAATGCTTGAATGACTGGCTCGTAGTTGTTGTTTTGGATATCTTGTATCTCATCTAAAATTGGCTTCAGTTCTGGTCGTTGGAACTTATAGGCTTTCACCTCTTCCAAGCAGAATTTATCTACCAAAGCATGATTAAGTATTTGTATTTCGGTTTCCAAAACTAAGTCTCGGTATTCATCTATCATGATATAATTGGTTTCCTTTCTTTTTCTTAGGGGGTTTTCCCGACCCTCTTTATGCTTTCACATAAATTTTATGACCTCAGATATGCCCTGAAGTCAAAACTCTCAATGAATCCCGCAATATAGGCTTTCACCTTCGGGTATTAAGTCCGAATCTTTATGTTCCTAAAAAGGCTTTTCATTTGTATGTGGCAACATCATCTCTGTATAAGGTCCTACAGCAAGGTTCGCAATAATTTTCCAATCCACTTTTCCAGTTACTTCCCAATCCCTTGCATCTGCGAAACTATCATCAGTATTTGCAAACTTCATGGCTTGTTCAACTCTACCTCTTGCATTACCAAGACTACACCCTAGATACTGCCGCACTTGTTCTGCTGTATTGTCGATAAGGTTTTCGTGTGGCTTATATTCAAACTTATCTGTTTGCACGTTAGGGTCACTTTTCAACTGCTCCCAATACTCCGAAGCAATTCCAAAAACCTGTGACGGCTTTAGTCTCGCATCTTCATCTATTTGATGGTTCCAAGTATCACGAAGGACTCCTTCTGCGTCTTCTATGCCTATACCGTGTTCTGCAATTAGCATATCTACGATCGCTTTGTCTGTTATTTTTGTGTCTCTAATTTTTGTCATTTTGTCCCCCTATTTCCTGAAAAGTTGGCATTTAAAATGCGAAGAAGTTCTTCCTTTGGGATGATCCACTTTACGCCGTTTTTTACACCGTGAAGATCTCCTGAATACAGAAGTTTTTTTGCCCTCTCAACCGAAAGGAATCCCATCTCTTTAATCTCTGTCAATGTGAAAAAAAGTTTATGCTGTGGTAAGCCGAAGTTGTTTTGTGTTTCCATGTTGCTTTCCTAGTGTGGCACGTCTGCCTGTGTTTATTTATGCATAGGAGTATTTTAATGGATTGAGAAAGTAAAATATAGGGAGAGTTCCCACGTCAGAGTGTGGGAAAGTGGTGTTATTCTTCTTCAGCGATTAGTCTATGGAATGCCGTGAATATATTTTTGTGTCTATATTGTTTAAAATTGTGATCTTCTAGGTGCTGTACAGCCTGTCCTTTAAAGATTTTTTTCCATGTTGTCCTTGTTGTTGTGTAGAAGTTGATGCTGCCTTCTATATACTCAATAATCTCTCGTTGTTTCTCTTCGGTCTCGGGGTTAGTGATGTCAGGCTCAGGTGATAATGATTTTATCTCTAAGAACAGTTCCGATATTTTGGACAGAGCTTTTTTGTATGGATCACCTACACGCTTGTCATGTATTCGTTCCTTCACATTTATGTCCATGAAACCCACATAATACATGTTAAATGCCGTCTTCAACACTTCGCGTTCATTCTTGTCCTTGTGTAATCCACCCATATGAAGGTCAAACAGTGCCACAAAATTTTTATCTTCCCATTTTTTTCTACTGATATACTCATGCATAGGGATCATATTTTTTTCATCTATTATCATGCTGCACCCCACTTTGTCGCTTCAGGCTTGACACCATAAACAATGTCCAAAAATAGTTGATATGCTTCATCAATATCCTCATAGTAGTTTGCACCATATCGATCCGTAATACTTGACCGCTTATGACCCAAAACTTTTGCTCTAATCTCTTCAGGTACAGACGCTTTTTTTAAAACACCTGAGATCAAATGCCGAAGATCATGTAAGTGAAGATCAGAGAGTGGACATCTTTTTCCGCGAAGTTTAAATGTACCATTAAGCCCTGTGACCACTTCTTTGAATGAGTCGGAGATAGTATCTTTGTATACATCAAATAGCTTTCCACTGTCTACACTTATAGTCTCTCGTAGTTCATCCCGCAGCTTGTACTCCATGTCAATCTTTGCCTTATTTGTATCGGCTGTGACAAGGAAAGACGATCCTGACAAATCAATATGTTCTGCTGTGAGACCTACTACCTCACCTCTTCTTCTACCAGTACGAAGCCACTTAAATATATTTGAATGTTCGTGAGCGTCCATAGCATCATAAAGTTTTTTAATCTCAGGGAGTTCAATGTCTATGACCCTAACATTATCAAAGGGGTATTCTTTTTTACTTGGGACAGGGTTTCGTTTATCTATTTCATATTCATCAAAGTACCAGTCAAGCATAGGACGCAATACTTCAATGACTGTGGTTGCAGTTCTAAGCATGCGGATCTCAGCAACTTCATCTATAAGGTTTTTGACACTTTGCTTTGTAATACTTTTTACAGGTGTATATCCCAACTCAGTATCTCTGATCCAAACATTATAGAAAGACTTGTAGGTGTTGGCGGTGCTGTCTCTCCACTTTTTACCAGCTCCCTGTGTCTTTGTTTTATAAAAATCGTCCCAAGCATCATTCAGGATTCGATTGACTTTTTCCAATTCATCCGCCTGAGCATGTTTTACTTTTATTGCAGCAGCTATTTTATTCGCTTCAGCATCAGACACGATCTTTGACAATAGTTGTTCAGGGACATCTGCTAAGTTTTTAAGTGCTTGAAATAATGTTGTCTTTTCTTTTATAGTGTAGGCAAACTTTTTCTTTTTGAATTTCTGTTTACCATCAACTACTTTTGAAACTCTTACAACTAAGACAAAATCCTTTAATGGCTTCGATCTGTTTTCTTCCTTATATATGCCCGAGGACATGTCCATAAAACCTTCTGTCAAATAGGGTTCAAGCTCAGGGGTTTTCTCTATCCAAAAATTGTTGTAGTTCTCTACTCTCGTAAGTGCCATATAAATCCTTCAGGGTCATATTCAGGGTCATAATACCCATACATACATAAGAATGATTATACACGGTTATATATTAGAGGGATATTAAGTATAATCGCTGTAGTAGGGGTTAGATGTGCAGAAGGTGTTGCTGTAGCGTTGTTTGGCAAAAGGTATTAAATCGGACTCATAACCCGAAGGTCGGTGGTTCAAATCCGCCTCCCGCAACCAATTCATTTAATCTTCCCATTTTTTCATAAACTTCTTATCAACTAGTCATTTTAGAATAAAAAATATTTCCCAAATACCCTTA
>Ga0256824_10000804_pt1 | contig 12257 bp, 13 predicted proteins | sample CV67metaG_FD_191570 | JGI IMG/M metagenome (GOLD analysis project Ga0256824, IMG submission 191570) | Hydrothermal vent microbial communities from East Pacific Rise, Pacific Ocean - CV67 | ecosystem: Environmental > Aquatic > Marine > Hydrothermal vents | place: Pacific Ocean: East Pacific Rise...
GAAAGACCCACAAGAATTTTATGATTTAGCAACACCACAAGATGAAGTAAAACAATCTATTGAAGATTTCAAACTTCCATTTGGAGACGAGAACGATAAAAGCCGTGGTGGTAAAAGACAGTTTGATAATACTGCCTTTCTGATTGTAAGTGATATGCTACTAACTGGATATGATGCTCCAATACTCCAAACTCTTTATGTTGATAAGATACTAAAAGAGCATAACTTACTTCAAGCGATAGCAAGAGTAAATAGAACTCGTAAAGGTAAAAATGCTGGATATGTAGTTGATTTCGCAGGGATAACTAAACACCTTGTTGATGCTCTTGAAATATTTAGTGGCGATTTAGAACCAAGTGATGTAATGGTGGATATTGAGAGTGAAAAAACTACACTTGAAAATAGACATACTAAACTTGTTAATTACTTCAAAAGTGTTAAGAAGAACAGAGAAAATGAAAGAGATGATTTTATACTTCAAGCTATTGGATACTTGAAGCCAACTGATATTAAAGATAAATTCAAAGAGCTTGTAAGTGATTTCAATAAATCAATGAACATCGTTCTTCCAGACCCTTTTGCTTCTAAATATGATTATGATTTCAAGCTGTTCAATGAAATGAAAATGATGGTTAGAGATAGTAAAGAGAAAATCACTCGTGAAGATAGTAAGAAGCTTCAAATGATATTAGATGAACATCTTCGTGCTAATGGTATAGAGTATCTACTTGAAGCACCTATTGATATTACAGATTATAAGCAGTTTCAAGCAGAGCTTACAAAAGAGGGAAAACATAATCCACTTGATAAAGCAAAAGCAATCATAAAAGCTAATGAAGAAGAAAATCCAGAGTTAGCACTTGAACTATCTGAGCTATTGGAACGGAAGTTAATTGATGCTAAGATAGACCGAAAACAAGCTGTTATAGATTTGTTTAGTGATATGGAAGAGATAATCAATCGTCATAAAAATAGATATAGTTCGCACGGGCTAAGTGATGAAAAACACCTTGTAGTTTATGACTTAATCAAAGAGCAAACTGGGGAAGCGACTGAGCTAACACTTGAAATATTTGATACACTTGATGAGTGGTTAAGCAAAAAGGCTATACTTGTTCAAAGTGATGCTCAAAAAGATATGAGAAACTCAATCAAGCCATTACTTGCTAAATATGGAGTGGATAGAAAAATGTCAAAGACAATCATTGCTAAGTTGGTAGAAACATTTGTATAGTGTAGAGTATGGCACTAAAAATATTGAGTTTTGTATAGAGCGAAAAACAAGTCTCAAAAATACATATATTAATGTTGATACTGATGGGGTGCTTGTAAAAACAAATGATACCACCACCATAGAAGATATTAACAAGATGGTTAGCAATAAATCAGCTTGGATAAGTAAAAAGCTTGATATATTCAAATCAATAGCAATCAATAAAGATATAAGCACAGGTTCAAGACTTTATTATATGGGTAAGAGCTACTATGTAAATATGATTGAAGATGAAACTGCTACTAAGATAACTATAAACTTCACTCACTCAAAGTTTCATATAACTACACCAGAAAAATATAGTGATGTTGAACTTCATAATGCTATTGAACACTTCTACAAGCAAAAAGCAATAGACAAAATAATACCACTCACTAAAAAGTGGGCTAATAATATGGGTGTTGAACCAGAACATATAAGTTTCAGATACTCAAAAAATAGATGGGGAAGTTGTAGCTCAACAAATCGTATTTCATTTAATTATCATCTTGTAAAACTATCTTCTTCACTGATTGAGTATGTAGTTATTCACGAATTAGCTCATATAGTTCATCACAATCACTCTAAGGACTTCTGGAAATTAGTTCATAAGAACCTCAATGATTACAAACTTAAAGAAGAAAAAATCAGAGTGTTTGAAAAGCTCATTTAAGCCGCATCATATTTTTTAGCTAAATAATTTTCAAACTCTTTTCTATATTTGTATTCAATAAATGGTTTAGCTCGCTTTAGTCCCTCTGATTCGTTGAGTGGAAGTGATGTATAACCACGATATAGTATATCCCCTACAATGGCGATATATTCATACTTATCACCCAATGCTAAGAAGTCATCCTCTTTAATTACATCCGTTTCTGCATTTGTTAGAGTATAAGTTTTTTCCTTATGCTTTGTATCATTAATGTTTTTTGTTTTATTAGCATAAATATATTTAACTTTTCCAACTTTTTTTACTAATGTTTCTTTTGTTTTAAGACCATCAGTTCTAAAATAAAATTTCTGATGTACTGTTTTATCTAGTATTTGATTATATTTTTCTTCTTCATCATCACCCTGAAGACCACCAATAAATATCCCACCTTTACTTCTGAGGAGCTCTACTTGATCTTTTAGTGTTTCTGTATCATTTAGCATTCTTAAGTAGCTAGATAGCTCATCTATAAGATAAAGATGATATCTTGTTTTAGTATCTTCTCTTGATAAATGCACCATTGTAAATAGTGCAATAAAAGCTGATGATATATTTTGTACAATAGGTCGTAATGCTGGAGGATAAGAAACAAAAAGTTTTGCCGCATGGTTTTTATCTAAAAAGTTGTTTATTGTAAAAGTCTTTGCTCCATTCTGAATTCTAAAATTCATAAGTTGTAATGGTGTTAAAACCTGTTTAAGAGTAGCAATAACATCTCGTTCACTTTTGCTCTCTCCATTAGCCATAACATCATTTATTAATCCTTCAATTCTGTCTATAAAATATGCCCACTTTTGTTTTGTAAAGTTAAAATTTTGTGCATTTGTCGAAAGTGAAATATTCCTCAAATGTTCTGATGCAGCAGTAGAAAAAAAGTTTATTTCTTTTCCATTTTTACTTTTTAATAAGAGTTCAAAGAAGTGTAACTGTATTGCTGTATCTTCATTTAATAAGTTGTGAATTATTGCTCTATCATCATAAGGATTGAAAATTATATCTCGTATTGGGTTGTATAGTTTTGCTACCATTTCTAATTTACCGCCATCATGTATGAGTGCATTATCATATTTATCAATTTGGTCAAGCAAATTTAAGAAAAAAACAGTTTTTCCTGAGCCCATGCCACCCCATACTAGAGTAGTTTGTTTTAGCTTATCCCGTTTAATGTAAATCTTTGTCTTTTCATTAAATTTTTTAAATGAAGTTGGTATATAACATTTTTGTAAAACTTTGGGTGAATATCTAAAGTTTCCAATAAAAAAATCTTGTTCTGATTTTTTATTAAGCCTTGATTTTATAACTGATGTGCTTGTCCATGTTCTTCCATCCACAATGTGCAAGGGATTAATACTGGAGGAAAAAGGATACTTTATATATCTAAAACCATTTATATTTTTTGATGTGTCACGATATATAAAATATAAAATTCCAACCAATATAAGAGAATTAGGGTTTATCATTAAATTATATATTTCTTCAAATAATGTATCCATATTTTATCTTTCCTGTTCAATTTCTAAATTTTCATTGTGTGAAATGTCTATAGTGTGTGTCTTACTTAATGAATTTTCCTCTTCTCTAGACTCTAAATAAACACCATTCATAAGGAGGTCATTTATATCTAGATTTTCTTCTTCACTTTTATACTTTATGTAATTGAAATCTGATATATTTGCTTCAGTAGTAATGTCCTGAACAAATTGTATACCTGCATTGTCGTTTTGGTTATAAAATTTAATAGTATTGTATCTGTCTTTAACTAGGTCAGTTACCCTATGAGCATTACTAGTGCTGTTCGCTATTACGATATCAATATTAGAAAAATCAATCTGCTGATAAGCTGCTGCATAATCCATTTTACTTTCAAATATTGCAACTGATTCAGCAAGATTTTGAGCTTTAAAATAAGAGATGTCTTTTTCTCCAAAACTCATGGTCTTGAGACTACCTATTTGTCGTAGAAAGTGAATATCTGCACCTTTTGCGTCTCGTGTTTCTATACCGACACCAAAAGCTTTTTTAATCTCACCTTGCCTATTTGTATATTCACCTGTAATCATTTTAAATTGTGGTGGTATTTTTATGATACCTCTTGATTTAAGGTACTCTACTGCTGGTTGATAAATAGACACTTCTTTTATACCTATTACTTTAGAATTAACTTGAGATTTAGATTTCGTAATATTCTCTTCTCGTTTGAGAGTTAAATTCACAACTTGTCTAGTTATATTCTTACCTTTAAGCTCATCAAGTCTTTCTCTTACATAGTCTTGAACATTTACATGTGCTATCGCATATTCAAGTGCTTCTTTGTAAGTTGCATTTGTCGTATCCATTATTAGATTTTCAATAGTGCCATTGTTGCCGCTTCCAAAATCTTTATATTTCCATTCTCCTTTAGAATCAATATACATATTCGCACTTGCAGTTTTTTCATTGATTCTTGCTTTAAATTCGTATCTACCTGCTTTTAGTTTATACTCAATATTTAATGAGTCAAGTATTGGTGAAGGGTCAGTTAATTTAAGCTCATCTTTTGTTTTTTTTGAAAGTTGTATAAACTCATCTTGGGTTAATTTTGTGTTAATTCTCATATCATTTTCCTTTTTTTCTATATAATAATCTATATGGTTATTCTGTTTTATTAGCTCACTTGCATTTAGCTTTTGAGAATCTAATGCAGCTCTTTTTTGTAGTTCTTCCAAATCATCAGATATGATATGTGCTTCGTATTTCGCTCTAGTAATTTGAGTATAGAAGTCATTAAAACTCACAGCTTGAGAGTTTGCAACAGCAATGACTTTATCGGTTGTCTTACCTTGGGATGCAAAATCTGTTATTGCGTAAGCATGTTGTATATATGGGTATTGTTTAGTTGTAAATGTTTGCTCTTTATTGTTGATATTTACAGTGATTGAATCGCCTTTTATATTTGATATAGTTCCAATCTGTCCATTTTTAAGCTTCAACTTGTTATCATTTTTTTTCATGATTATTTGCTCGCCTATTCCAAACTCTGATTTAGTTTCTTTAAATAAATTGAGTTGATTACCCTGCGTTGACAAATCAACTGTTTCACAAAATATTTTATATTTACTCTTATGCTCTATTTCTAAAGTATTTTTATCTATGTCAATATTTTTAATGGTTGCTTCTCTACCTGCGGATATACTCCCTATATTTCTTGATAAATAGATTTTCTCACCCTTCTGATAATACATTGCACTTCTTTTTTCAAGTGCACTCATGCTTGGGACTTCTCTAGTTTCAAAACTTTTTAAATTTGTAATATTTCCTTGTGAAACAAGCATGTTACGAATTGATTGATTCAATGCCTTTCTGTCTGAATTAGTAGTTGTGATAAGTAGAGAGTTTTTTCTGTCTTTTAAATATTCAGTTTGGGCGGCTTCTAATCTTTCATTTGCATGTTTTATCTCTCTGGTTGTGTCTTTTAAGATATTAAGGGCATTAATAATGTCTTTATCTAAAATTGCTTTTACGGCATTTTTCATTTTGTCATTTTTCTGGCGATTTCCCTCATCAAGATATACAGTAGTAAATCCTTGTCTTTGCATACCGGCAAAAATATCACCTTGGCTTATTGATTTTTTTTGATTCTTGTCTCCTGAAAAAACTAATTTTAGATTATTTTCTTTTGCAATTTGTACTAGTTGGTAAGTATCTCTAAGTCCTAACATCCCAGCTTCATCAATTATTATTACTGCATCTTTTATTTGAAGCTCATTTTGAGCTAGAATGAATTTTGACACCGTGTATGACTCTTTTATTCCTGCTTCTTGAGCTAGATTGTCTGTTGCTGTTCCTGTTGGTGCAAGTGCTACTATTCTTATATCAGCTTGTTCTGCTATATTTTTTACGATTTCAAGTGATGTACTTTTTCCTGCTCCTGCTACACCTTGAGCAATTATAAATTGGTTATGTGATGTTAAAATTGTGTGAGCTAGTTTATTCTGAGCATCCTTGAGAGTAAAACATTTTGTCTTTTCAAACTCTTGTATCGCTTGATTAATAAGTTCTTTATCTTCTCGAATAGAAAAATTTATATTATCAGATTGACTGAAAATATACTCTTCTTTTTGCAATACTTCTTTGGTTGTGTATTGGTTTTTATCTTGAGAAATAGTAATTAAACTCTTATATCGTTTAAACTCATTTTCAATCGATTTAAGTGAAACATCTGTAGTAAGTGCAACTTTTAAGGAATGCTTTAAAATGTCTTCTCGACTAAATACTGATTGTTTATCTGTGATGTCCTCTATCGCGATTAATACTACATCGGATGCATTCATCGTTCGTATCTTAAGGTCTTCTTTTAACTTTTGAATCTTTTCTATGTTTGCACCAGCTTCTTTAAGTCTGTTTATATTTTCATCTTGGATGGCTACTCTGTCTTTATTTTTATCTTTCCATTTTGCAGTTTGTTTTTGAGCGGTATGAGTTGCTTTATAGCTAGTCTGTCCGCTCTCTTTCATCTCTTTTTTTATATCATTACTACGAGTTGAAAACTGCTCTCTTAGCTCTTCAGTTACATTTGTTAAAGAGAATGAACCAACCTTAGTATTCGTAACTTCAAGTTCATAGCCTAATTTTTGAAGCTCTTGTGCAAATGTATTACGCTGAATTTGTCCAATTAGTTGATGGTTTAACATTGTCTGATTGAATTCAATGGATTTATACTGTCCATTTTTGTCTTGAAGCATATTAATCATAAGACAATGTTGATGAAGGTGCATATCGTTGTTTCGACTCTCAGAGTGATCAAATATTGTAAAGAGTAGTTTCGATTGTGCTGTATTATCTCCTTGCAGATTATCTCTACTTTTTGCATTTGCATAGTTAGCCTCTGTAAAATCTAAAGCTGTATTTATTGATTTTGTAAAAGCTGCTCTTATTTGTGCTTTTGTTTTATCATCACTTACTTCATATAAAATTGATATAGACTTATCTGCTGCAAAAGTCAAATCTAATGCAGCTCTTTTTCGCTCTCCATCTTTATCTAAATCTTTTTTATTTAACTTTAAAAGTTGCTTGCCAGTTTTAGGATTTTGAGCTTTCAAAATTGCATCAAAATCTTTTAGGTTAAATTCATTTAAGCCTAACTCATCTTTTAATTTTCCATAGAAAGAACCTTGCTCAAACTCATTACTAATATAATATGTATCTTGCTCAAAATAATTACGAGCATTTGATCCAGTAGTAATTTTTGGTCTTGCCAACATAATGCACTTACCCAATTTCTATTTCAATATCATGTTCATTTACATGATATAAAATATCTTCAACTTCACTCATCTTAATTTTAATGGTTGAATAACTACCAGCAAGTGATATAAAACTTGTTTCAGTTTTTTTATCAAAATTTATAGCATAATGTAAAGCAATAATTTTCTTAATATCAAAATCATTATCTTTTAATAGTTGATAAGCCACAGGATAATCACTCTCATAGTTATTTAAATTAACATATCCTAGTAACCCCATTAGCATATTTGTTTTATCTTTCTTTGTCATTTTGTAGCCTTTTTTCTTGTAATAGCACTGCTCCACCTCATTGGTGGGTTCGGTGCCTATCTACTCTGAGTTGAACTTCATTAGAAGTTCAATTGAATAGCAGTTGAAACTCCTTTAAACTGCTTGAATCTATTTGAACAGAGGTGAAACTAATTGAATCAATTAGCCCAGTCTGGTGCATCTTTTAAATCTAAGTTTTTGCCAATTTTTTCAAGTTTTGGCAAAATCCTGTTTGTATGTTTTACTTGTGTATTTTTTTTTTGAACACTTAAGTTGCTTTTAGCATGACTTTTTATAAATCGCGAAACATTTTGAAAACTTGTTTTGAGACCATTGTTCTGTAAAAATTGAGTTATACTTTTTAAAGAGTAATTATCATTGTGTAATTCCATAATTTCAACCTCAAATTTTTTTAATGCTGAAACCTTTTTTGGTTTAATTTTCTTTTTGAAAGAGCTAACATCCATGTCATGTACCTATAAACTTTATTATGAGTAATGTTAAAACTCCACCTGAAAACACACTTACAATAGAACTGATTATTAGTCTTAAATCAGATTTACTTTTACATTCATAAAATATTTTTTTTATTTTTTTGAGCTCTCTAAGGCTATCTTCGATTTCGAGCGCTTCGCGCTCAAGACTTTTAAAAGGAGAAAAATTTGAACTTAAACTTTTCTTAATCTCAAATACTATTTGTGCTTGAAGTTTTTTAGGATTAAAATTGTTTTGAGCCGATTGAATTAAGCCAATTAGTTCGGCTAAATCAGATTGCATCTCAGCAAACTGCTCTTCATTCAATAATTGCATTTTTTATTCTTGCTCTAATTTATTTGTAATTTTCTGAATCATGCTGATTACATACTCATTGTAAAAGTTTTGAGCGGATAAAATTAATGAACGCTGTTTGGTCAGTTCCATTCTTCTATTTTTATCTTTTGTGGAGCGCTGTTTTTGTGTAATCGCATCTACATCATAATCAACTAGACTTTTCAGAGTTACTTTATTTGCCCTCGCAAGTTTAATGGCTCTGCTATCTTTTAATATATAGTAGTTAGACTCATCATTTAAATCAATTTTAAAATTGTTTAATATTTCATCTCTTTTATTAAAAAAACTACTAAATTGTTCTTGAGCAGATGTATATTCATGCTCGTTGAAACGGTTAAAACTAAATATAATGCTATTAGAGTTAATTTCATTTTTTATAGTGCTTAAATAAGCCATAGCTACACTAAAATCATCTGCACCATCCATTGAGGGGATAATCAAAAGATTAATTGTAGAGTATAAGTTAGCTGCACTCATGGCTTTGTGAAATACTTCTAACTTGACTGCTCCGACATCAATAATTTTGATTCCATCATCTAATAAAATATTTTCAAAGTTTAAAAACTGCTCATCACTTTCATTTAAAAAATCTATTTGCAAAGAGTTATAGTCTTTACTAATGATTTTTGAATCACTTTTATTGATTTTGTCAATCTCAATTAAAGTTGAAGTTGGAAGATAGCTCGATATTATCGAGCTATTAGTAGTTTTTGCAGCACCACCTTTTAGGTTGATTACTAATATATTCATTGTTAATGCTTATTAATACATGCTAATATAGTTCCAAAATCATTTTGCTTTTTTAAATGTATTTGTAAGTTTTCCAGTTCTTTTTTTAATTTTTTATCTCTAACTTTATTAACTAAAATACTACAACCACCATGTGCTACACTGCCACAACTTGCGGGAGATTCTGGATTTGCTACATCCATTTTAATGGCTTTATTATTTATTTTCATTCTTTTGTGACCTAGTGCAAATATTGTTACTTCTTTCATTTTTATTCCTTATTGAACTGCCCATTTTTGAGCAGATATAAAGCCGATGAAGGCACCTATTACTAATCCAGTAGAAGCCATTGCCATCATACTTTTAACTTTAAAGCTTGATACTCTTTGCTCGAATTTATTAAACTTTTCAAGCTGAAAATCAAGAGTTTCAAGAATTTTATGCAGTTTATGTGCAGACCGAGTAGCTTTTTCAAGTATTTTTATGTCTTTTTCATTCATTTAAGCTACTTTTGTCTCGGAATTGATGTTCCACTCAAGAATATCCTCAATATCCCAGAGTCTTGTGCCTCCTATTTTTCTCCATTTTGGCAATAGCATCTCCTTAATAATCTTTTTTTCTCCAAAATCACTAAACATTTTTGTTGTTTTACTCGCACTTACTCCTATAACCTCACTCATCTCTTTTATGTCAAGGTTTATCTTCTGATATTTTTGATATACCATATTTATTTTTTCATTCATTTCTGCTCCTTTATTTGCATTAATTTGCAAAACATTGTGATTATTGCATTTATATTGTTAATTTAAGCTTAAATACTTGCAATATCTTGTAATAATTTATCTTCTGTTGCTTTTATTGTTATTTCTTTACTTTTTATTGCTTATACTATATAATACGAAAAAAATAGGATTTATATATGGTGAGTAATGTTAATATTTTAATAGAAAAACTTATGGATTTTTATGCGGTCTCCTCTAATAATGAGCTGGCTGATAAACTAAATATGCAACCTAGTTCTATTTCAAGCTGGAAAACTAAAAACTCTATTAGTGCAATTAAAAAAAAGTGCCGTGAATTAGGTATTTATAAAGATATTTTTGGCGATGTCTACACTCAAATAATTTCAAGTAATGATGGTCAAATAGCACAAAGTGTTGATGGTGATCAAGCTTTTAATCCTAATCCCAATCCAAAACAAGATAATATTAATATCGATCCAGCCACGTATAATTTATTTTTAGAAGCATATGAAAAAGCAGTTGGCGAGGATAATTTAAAAAGTTTTAGACTACATTTAATGGAATACTGATTATGAGCGATGATATACAGAAAATTGATGATAACCACGGTCAAATTGCACAAAATGTGCATGGAAATCAGATATATATAAAAAATGTTACTTTTCAACAAGCTAGTAAAATAATAAAAAGAAAAGTTTTTATATTTGTGCTAGGTAGAACTATTGAACTTAATGATGATGCAATTGTAATGGATAATTTTAATCCAGATTTTCCTATAACTGAAGGTACTGTAAATCATTTAGGTTGCAAAATTGATATAGATAAAATTGATATAGATAAAATAAAAACTGAAAAATTAAAAATGGACTTAACAATAAAATTATCTAACCTCATTAAAAACGATATGGGTTCTTCTATATTAGGCTATATTCAGCAATAATGATAAATAAGATATTTGATTTTTTTAAAAAAACAAAAGATGATATAACTATTGAACTTGCTGCAACAAAAGATATTAGTCTAATATTTAATCTTATAGTAAATGGTGCAAAACATGGTTCTTTTAATAGTGAATATTTTGAGAATTATACTCATCGTGGACTAACATACCAAATAGAAACTACAATAATGAATCATGAAATGCCAATATCAGAAAATAAATCATTAAAATCTACAATATATGTGTTAAAACATAATCTTGAAACAGTAGGCTTTTCTTGGATTAGGTATCACGATAAAGATAAGTGTGAACGATATATGGGTTCTATAGTACCAGAAAAAAGGAATCAAGGATATTACACAACTTTAGTTTTAGGTACACAAAAACTAATATCATCTAAGTATATATATGCTGATGTCTATCACAACTCCAATACAACATATCTTACTTAATAATGAATTTAAAAAAATTGAAACAGAGAAAAAAGATTCTATAAGGCTTCAATTTCAGAATTATTAATATCTTTCTTTTTAAAAGTCCCAACTGTTGTTTAGGGCTCAAAAATCATCAAAAAAATTATCATACCTATCCGCTATCGTTTTGTCGCATTATATGTATTTTATATAATGTGATATAATCTTACAGTGTTGAAACTGTCTCATGTGCCTTTTACATGCTTAGCTTGAGTATACCATCAACTGTCGGTTGTGCTGTACAGTTTGTTCCATGTCTATATGTCAGAGTTTAGATTTAGGTAGGTATAAGAAGGTGTAGAGAGCATAGTATCTACCACAGCGCCCAACTATAACTAAGTTCTTCTTAGTTATATGTATCTGCATGTAGTCGATTCCTCTTTTTGTTTCCATGTGAGAACTAGCCGCAGCCATATCAATTTCTACTTTTTGTTCAATATTTGGGTACTGATTTGTTTACCTTAACTATGATAGCTTACAAACAGAATATTTACTTCACCAGACGCTTGATAATACGCCTATCTTTTATGATTTTACATTGATAAGTATGTGAGTGAGGAACAGGTACCAAGTATCCCTATATTGAATTACTCAACGGGAAGCCAAAGAAAGCTTCCTTCACTTGGGAGTGAAAACACTTGGTACCCCGTTGAATAATTTCTAACTGGGTAATAATATAATGAAAATCGATGTATGTAAATAAAGGAAAAATCACTTGCATATTATTTCATTGGTTTGCAAATATTTGTAATTTATTAGAAATATTTTCATATTTAAAATATATTCAAGTAGAAAATTGAATTTTTAAGATTAGTTGTAAAAAGAATTTAAAATTAAGTTTGAGTAGTTGTAGTTAAAATGTAGTAAAAAAGTTATTTTTGAGTTTTCTTAAAGTGAGAGTTAAAACTCTTGAAGTCTCGTATTTAAGGGATGGTGCGGATGAGAGGACTTGAACCTCCACGCCTTGCGGCACCAGATCCTAAGTCTGGCGTGTATACCAATTTCACCACATCCGCATGTGATTGTCTAATAAGAGCAGAATTAT
>Ga0256824_10000805_pt1 | contig 12253 bp, 11 predicted proteins | sample CV67metaG_FD_191570 | JGI IMG/M metagenome (GOLD analysis project Ga0256824, IMG submission 191570) | Hydrothermal vent microbial communities from East Pacific Rise, Pacific Ocean - CV67 | ecosystem: Environmental > Aquatic > Marine > Hydrothermal vents | place: Pacific Ocean: East Pacific Rise...
TGAGTTTGATAGGGATTTTAAGATAATAGAGCACGGGAATAAATGCCAAACTCATAATAAAAAAGCGCCAAAAAATGATAACATCCATAGGTAATTCATAGGTAAGTATTTTGAGTGCAGTCCAACCCCCACCCCAAAGAAGCATAGCTAAGAGCATAAGGTAAGTGAAGTGTTTATCTGTAAGTTTTTGCATTAAAGTAATTCTCTTTTAATCCAGTGACTCAAAACATAAAGACCCCAGATATGCTTTTTAAAACTTCCCTTAGAAGCTGTTTGCAGTAGTTCATCTAGTTTGTCTGCTTTAAACATTCCAGTCTCTTTGTTTACCTCTTTGATTAGCTCAATTTTTTTGGAGTTTACTAGGTACTCCATATAGGGATTTGCAAAACCTTTTTTCTTTCGTCCAAGTATCTCTGCGTTTAATTTTGGTTTCATTATCTCTTTGAGCAAAGACTTTGTAACTCCATCTTCGTATCTGAGTTTTGGCTCAAGTGAAAAAACTGTTTGGACTAGTTTGTGGTCTAAAAATGGAGTACGAGACTCTATGGAGTGAGCCATACTAACACGGTCAAGTTTTGTAAGAAAATGTTCTGCTTGAAAGATGTTCAAATCGATGTAAGAGTACCACATCGACTCGTCTACATGAGCAGAACTCTCAAACCTCTTTCTATAGGGTGCAAGGTATTTGAGCGAGTCATTGTCCTTAACATTTCTCTTCATAAGATTGTTTTTTTGCAAGTCTGTAAACTTGTCTCCTGAGGTACGAAACAGAAGGGTGTCATCAAAGATTCGCTTGTACCATTCCCATTCACGATTCATAGAAAAGTTTGCACGAAAGTATTTTTTGAGCCAGTTTTTATGGGCAAGGCTTGAAGCCGCTTGGATGTCGAGATACTCAAAGTACTCTCTGTATCCCAAAAAGAGTTCGTCACTTCCCTCACCACTGAGAACAACCTTGTACCCATCATCTTTAATCTGCTCAAAGAGTAAGTATAAAGGAATGGCAGCAGGGTCATTGAGTGGTTCATCCATACTTTCAAACACAGACTCGCTAGCACTCATAAACGCAGCCTCATCAATCTCAAGCTGAGTGTTTTTTATACCAAGGTACTCAGCACTCTTAGCTGCGTTTTGCCTCTCGTCGTACTTAGAAAACTCTTTATAGCCAAGAGTATAAGTCGGTATCTCTAAGCCCTGCGTTTTAGCATAGTAGTTGATGGTGGCACTATCTATACCTCCTGAGAGTAGAGATGCCATGGGTACATCTGCATCAAAACGCAGGCTCATTGACTCTTCTAGGGTTTTCTCAAGTTTGAAGATAGCCTCATCTCTATCCATTATGATATTTGGTTTTTGAGAGAGAATATCATAGTACCTTCTAAGCTGCGTTTTGCCGTCCTTGTAAGTTAAAAACTCTCCCGCAGCTAGTTTTTTGATACCCTTGAAAAAGGTAAAAGGAGGTGTTGGTGTTAAAAAAGAGAGGTAAGACATAAGTGCATCATCATCCATCTCTTTTTTACGTAAAAAGGGAACAAGAGCTTTTATCTCAGAAGCGAAGATAAACGCAGCACCATCAAGATAAAAGAGAGGTTTCTTACCCAGTCTATCACGAAAGAGATAGAGTGTATCGCCATCTAAAAGAGCAATAGCAAACATACCACGAAGATGCTGAACAAAGTCAACTCCCCACTTGAGATAAGCTGCGATAATAACCTCAGAATCACTCTGCGTTTTATAGTTAAAGTTAAGCTCTTTTTTGAGTTCTTTGAAGTTGTAAATCTCACCATTAAAGGAGAGCAAAATATTTTGATGTTTAAGAGGTTGATGGCTGCGTTTATGAGTGTCTAAAATACTTAGACGTTGATGGGCGAAAAAGAGCCTCTCTTTTTCAACGATACCACAATAATCTGGCCCACGATGTGAGAGCTTCGCTAGTGCAGATCTCGCCTGCGTTTTATTATACTCACCGATTATTCCAAATATTGCGCACATGAGAGAATTGTAGCTAAAAAGAGTTTACTTATCTCACAAAACTCACAGTAATATCATCTTGCATATACTCATTTTCAAAGAGAGTCTCTTTTACTTGAAGCTCTTTAGCAAATTCTTTGATTTGTGCAGTTGAAAGATAGTTGTATGTTTCACTCGTTTTATCCCCATGAAGAGCATTAAAAATAAAGCCTTTTTTTGAAGAGTTATAGCAGTTTTGTATAAACTGTACTGTTTCAAAGGGAGTGAGGACATTGAGCGCACCACTACAGATGTAGTAGTCTGCGTTTGGAAGTGTATCACGGCATATGTCTGCGTTTAGTATCTCTTGAGCGGTGTTTTCTGAGGCAATGGAGTACATATCTACAACACTGTCTATGCCAATATAATGTTTAGGAAGTTTTTTCTTTTTTTTGAGATAGAGATAAAAATCTCCAAAACCACAGCCTGCATCAGCGATACTTAACTCACTAAGGTCATCTGGGAGTAGGGAGAGAATGATGTCAAAACGCAGGTACTGATTCTCTTTTGAAGCCCAGTTGACACCCTTGGCAGTTGTACCAAACATCTCTATTGCAGAAGTGTAGAACTTCTCACTATCTATTTTTGGCATAAATTTTTAACGAAAGATTTTATCAACATCTTTGCTTATAGCTCCGGGAACTGTAGCAATAGTCATAAACTGACTCATTTTAAGTTTAGGATACATAATCGCGATGTAGTATTTTGGGTCAAGAATCTTTGCTTCACCATTTTCTATAAGTACAGGGTATGGTAGTAGACCTGCGTTTTTATAACCAGTTTTTTTGATGAACTTGCTTGTGCGTTTTGAGAGTTTTACACCTATAAGTGTTGAACCATTTAAAAGCTTTTGCTCAAAAACAATCTTTTTAGACTTTCTTGCGCGTTCTAAAAGTGTCGCTGTTGGAGCTTTTTTTATCACTTGCATATCTTCATACTTTGGCATACCAGCCATAAACTGATAGCGTTTTAGAACACGAACCTTAAGAACTTCATCTGAGTTTTCAAGATTTGTAAAGGCAGTTCTTATTGCGTCTAGTGTTTTGTTTGCAAGTGCTTCGTCATACTCATCTTGCATAAAAGCTTGAAAAGTAAAAAGAGGGTTTTCAATACTTATAAGTTTACTTTTTTTATCTATTGTAACTCTTAGTGATGCAGCAAAGCCACGGTTCTTTTTTGAGGCAGCCTTGATGATATCTGCGTTTGTAAAAATGATAGAAGTCGCAATACCTTTTTTGTCTACTTTAAAAGTTTTTATAACACTAAAACCAGCTTCTTCTAGTTTTGAACTCACTTCACTTACTGCAAGTAGTGGTGCTTGAAGGTAGGCAGTCACTCTGTTTTTAGAGATGTCTCCAACCTTAGTAACCTTTGTTGAGTCATTGCTGATAACATCTGTTTTAGGAGCTACATGATTACTAAAAACAACTTCTTTTTTATACATTACCTCTTCTATAATTTGAGCATTTGTTTTAGCATCTGGACTTGTAGTCGTAACCTTAGGAACTATAGCCTCAACCTTTGGTACTTCTGGAACCTTTGGTAAGACTATGTGTACATCTTGTGCAAGTGAAGCAGTTGCACATAGAGAGAGTAAGAGGAGTGAAGATAGAGTAGTTTTAAAATAGTGATTCATTTGTATTTTCCCTTTTTATTATTTTTTGTTTAAAAAAAATTATCATCTAGTATAAAACTATTTGATTATGATGATACTTAATTTTATAAGATAAAGAAATATTTATAACAAAGACCAAGACTTTTGTGTAATAATAGGACAATTAAATTAGTATTAGGAATTTTTATGAGTCAAAGTAGAATAGTTTTAGGTGGTGGGTGTTTTTGGTGTACTGAGGCAGTTTTTGCAAATGTAAAGGGTGTTAGCAGTGTTGTAAGTGGTTATGCAGGTGGAAATCGACCTAACCCTAACTATGAGATGATATGTACAGGTGTGAGTGGTTATGCAGAGATTATTGACATAAGTTACGAGAGTGATACTATAACTCTGAGTGAGCTTTTAGATATCTTTTTTGTTATACATGACCCAACTACACTTAACCAGCAGGGTGCAGATAGAGGAACACAGTACCGTTCTGTTATCTACTACACAAGTGAGCTTGAAAAAGAGGTGATTTTAAACTCTATCAAGACAAACCAGAGTAATTTTAGTGACAAGATAGTAACCGAGGTAAGTCCTCTTCCCGAAGTTGTATATCCTGCTGAATCGTATCATCAAGATTACTATGCACAGAACTCTTCACAGGGCTATTGTCAAGTTGTTATCGCTCCAAAACTTCAAAAGTTTATGATGACTTTTCCTCAAAATCTCGGTTAAAAATTAAATTTATGATAGAATTTCCTAACTTAACTTTTAGGAGTTTGCATGAATCATATTCACGAACTAGCAATAATTGGGGCAGGTCCAGCAGGTATAGCGACTGCTGTTGAGAGTTATCTTCAAGGTGTAAGAGATATAGTTTTACTTGAAAAAGATACAAATCATAACTCAACTATACGTAAGTACTATAAAGATAACAAGCGTGTAGATGTTGACTGGAAAGGTCAAAAGGTAGAACTTGATGGTCGTATTTACTTTGTAGATGGGACAAAAGAGACAACCTTAGACTTCTTTGATGAGATACTCAACAACCACTCAGTAGAGCTTCAAACACATGTTGAAGTCCAAAGTATAGAGAAAAAAGAGGGACATTTTGAAGTGCAGATGGCAGGGAAGGTTCTGCTCGCTACAAATGTTGTTGTTACTATTGGTCGTATGGGTAAACCAAACAAACCAAGTTATAAAGTACCTTCAAGTATCAGAAAAAAGATAGCCTATACTCTTGATGATTGTAGTGAAGGTGAGAAGATTTTAGTTGTTGGTGGTGGAGATTCTGCTGTAGAGTATGCTGTTGATTTGAGCGAGAAAAATGAGGTCTCCATCTGTTATAGACGTGAGACTTTTCGTCGTGCCAATCCAACAAACCAAAAAGATATAGCAAACGCAATCAGCCATAAAGAAGTTGAGCCTATTTTAGGAATCAACATCAATGGTCTTGAAGATGATGAGGGGAGAGTGAAGGTTCTTTTCTCAGAGGTAGAGGCTGTGACTTACGATAGAGTTATTTATGCTATTGGTGGGACAACACCCTCTGCGTTTCTCTCAAGTTCTGGCATAGAAGAAGCTGATGGAAAGCCTGTTCATAATGATAACTATGAGACAAACATCAAAGGGCTTTTTGTAGCTGGAGATATCACTCAAGAGAGTGGTGGGAGTATTGCGCTAGGACTGAACCACGGTTATGCAATCGCTTGTTATATACAGGGTGAATGTTTAGTCTGTAAAGACTAGTTTTTTAAGATAGCGGGATCTCTCTCGCTTATCACTCCATCCTGCGTTTTTAGAACTAACTCAATCTCACAATGAAGATACTCACTCGTTGTCAAAATCTCACTATTTTTATCCTCAAACGCAGCTCTTTTTGCACATAAAACTATAGAATCTAGTAGTGAATTTTTATCGTTTGTATAAGAGCCTTTAAGCTCATCTTCTATATAAATGTTAAGAGTGGTTGGAATGTTTTGCATAAGGAGTGGATGAAGTTCTAAGAGTGATTTTTTGTCTATAACATGTTTGGCTTCAAAGACTTCTTGTATTGAGTCACGGGCAAGTTGGAGTAAAATGGAACGACTCATGATAGACTCCTTTGCTCTTTTTTGATTTTATAGATATTGATAAGTTTGATAACTATCATAACACTTATAACCTGAAAGAGTGCCGCTAAGATAAACGCATAGTAGTGAAGCTTATCTATGGAGTTTGCAGAGTAGGCGAGTGTTGCCATGGCAATAAGCAGTGTGAGTGGCATAGAGTGAGAAAGCCCCATAAGTAAGGCATCGATGATACCAAGTTCTTTGATAAAAACCAGTGATGCGATAAGTCTCATGAAAATCATAATAGAGGCGATTATAATAGCTTTGAGAATAAGTCCATCTATAAAAAGTGCTTCAAGATTAAATGAACTCCCGATATGAATAAAGAAAATAGGGATTAAAAAACCAAAACCAAAAGAGGCAAGCTTCTCTGGAAGTTCGTGTTTATGCTCAAAAAATGTAGGAATAAATATACCCGCTAAGAACGCACCAAAGGCAAGCTCAAGATTAAGGTAGAGCATAGCTCCTACGAGAAGAAAAAAGATTCCCATACTTAGACGAATGTCTTGTTCTTGGTTGTCCTCATGGGGCATAAGCGCAGTAGAAACACGAGGAAACCACCAAAAAAGTAGTTGCATGGCACGAAAGAGTAAAAACATAAAGAGTAAAAAGGCTACAAGCGCTATAACACTCTTAAAAAGACCTATCCCAAAACCAGACTCAAGAGCTGCGGAGGTAAGGGTTAAGAGTACGATACTCACAACCTCTCCAATAGCCCCTGCCGTCATAGAAAGCGCTAACCAAGGTGTTTTGCCATACTCTTTAGAGAGAGTGGCTACAAGACCTACAGAGATAAGGGGCAGAAGTACGATAAATATTTTTCCAAGTTGGAAGTGTATGGAAAATATAATGGAAAAAGCATATAAAAAGGCAAGGTAAACTGTAACTTTTTTCATAATAGTCGAAGAGGTTTTGAGTACATTTTTGAGGTTGATTTCTGCCCCTGCGATAAACATTAGGTACAAAAAACCTAGTTCAGCGACTAAGTCAAAAAGGTGTTCATTGTGAATAAAACCAACATAACCAAGAATAGAACCTAAGATGATCTCTATAGGAGTCGTAGGAAGTTTTAAAAACCTCGCAAAAAATGGAGAAAATATAATGATAAGAGAGATAGTTACAATGAGAATAATATTGTCGTTTAAACTACCTTGCATCTCTTATCCTACCTTTGAAGCTACTTCTAGATTGAGTGATTTTAACATATCTAGATCTTTATTGCTATCTCTTCCGGCAGTTGTGAGATAATTGCCGATAACTATTGAGTTCGCACCATACTCAAAAATCTCATTTTGTCTCTCGCCAAACATAAGCTCACGCCCACCTGCAACCATGATACGCTCTGCATTAGGAAGAGTCTCTCTTGTAAGTTTAACAAGAGAGAGTGCCTCATCAACACTTAAAGAGTTTGGTTGAAGTTCTAAGGCTTCATTATGATGATAAAAGTTTATAGGGACAGATGTTGGGTTAAGAGAAGCGAGGGACTCTAGCATACTGACTCTATCTCTCTGCGTTTCGCCAAGTCCAAAGATACCACCTGTTATGAGAACCATGCCTGCTGCGTTTACATTTTGGCAAGTCTCGTAACGTTCACTCCAAGGATGTGTAGTACATATCTCTTTATAAAATGTTTCACTTGTCTCAAGGTTATGGTTATATGCTTTGATACCTGCGTTTTTTAAGACAAGAAGTTGTTCAAGAGTCGCTGTACCATTACAAGCGATTAAACGCAGCTTGGGTGCCACTTCTAAAACAGCTTTAGCGACTCTGCATACAAAGTCAAGAGTTTTATCATTTAAGCCCTTATCGGCAGTTACAAGACAAAATCCGAGTGCTCCATTGTTAGCTGCGTTTATCGCTTCTTCTTGGATGAGTTTTATATCTTTTTGTTTGTAACGTTCGATGTCTGCCTTGTATCTTACACTTTGAGAGCAGAACTTACAGTCTTCTAAACAGGTTCCACTGTTGATGTTACAGATAGAACAGAGAAATATTTTTTCATTCATGATAGTTTTCTCTCGTATGTAAATTTTTTAGAGTTAAATTTTTTCTCTTTATCGCCCTTACTAAAGTAAGTAACCTTGAGCTTTTTACTCTTGACTTCAAGTAAAACACACTCTGAGAGTGGTTTGTTTCTCGCACAAGATTCTCCAGGATTTAGAAAAAGTGTCCCCTCAACAAACTCAGTTTTAAACTCATGAGTGTGTCCAAAGATAACTATTTCGGTATCTGGTGCCATATAAAAAGGGAGGTGCATAAGCTTGAATGTTGTCTTAGCAAGTTTGAAGTAGTAGGGTTCTTGAACTAGGTTATAGTCGTTGTGATACTGTACTAAATGAGCATCATTGTTCCCATAAACGCAGACATATCTTTTCCCACAGTTTTTAAGAAGTTCAAGGGTCTCTAGCTCACAAACATCGCCAGCATGGACGATAAACTCAGCACCATTTTCTATAAGTAGGTCTAAAGAAGCCTTTGCTTTTTTGACCTTAGAGTGAGTATCTGAGAGTATGCCTATTTTCATAAAACTACTTTGACTCTTGTGTTGTTTCTTCTGACTCTTTGCTTGTTTCTTCTTCTCTTGGAGTTCTTGCCTTACACTTTACACACTCATAAACTTCTTTGTTTCTGTATGTACGTGGAGCTAAAACACCTTTACAATCTTTTTCTGTACACTTGATTGTTGTTGGCTCGAACTTACTTATGAACTTACAATCAGGGTAGTTGTTACATCCCCAAAATGGACCACGGCGAGAGTTTTTGAGGCTTATAGTTCCACCACAGTCTGGACATGGTGAATCAGAGTTTTTCTCTTCTACATTGATGCTTTTTGTGTTTTTACAATCTGGATAATCTGAACAAGCTAAAAATTCGCCATTACGACCATTTTTTACTACCATGTCTTTTCCACATTTATCACATTTCTCATCCGCAGTAGTCTCTTTCTTCTCTACCTTGTTTCCTTCTTCATCACACTGCTCAGTGTACTTACACTTAGGAAAACCACTACAAGCGATGAAGTTTCCAAAACGTCCAGAACGCAGGAGAAGTTCACTCTCTCCACATTTAGGACAGGTACGACCAAGTGGTTTTGCAAGTTTAAGACTCACAATGTTCTCTTTTCCATCAGCAACTTGTTGCATAAAAGGAGTATAAAAATCAGCTAAGAGTTTCTGCCAGTCTACATTTCCATCACTCACTTCATCGAGTTTCTCTTCCATGTTTGCAGTAAAAGAGATATCTACGATGTTTGCAAAGTGCTCTTCAAGAATCTTAGTAACAGTAAATGCCATCTCAGTTGGAACTATCTGTTTTTTCTCGATGTTTACATATGTACGTTGGCTTAGCGTTGCTACTGTTGGAGCATAAGTAGATGGACGACCAACTCCCTCAGACTCAAGTTTCTTGATTAAAGATGCTTCTGAGTAACGAGCTGGTGGTTCTGTAAAGTGTTGCTCTGGTTTAACACTTTGAGTCTCAGCCTTATCGCCTTTTGTAAGAGTAGGAAGAAGTTTATCTTTATCTTCAGCACCAGTAACAGCATAAAAACCATCAAATATTAGTTTTCTACCACTCGCACGGTACTCATTTTCATCACCTGTAAAGATGATGCTTTGTTGCTCAAATCTTGCATCTTCCATCTGACAAGCCATAAAACGCTCATAAATAAGACGATAAAGTTTAATCTCATCAGCTTTTAGAAAGCTCTGTGCAACCTCTGGAGTGAACTGAAGCATAGTCGGACGGATAGCCTCGTGAGCTTCTTGTGCACCCTTTGATTTTTTGTTATAAACCTTTGGCTCTTTAGGAAGGTACTTCTTACCAAAACGACTTTCAATGATACCACGAACTGCACCAACTGCTTCTGCTGCAAGATTGAGTGAGTCTGTTCTCATGTAAGTGATAACACCCGAAGTTCCATCAGGAGTTTTTACACCCTCATAAAGTGCTTGTGCAACCATCATAGTCTTTTTAGGAGTAAATCCTAACTTAGATGAAGCAGTCTGCTGAATAGTTGAAGTCATAAATGGTGGTGGAGTTGAAGACTTACGCTCTTTTGTCTCTATCTTAGAGATGACAAAATTGTCTGCGTTTACACTTTTCTCGATAGCAAGTGCCTGTTCTTTGTTCTCAATACTCATTTTTGTAATCTTATCACCCTTGTGAGCGATAAGATTTGCATCGATATTTGTTTTAAAAACAGTATCGATACTCCAAAACTCAACAGGAACAAAGGCTTGAATCTCACGTTCACGGTCAACTACTAGTTTAAGAGTTGAAGATTGAACACGACCACCTGAAAGTCCTTTTTGGATTTTAGATGCTAGAAGTGGAGAGAGCTTGTAACCCACAACACGGTCAAGCATACGACGAGCTTGCTGTGCGTTTATCATGTCCATATCGAGTGTACGAGCAGACTCTAGGGCATGCTTGATAGCAGTCTTAGTAATCTCGTGAAAAACGATACGAGGAAGTTCTGCTGGATCTTTTTTGATAGCATGAGCGATATGCCAACCGATAGCTTCACCCTCGCGATCCTCATCGGTCGCGATATAGATAGTGTCAGCTTTTTTTGCAAGAGCTTTGATCTCTTTAACGATAGCTGCGTTTTCTTTAGCCACTGAGTAAGTAGGAACAAGATGTCCACTCTCTTCATCAAGAGTGATTCCAAAACGAGATTTAGGTAAATCACGGATGTGACCTTTAGAAGCGATAACCTCATAACCCTTGCCTAGAAAGTTCTTTATAGTCTTAGCTTTAGCTGGTGACTCGACGATAATTAAATTCAAATAGTATTCCTATATATAGTAGTATAGATTTTTCAATTGCGAAAGTGTATCAAAAAAAGATTAAATAGTGAATATTAAAAGAATTTATAAATTTACTAAAGTTATTTTTTGGTGTGTCGATATTATTAACATCTAAGGCAAGGAAGCCCCAAGATACAAAAAAAACAAAACAGAGCGAAAGGCTCTCCATACAAAAGGATTTATTATGGGATTTAGAATTAACACAAACATTGCGGCAATGAACGCACACAAAAATGCTACTATGAATAACGTTGGACTTGATAAAAGTCTTAACTCACTTTCATCAGGTTTAAGAATCAACAACTCAGCAGATGATGCTGCCGGTCTTGCGATTGCTACAAAAATGTCAGCACAGTCACAAGGTCTTGGTCAAGCTATCAGAAATGGTAATGACGGTATTGGTCTTGTTCAAACAGCTGATGGTGCTATCAAAGAGCTAGTAAACATTGCTCAGCGTATGCGTGTTCTTGCAGTTCAGTCTTCAAATGATACTTTAGCTGATGCTGACCGTGATTTAATGCAAAAAGAGATTGTTACACTTCAAGCTGAAGAGACACAGATTACATCTTCTACTGAGTTCAATGATAAAAAACTTTTAAATGGTGGAGCAGGTGCGATTGATATTCAAATTGGTCACGATGCTGGTCAGGCAATTCAAATAGCTTCAATCACTATTGCAGATACTGCAAATGATGTTTCAACAAAAGCTGCTGCGCAAACAACTATTACTACAGTTGATGCTCGTCTTAAAACTTTATCAGGGCACCAAGCAGACCTAGGTTCTAAACAAAATGCTATTGAGTCAGCAGTAAGAAATATCTCTACTACTCAAGTAAACATTTCAGCAGCTGAGTCTCAGTTACGTGATGTTGACTTTGCAGCAGAGAGTGCAAACTTCGCTAAACACAATATTTTAGCTCAGTCTGGTTCTTATGCTATGAGTCAAGCAAACGCAGTTCAACAAAACGTTCTTAGATTACTTCAGTAATCTTTGAAAATTTTACTCTAAAAATTAGCCAAGGAGTTTTACTCTTTGGCTTTTTTTAAAGTTTTAACCTTATATTAAAGTTATTTTTATAACTGTCGATATATAGAGTATAACATTTAGCAAGGAAGCTAAAAATTTAAACAAGAGCGAAAGGCTCTCCATACAAAAGGATTTATTATGGGATTTAGAATTAACACAAACATTGCGGCAATGAACGCACACAAAAATGCTACTATGAATAACGTTGGACTTGATAAAAGTCTTAACTCACTTTCATCAGGTTTAAGAATCAACAACTCAGCAGATGATGCTGCCGGTCTTGCGATTGCTACAAAAATGTCAGCACAGTCACAAGGTCTTGGTCAAGCTATCAGAAATGGTAATGACGGTATTGGTCTTGTTCAAACAGCTGATGGTGCTATTAAAGAGCTAGTAAACATCTCTCAACGTATTCGTGTTCTTGCAGTTCAGTCTTCAAATGATACTTTAGCTGATGCTGACCGTGTTTTAATGAACAAAGAAGTAGATACACTAAATGCTGAATATAAGCAAATTGCTGATAGTACAGAGTTTAATGATAAAAAACTTCTTAATGGTTCATCAGGTAACTTAGATATTCAAATTGGTCATGATGCAGCTCAGGCTATACAAATCACGCAAATTGATTTAACAGCTGATAAATCATACCTTGATGATGGAAGTACAGAAGTAGATACTAAAGTTAAAGCTCAAATTG
>Ga0256824_10000806_pt1 | contig 12248 bp, 17 predicted proteins | sample CV67metaG_FD_191570 | JGI IMG/M metagenome (GOLD analysis project Ga0256824, IMG submission 191570) | Hydrothermal vent microbial communities from East Pacific Rise, Pacific Ocean - CV67 | ecosystem: Environmental > Aquatic > Marine > Hydrothermal vents | place: Pacific Ocean: East Pacific Rise...
CAACTTAAAAAACTCACAAAAATACACCAAGGAATTACTAAAAGTTTAAAGTCAAAATTGATTGATGATTATCTGGTTAGTTATAATGAAAAACTATAATTTAGCCTCACAGATTTTTCATTACGTCGCATTTTCAGATATATCTATAGCCTTTGCACAAACTGTGTAGGCTACAAATTTATATTATTTTTCAGAAGCCTTAGTCGTAATAGCATCTAGGGCTTTAGTCATTTTAGTGACCATTATTTTACACCCTTTTAGACTAAAGTGATTACTCCATTCTTGAGGGTCACGGTAGACTATCTTTGTCTCACCTTTTTCACTATAGACTAAGACACGTATGGGTAAATCTAATGCTGTCAGTGGATCTTTTTTCATAAGTTTAGTACCCATTTTAGGGTTACCAAATAAGATGACTTTGGTATCTGTAAGTTCCATACCTGCTTTTGTAGCACCTTTTTTATGATCTATAATCGTAAAAACACCTAAACCTTTTTTGGACTCAACAATCTTCTCTATCTTTGCTATCGTTGCATCCACACTTAGTGCACCTGTTTTTACCACATACTCAGATGCGCTCATCACTAAAGGCAATAGTGCCAATACTATTCCTGACTTTATTATCTTATTCATTTTAATCCTTATTCTGCTATCAAATCTAAAGTATCATAAAACTCACTTGGCTCTTGATACCCATAAAACTTCTCATCTTCTAAAACTTCACCATCAGAGTTGATAAAAACAAAACCTGGAGGTCCAAATACTTGGAACTTCTTTTTTAAAATTGCTATTTTTTCATCTGTTTTATCGGTAATATTTACACTAACAGCAACATATTTGTCTTTGAGTAATTGTTGTACTTTTGCATCTTTAAAAGTCGTATCTCTTAAGTGTTTACACACAGGGCAAGTGTCGGTATGGAAGAAAATAATCATTGTTTTACCTTCATCCATCGCTTGACGACGTTTTATCTCATAGGCAGTCAAGTTTGCTACATGTTCAAAAGGTAGTTCGCCAGAGAGTTTGCTTTTTCCATCTCCGCCACCTACTACATTGACCACAGTTTTAGGAAGTGGATGATAAATGTCTTGTTCACCATAGCCAGCCCCTATCATAAGTATAGTACCCCAAATGAGAAGCACTGTTCCAAACGCTTTTTGTAGTTTATGCCAACCATTACTCTGCTCACTCAAGCTTTGTGTTGCACCTAAATAAATGGCGATACCCACAGCATAGGCACCCCAAAGAAGTAAAGGACTCACAAGTTCTAAGTTAGAAAATATCTCTATAGCCACACCTAAGAGAAGTACACCAAAAAAGTACTTCACTTTGTCCATCCACATCCCTGCTTTTGGTACTAAGAACCCAGCACCTAAACCAAGAAGTACCAACGGTACACCCATACCAAGTGCTAAGGCAAACATAGTTAATGCACCCAGTGTAGCGTCGCTTGTTGAAATAGCCACAGAAAGGAAAGAGATAAGCACAGGCGATACACATGCACCTAAAATAAGTGCAGAAACCATTCCTAGTAAAAAGACGGGGATAAAACTTCCACCCTTCATACCTTGTGACTCAGCATTGAGTTTAGACTGTATAAACGAAGGTAGTTGAATAGTAAAAAGCCCAAACATAGAAAGAGCCATAAGTACAAAGACGATTGTCATCGCCCCTATCGCCCAAACATTTTGAAAATAAGACTGCAACTGTTCCCCCGTAGCTCCTGCTAATGCACCCATAAGTGCATAGGTCACTGCTGTACCCATAACATAGGCTACAGCCATCATCACTGCTTTTGTTTTGGTGACATCTTCACCTTGCCCTGCGATGATACTAGAGACAATAGGTACCATAGGCAACACACATGGCGTAAACGTAAGTAGTACTCCTGAGACAAAAGCACCTAGCATAATGCCCACTGTGCTCTGTGCCACAGCATCTCCAGCAAAAGCAAAACTACTTAAAAAAAGTGTGCTTAGTAAGAGTGTTAATATTTTATTTTGATTCATTGATTTGTCCTTGAAAGTTATAGTGATAGTATACTATAGAAATCATCTGTACTCTGTGTGTACTCACTTTACACAGCTTTAAGATACAATACATGAAAAATGGAGAATGTATAATGACCAAAGAACGTGAAGGCGAGTTACTTATGTTAGGGCTTGCTATGATTGAATCATGGTTCCCCATACTCTCTATCGTTTCTATGTCATACATTGGAGCGTTACATACCTATATGTATTCTCTCATCATTGCACTTGTATTTTTCATCGTTATTATGTTTAAACGAGATAGATTTAAAGAGCTTAAAAACAAAGAAGCCTACAAAGATTTACTGCTTACAAGCTTTTGGATAACCACACTCTTTTTACTCGTCTTCATAGGGATGCAGTACACTACTGCTGGAAACATGGCTGTCATCATCTTTTTACAACTGCTTTTTTCTTACCTTTATTTTAATGTTATAGGCAAAGAGAAGATGGACAGTTCTCACCTCATTGGTGCGTTTATCATGGGTTTGGGTGCACTCATTATACTTGTACCTGATGACCTTAGTTTTAACAAAGGTGATTTACTCATTTTAGTTGGTGCTGCCATTGCTCCTTTTGCAAACTTTTACCAAAAAAGAGCAAGAACATACTGCTCATCTGAGACCATACTAGGCTTTAGAACCGTTGTAGGGCTACCATTCATCGCAGTCATGGCATGGTACTTTGAACCTGCAACTACTTATGAGGGTTTTATTTCTGCACTACCTTACCTACTCATCATAGGTATAGCAGTCTATGTCATCTCTAAAATCATGTGGATAGAAGCCCTACACCGCATCAGCATTACCAAAGTCTCTGCCATGATGGGACTAGTACCCGTCATGACGCTTCTCTTTGCCTATTTCTACTTACATGAAGTACCAGAATTACGGCAGTTAATGGGTATAGTCCCTGTACTTATAGGTGGATATATGTTGACGAAGCCTAGTGAGGGTTAACCCTCTGTTAAATTTGCATAAGTTTTGAAAGTCAAACCTGTTCGCAAGTTAAACATTTTATCTAAAATTTTTCTTGGTACATTGGCTATGGCTAACACTTCATCTATGGAGTAATCACTCCCTTGTTCATCTAACAAATCAATGATTTTCATAATATTAAAAGGTAATTTACTTGGTTTTAATCGATTTTTAAAATAGCTATCGAGTTCATTCTCTAAAATATTTTTTTCTATAAAGATAGGCTCTTTAGGACTCTGCATAAGTGCCTCCATCTGCTCTTCATAAAAGAAAGAAGCCCCTGCTCCTCTAAATCTTACTGCGATGAGGTTTAACATTTCATTTGACTTTATCATCACAGACGCTTCATAGGCATTAATGAGTATGGATTGAAAGCTTTCTAATGGGTAAGCTCTATCTTCTATCCATACTTCACAGTTTGTATCTTGATTTATTAAAACTATCATCCCACCATCTGGCAGGAGTTTATAGCTTGTACAGTTTTGTATGAGGTCATATCGGTCTATATATTTTTTTAATTTTTTATCCATAGCGATAGTATATAACTTAATTCCTAATAATCTAAACTATCTCCATTGGCTATACAACTAGTGGCATAAGAAAGGTATTTTATGCAACCTCTGGCACCATATATTTATCTTTATGAGTCTGATTTATAACATTTTGTTTTATTTTTGTAGATGATGTTTGAGGGTTATAGCTTACTTGTACAATCTTTGCACCCTTTGATTTTAGATATTCTTCTACTGCAATATTATGAGGTTTATCACCCCAATCCTCTCCAATCACAAAAATATCAGGATTTACTTCTTTACATTGAGTCACATAATCAAGTTTGTCATAAGATACAACAGCATCAACACAGTCTAAAGATTTCAACATTCTCATTCTTTGAGCCAATGGAATGACAGGTACATTTCTTTTATATGAAGCGACTACTTCATCGGAAGCAACCCCAACTACAAACTTATCACCCAATGTTTTACAGTATTCTAAGAGGTCTAAATGACCAATATGTAACAAGTCAAAAGTACCAACGGTATATACGGTCATGATTTTCTTCCTTAAGTAAAATTTATTTTATTCATAATACTCTTTTATACTGAAATTTATGCTATACTGAAAAAATAATTACAAATACTTAAAAAATAGGAATTTTAATGTCAAAAAAAACTGATGTTTACAAAAAGTTACAACAACCGACTATTTTATCTTATCTTAAGGATATCCCAAACCTTTTATCTCTTTCAGGATTAGCATGTACGATACTTGCTATCTATTACGCTATTGAGGGTGTTTATGCTCTTGCTATGATTGGAATGGTTTGGGCAGTTGCTTTTGATTGGGCTGATGGGCTTGTCGCTAGAAGACTTAAGGGCAGAACCCCAACAGATGCAACATTTGGAGGACAACTTGATGTACTCATAGATATTGTAAGTTATGGAGTCACTCCTGCTATTTTACTCTTAAGCTATGGTAACTTTGAGCCACTCTTCTTAATTGGAGCATTTATCATGGTATCTGCTGCTGCAATACGTTTAAGCTACTTTAGTACATACGGTTTAGCTGGAGGAACAAAATACACAGGACTAGCATTAGACAATAACAGTTTGATTTTAGTTGCGATATTTTTACTCGAGGGTTTCGTGAGTCATGGCACTTTCACAATTATCTTATATCTAAGTGGTGTCACACTTGCCATACTGAATGTTTCAGAGATTAAAACTCCAAAACTCTCAGGAAATCCTAGAAATGTTTGGATTCTTGGAGCTTATACGCTTGGAATAACCGTTATTTATAGCTTACAACTTATATAAAAATGAATCAACAACCACACAGTCTTTAAGACTGTGTAACTAACAAATATCCTAACTAATCAGCTATAATCACAAAAAACATTCCAAGGAAAGCACCCCATGTCTGAACAAACTGATACACCTAAAGAAGAAATATACTATGACCAAAGATCTGTGGCTTTACGTACTGCTCAGAGTATCTATTTTGTTAAAGAACATGATAAGGCTACTATGCTTGAATTACTGCTAAATGACTATAAAGAAAAACAAATAGTCATAGTTGTGAAGAGTAAGAAAAAAGCCGATGCCTTAAGTGAACTGTTAAAATCAAATGAGTTCAATGCTAGAGCTGTGCATGGAAACCATAGAGAAACGCAACAGCAAGAGGCTGCAACAAGCTTTAATGCAGGTACTCTGCATATTATCATCACTACAGATATGATACTCAAAACACTAGGGCTTGAAAACATTAAACTTGTTATTTCTTATGATTTACCCGATACCCCTCAAGAGTATTATAATCGTTTGGCAACTATGAAAGAGTTAGGTGTGGGTATGGCTCTTGTAAGTCCTGAAGATGAGTACAACCTTGATGAGATAGAGTACAACATGAAAAAAGAGATAGACGAAAAAAAGGTAGAAGGTTTTGTGGCAACAGATGCACCTATGCACACAAACAAAGCAAAAAAAGACAGAACTAAAAAACCTCGACACCGCAAGAATAAAGTTAAAAACGACACAAGTATATAATTTAAGGGAATATCTAATAAAAGTTAATTTTATTCTTTTTCTTATGTAACCAATATTACAAACAAAACGTACATAATACTATATAATACTATATACAATTTACTAATTCTGTACTAAGGAAATGAAATGAAATGTAACATGGGAACAACAGACAGATATATTAGAGCTATTATGGGCATTGTCTTTGCTATATATGCAGTGATAATGTTTGATCCACTCATCGCTATACCAAGTATTATCATTGCCTATACTGTGGTAACACGATGGTGTATTTTATACCATTTTTTAGGCATCAACACAGGATGTCACCAAGTTGAAGGTAACACAGAAAAAAGTGGTAGAAACAACATCATAGAAGGTCTTTCGATAAGTCTTGTATTACTCCTTTTATTACTAATTGTCTACTTCATTGTAAAATATATTAATATTTAACTTTATTCTTTAACACTTGCAACGATAAAACACTCTTTTAGATATATTTCATCATTCCTTAGCTATGATGAGCATTAATTAAAAGGAGCATCCCTATGACTACACCATACGCTACTGTTCTCACCATAGCAGGCTCTGACTCTAGTGGTGGTGCTGGTATACAAGCAGACATCAAAAGCATAAGTGCCAATGGTGGCTATGCTGTGACTGTCATCACCGCAAGTACTGCACAAAACACCCAAGGCATCACAGACATACACCCTTTACCCGTAGCACACATAGTCAAACAACTCGAAGCCGTTCTAAGTGACATACACTTTGGTGCCGTGAAAATAGGTATGCTCCATTCTTCTGAAGTTATAGAAGCAGTACAGAGCACCTTAGCCAAATATAACGTAAAGAAAACCATCCTAGATCCTGTGATGATAGCCACTTCAGGAAGCAGACTTATGGATGAAAGTGCCATAGAAAGCCTCAAAAATTTTCTTCCACATACCTATCTCATTACCCCCAATATCCCTGAGGGTGAAGTACTCATAGGGCACAGCATCTCTTTAGAGAATGTAGAGAGTTCAGCAGAAAAACTGGGTGAGAAGTACAAGACCTCTGTCCTACTCAAAGGTGGTCACTTAACGTTGAGCGAAGAGATGACAGATACACTCTACAACTATGAGAACAAAAAGATAACGACTATTAAAAACAGATCCATAGAAACTATAAACACCCACGGAACGGGTTGTAGTCTTTCGTCTAGTATCGCAACATACATAGCTTTAGGAGATAGCTTGGAAGAGGCTACTGCTAAAGGATGCAAGTACTTAAACGTAGCCATAGAAAAAGGAAAAGACAAAGTGTTAGGTAAAGGACATGGACCTGTAAATCATTTCGGGCTTTAACTAGCTAAGCGCAAGTACCCGAACAGTCAGAAAAGTCTACCACTTCTCCCTTATCATTTTTCTCATACATACAACAAGTAAAAAGTTTTGATGACAAAGATTTTTTGGCTCTAAAGAGCCTTGATTTTACAGTGTTAAAAGGCAAGTTCATTTCTAATGCTACCTCTTTTAACCCATAACCTTGTATCTGTGTCAGTTTTAGTATCTCTTGTTCTTCTGCTTTGAGAGTATCCATGATAGGGTATAGACATTCTATGAGTACATGTTCATCTACTTCCACCACTTCAAGCTCAGCTAAGGGTTGTGTGACTTTTCTGTAGTAGTCACTTATGGCATTTTTAGTGAGTGTATAGAGCCAACCACGTAGATGCTCTTTTTGTAAGTGTAAAGAAGTAAAGATTTTAAGTGCCACTTCTTGCATGACTTCTTTTTGTACCTCCACATCACGTACACGAGAGAGTACATAGGCACTAAGCTCACGTTCATACTCCTTCCATATACTCTCAAAGTCCATTAGTTAACAACACTTTGTGCCATCACTAGGCTGTTCACAGCACTCATCTGCTTTGGGTGTCTGGGAGAACTTACCAAAGTTAGGCACACAACAGCCATCTTCAGTATCTGAGCGAGAGATGCCATAGACTTCGACATCTGACATAGAATGGTAGTTTTCCCAGACTACACCACTAGGGTCAGTGACCCAATACTTATTTGACTCTTTATAACAACAGACCGCACCTTTTTCTACCCGTCCTTTTATACCTTTATCTTCAAACAGTGTTTGTGCTTCGAGTAAGGCTTCATCGCTTTCATACTGTACACCCAAATGATTGATGCCTTTTTCATCACGACGTGTAGAGATGGCAAAGTTTAGTGACAAATCATCAACCAGCCACTGTGCATAGTCCTCTTTCACCTTTGTAGGTTCTGCACCAAACTGCGTGCTGTAAAAGGCTATGCTTTGCTCTATGTTGTCTACTGACATGTGTATGTGTAGTCTTTTTTTGTTGTTCATGGTTGATCCTTTAATTGTATATTGTACACTGAAGACGTAAACAAATCAAAAAAGGGTGCAAAGTTCCGCTATAATTTCTAAAATAAATCACTAGGGTGAAGTCAAATGCCTTTTTCAACACTAAAACTTTCTACACAGATACAAGCACTTCTAAAAGAAAACAATTATACCAAGCCCACACCCATACAAGAAAAAGTCATCCCTCTTGTACTAGAGAAAAACGACATCATGGCACAAGCACAAACAGGCTCAGGAAAAACCGCCTCTTTTGTCTTACCCATCTTAGAACTACTCTCACAAACACCCACAGAGGGAAAACCAAAGATAAAAGTCTTGGTACTCACCCCTACGCGTGAGCTTACTTTACAAGTGGCAGAAAGTTTTAAAACTTTTGGCAAGTCTCTAAAAGTTGTTTCTGTCATAGGGGGAGAAGGCATAGGAGATCAGATTTATGCCATCCAGAAGGGTTGTGATGTAGTGGTCGCAACCTCTGGACGTTTTTTAGATGTACTTAGCAAGAAGCAGATGACACTCAAACACCTAGAATTCTTAGTACTAGACGAAGCAGATAAGATGCTAAACCTTGGCTTCTCTGAAGAGCTAGATGCCATACTTGAAGCCATACCCAGAAAACGCCAAAACCTCCTCTTTTCTGCTACTTATCCAGAGAAGATGTTAGAGATAGCTAGTAGAGTGACACACTCAGCAGTGAGAGTCACCGTAGAAGATGAAACACCAACGGTACAAACCATAAAACAAAGAGTTATAGAAGTCAATCCTGAAAATCGAGGACCTCTGCTTCGTACCCTACTAAAAAAAGAGAAGTACAAACGAGTACTTGTTTTTATGGCAAATAAAAGAGCCACAGACAACATCGCTGAGAAGTTTAAAAAGCGTGGCTACTTAGCAGAGTCTTTCCATGGAGACCTCACACAAGAAGACCGTAACTACACCATAGATGCTTTCAAGTCCAACAAAATACAAGTACTCTTCACCACAGACATCATCTCTCGTGGTTTACACATAGAAGGCATAGACTGTGTCATCAACTTCGACCTACCTCGCTCCCCTGCAGACTATATACATAGAATTGGTCGGACAGGACGTGCAGGAGAATCTGGTGTTGCCATAAGCTTCATAGGGCATGAGGAACAAGCACACTTCAAACTCATAGAAAAACGTAGCCAAATCAAGCTAGAACGTGAAAGTGTAGAAGGTTTTGAACTCACAGGTCACGTACCCAAAAGAGAAAAAGGGCCAGCACCGGTTAAAGGTAAAAAGAAGAGTAAAAAAGACAAGCTTCGAGAAGCCAAAGCAAGAGAAGAAGCGAACAACAATGGATAACTACTTCGACAACGAGTTCTCCTCACAACTTTTAAGCGAAACTGTCACCCATCCTAACATCTCTGTAGGTGCTTTCTCTTACTACTCAGGCTACCACCATGGGCATAGCTTTGAACATTGTGTACGCTACTTAGACAAAAAGAGAAAAGATGTAGACAAGCTCATCATAGGGAAGTACTGCTCCATCGGTTCGGGTGCTGTCTTTATGATGGCAGGCAACCAAGGACATAGAAGCGATTGGATGAGTACCTTTCCTTTTTTCTTCCAAGCTAACATCTTTAAAAACTCCAAAAACCCATACCAAAAGTCAGGCGATACAGTCATAGGAAACGACGTATGGATAGGCTCAGAAGCCATGATAATGGCAGGCATCACCATAGGCTCAGGTGCCATCATCGCAGCCCGAGCAGTGGTAACTAAAGATGTAGAGCCATATGCTGTAGTGGGTGGTAATCCTGCTGAGTTCATAAAGTATCGGTTTAGTAATGATAAGATAAAAGAGTTATTGAAGTTGAAGTGGTGGGATTGGTCTGAAGAAAAAGTAAAAGAAGAAATGCCTTATCTCTGTTCTAAAGAGATTTGACTTTCTTCTTTAAAGTATTATATTTTCGTAGGTACGTCTGCAAGTATCTTGTCTACATTCTTGCCACTTGTGTCTACCCCACCATAGATGTTACAAGACTCTAGCTTCATACCACAGAAATTGACTATCTGTTCTTTAAACGTGTTCTTCAGTCTTCGGTTAGCGCCTGTAATAGCATAGATGAATTTTGGTGCACCCGTGGTTGTAAAGAGTTTCACATTTTTACCTAAAAGTAGTCCTTTAGGTCGTCCATTTTCATAGGTAAATGCAAACCCTTTAGCAAGGTTCCAGTCTAAAAAGTTTTTGAGAATAGCAGGCATACTCCCCCACCAGTAAGGAAAAAAGAAAACTATTTCATCTGCTTTGGCTATGGAAGCTTGAAAAAAGTCCATCTCTTTGGTCTGTGTCACACCATTGGCATCTTCATAAGTTAAAAATGGCTGTTGATGCTCACATCTATAGAGGTCTATGACTTCTACACTGTTACCTGCTTTTATAGATGCTTCCTCAAACACTTTAGCCATACTAGCTGTAAGGCTCTGTTCTTTTGGGTGTGCTGTGATGATGAGTACGTTTTTCATGGGTTTTCCTTGGTTAAGTTTTTTATAATGTGTTGTAATGTTTTTACAGTTATCTCTAAGTCATGCTTATCTATATCTTGTGTAGCATACCCTATATTTTGCATGGCAAGAGGAATACTTTGTGCTTTTATCTCTTGACCTTGGGTAGTTAAAGAGACTATAAAACTTCGTTTGTCTTTTGGGTTTTGTATTTTGCTAACAAAACCATTTTGAATGAGATAGCGTAAAAGTGAATTGATACTTGCCTTGTCTTTTAACAATGCTACTTGCAATGCCTTTTGCGTTTGATGGTCTTTGTCCCATAACAGAGCCAGTAAACTCCACTGTTCTACGGTTAAGCCCAAGGCTACTAAGTCACTGTTAAATCGATTTGCAAGGAGTCTTGAACTTTTTCCGAGCAATCCACCTATATTACTTTCTGCTTTCATAAAGAGAAGTATAGCTAATTAGTTTGAATTCAAACTTTATTTAAAGCATCCAAATAAACTCCTATATACTTTTCCTTCTCCTTACGTCTATACTGCATCACCCATCGAGGATGTGGTACAACATCTATACTCTCAAAGCAATTATGCTTGTCATTAAAAGCCGTTAAGTATTTTAAGTTCTTTCCCGTACCCACACAAATGATGTTTGGTTTGGCTTGTGGAAAAGACATTTGTTCTAAAAGTGTTTGGGTAATGAAAGGTTCTAGTGCCTTTTGGGTTTTGAGGTCATCGTAGTAGTTGTAGTTTTTGTTATCTTTGAGCAATCCTAGTGGCATAACAGTAGTAAAAAAGTTACTGGCATAAAATTTCTCTACCCCACCATACGCTTCTATCACTTCAAACATAAACGCAGCCGATATCTCTACCCTCTTGTCAAAACTACTCTCTATGTCACAGTACTTGTCCAGATGATACGCATCTGCAAACCCCACACCCGTAATGCCCGAACCAAGCCTGCCAGGATTGATACCTATAAGGTAGGTACGTGGCTTAGTGTCATTATAGTACTTGTTGAAAAAAGTCTGTATCACTTCCCTCGTCTCTGGGTTATCAAAGGGGTAGATGATTTCTACAGGGTTTGGTAGTGCTAGGTCTTTGGGTAACGAGAAGTAGAAGTCTAGTATCTGTTTAGAAAAAGTACTCATGTCATCCTCTATTTTAATATCAAGAAGTATATCCAAGTTTCAAACTATTTCAAAAATCCCATGACTTTTTCTTCTGCTATATTAGAACTTTCTACAAGTTCATCTAGTGCATTTTTAAGTTCTTTGTACTGCTTATCATGTTTTCTATCTATCTCTATGAGTTGTTTAGCTAAAGCATTATAGTGTTTAGAAAACTCTCTAAGTTTGGTAAAGGTTCGCATGATGGCAATATTTACGTCTATCGCCACATCACTTTTGAGTACGGTTGCTAACATGTAGACACCTTGTTCCGTAAATGCATAAGGCGATGCACCACCAAGGTGTTGTTTTGAAGGTATCACAAATTGTGATACCATAGTTTCTATCTCATTATCAGTGACTAAAAACATAAAATCTGAAGGGAATCGTTTGCTATTTCTTTTTACAGCTTGTTTTAACGCCCTTGTCTCTACAGCATACAGCTCCGCCAAATCCCTATCTAACATCACTTGCTTACCACGTAAGGTAAATATATGAGAGCTAATCTCACCTTCTACTACTAATTCATCCATATCTAGCTCCTACACTATGTATAAAAACATTGTAGACGTAATGAAAAATCTGTGAGGCTAAATTATAGTTTTTCATTATAACTAACCAGATAATCATCAATCAATTTTGACTTTAAACTTTTAGTAATTCCTTGGTGTATTTTTGTGAGTTTTTTAAGTTG
>Ga0256824_10000807_pt1 | contig 12245 bp, 14 predicted proteins | sample CV67metaG_FD_191570 | JGI IMG/M metagenome (GOLD analysis project Ga0256824, IMG submission 191570) | Hydrothermal vent microbial communities from East Pacific Rise, Pacific Ocean - CV67 | ecosystem: Environmental > Aquatic > Marine > Hydrothermal vents | place: Pacific Ocean: East Pacific Rise...
TGTTTCCTGTAAGTGGCCCTTTGCCAGTAATGTCACATTTTCTTGCCATGATATGTCCTTCATTATGATACCGCTCTTTAAAACGGTGAATATTTTGTGGGATTATAGACAAAAGTTTCATAAATTTTGCTTAAGTTTCTAATTGTATCGTCACAATCGACCACTTATCTAGGCTATGTTATAATTATTAAAATATTTTCACGTAGGATTATAATGTTAGTAGCACCGAGTATACTCTCAGCAGACTTTGGTAATTTGGCACATGATGTAAAAGCCATTTGTGAGGGAGGTTGTGATCTTGTACATGTCGATGTCATGGATGGACATTTTGTACCAAACCTTACTATAGGACCAGTAGTTGTAGAAGCTGTGGCTAAAGTAGCAACAAAACCTTTAGATATACACCTCATGGTAGAAAATAACAGCTTTTTTGTAGATCTTTTTGCACCTTTAAAACCAGGGTTTATCTCTTTTCATATAGAAGAAGAGAAACACCCACATAGACTTATACAAAAAATACGCGCTTTAGGTATCCGTCCAGCGATTACACTGAACCCACATACACCACCTGAAGCCATAGAGTTTTTGCTTGAAGATGTGGATATGGTTTTACTTATGTCCGTTAACCCTGGGTTTGGTGGACAAAAATTTATACCAAATGTTGTAGAACGTGCACAACGTTTAAAAACACTTATAGAAAAACGTAATCCTAAATGTCTTATAGAAGTAGATGGTGGGGTGAATGATGAAAATGTAAAAGAATTGGAAGCTGCAGGTGTAAATGTTGTTGTTGCTGGTTCCTTTGTCTATAAACACCCTGAGGGTGTAAAATCTGCTATATCTGCATTAAAATAAAAAGGGTCTATTGTGAGAGTTAAGATTTGTGGTATTACTAATTTGAAAGATGCTTTACATGCAGTAGAGTGTGGTGCTGATGCATTGGGGTTTGTTTTTTATAACAAGTCTCCACGGTACATCACACCTGCTGCGGCAAAACGTATTATCGATAAGCTACCTCCTTTTGTAGAAAGAGTAGGACTTTTTGTCAATGAAGGTGTAGAAACGATAGATACTGTGTCTAAGTATTGTGACATTTCACGTGCACAGATACATTTTGATGTAGATGAAGAGTCGTTAGATGCGATAGGCTTACAAACACTGCCTGTGGTACGTGCTAAAGGACCAGAGGATTTAACTCTATTTAAAGACAGATACCGTTTAGTAGATGCCTATACCGAAGCCTATGGTGGTTCTGGACAACGTCTTAACCTTGATTGGTTTAATGGAGTGGACTGTTCTAAAATGATATTAGCAGGGGGACTGACTGCTGAAAATGTTGCACAGGTAAAACAACTTGGTTTTTATGGTGTGGATGTGAGTTCTGGTGTTGAGTCTATTAAGGGAAAAAAAGATCCTAAAAAAGTGAAACAGTTTATATCGAATGCAAAAAGTCTTTAACGAACTAACGCAAGCATTCCGTAAACATGATGGTGTGCTTTCAAGAGAACAATATGAATATATCGTTACTAAACACACCACGCTACTTGAAGACAGTGACACTGTCTTCATTTTACTTCAAGCCTCAGGTTATCCTATCTCCCAAGAAAACAGTGACACATATAGGTTAGACACATGTTTTACTTCTCATGAAGAGCAACGATATTGTGTGATAGATATAGAAACAAATGGGTCTAAACCAGGCACTTCTCAGGTCATAGAAATAGGGGCTCTAATGATACAAGGTGGAGAAGTAGTAGACAGTCTTGAAACCTTTGTAGAATGTGCTTTTTTACCAGAGTATATTACTAAAATCACAGGAATAGAACCTACAGACCTTATAGGAGCTCCAAATAGAAAAGAAGCACTGACCAAGTTAAGACATTTTATGGAAGATGCAGTATTTGTTGCACATAATGCAGACTTTGATTATGGTTTTTTGAATGCTTCTTTTGAGCGTTTTGGTTTAGGGAATATTGGTAATCCAAAACTTTGTACCATAGAACTTGCCCGTCGTACTTTTGAGAGTGAGCGTTATGGTTTAGCCTATCTCATCGAAACTTTAGACATAAAAACAGCAACACATCATAGGGCTTACTCTGATGCCGTATGTGCCGCAAAGGTGATGGAAAAGTCGCTAGAAACTATACCTGAGTATGTCAGTACGGCAGATGAGTTGTTACAGTTTTCCAAGTCTTCTAGAAAAGAGCGTAGACTTAAAAAAGAAGAAGGTTAATTCTCTTCTTTTCCTAAAATTTGATGTAAAAAAAGTATTTGTGCAAACACAGCAGAAAAAATATTGACTACCGGGATATAGTTGAATCCAGCAGCAATCATCGCTAACATAGTAGATTTCTTTGTTCTAACCTTCACCTCTTTTTTATCTTCTATAAATAACGAACTCACATCATAGATAGTAGGTTTTTTAAGCAGAATAGACCAGAGCCATAACATATACACAGCACCCACAAGTGGTATAAACATCACAGGGAATGTGAACATAAAGATGACAAACATCATGAGTGCTGACTTGATACTGAGTAACAGTGAAGTTGTGATGTTGGGTGTGCCTACTACTTTGGTATCTGGGTAATGTTTTTGTGCAAGTTTTATGAGTAGAGGTTCTATCATGAATGAAGTGACAATAGAGATCATAATGATAAAAATCATATAGCTAATTGCGATGGATGCTACAGAAGCACCTGTGGTTTGTAGCCACTCCCATGGTAACCATGAAAGGTAGCTACCAATAAAACTGTTAATGCTTCCACCTACTACGGATACGAGTGCGAATGTTAGGACGGCTGCTATAAGGGTGACTTTTAGTACGAAAAGCAATACTTTTCCTGAAAACATGTCTTTGAAACTTTTTCCTATGGTTTGTGTCATGAAATAACCTTTTATATATCGTGCGTAGGGTGTTGTACCCTTACAACACCTTTAATGTTGAAATAACGTGAAATAATTTTATTATGTTCTAAATATTGGTGTTGTCGTGGGACAACACCCTACAGATACTCATTTTTAAACTTAACATATCTTTCTGCTGAAGCATAAAGCTCTGCTACTTCTTCGTCTGTGAGTTCGCGTATTACTTTTGCGGGGCTACCCATGATAAGGCTTCTTGGTGGGAATTTTTTCCCTTTAGTGACAAGAGAAGAGGCTCCTACGATAGATTCTTTTCCTATGACCGCACCATCAAGAATAGTAGCACTCATACCTATGAGACAGGCATCTTCTATAGTACAGCCGTGAAGCATGACTCTATGTCCTACAGTAACATCGTTACCTATAGTGGTAGGATTACCATCTGACATATCTGCTTTTTTGTGGTGAGTGACGTGTATCATACTGAGGTCTTGGATGTTTGTTCTGTCTCCTATGGTGATAAAATGTACATCTCCACGTACCACACAGCCAAACCATATAGCAGAGTCTTCACCCATAGTTGTTCTTCCTATGACAGAAGCACCTTCTGCTACCCATGCATTTCTGCCAAGTTTTGGTGTCCATTCTTGAAATTTCAATAACATTAACTGTCCTTCAATATACGGTTTGCTAAACGACTGACATAATCAGGTGTTTCTTTTTTGGTTTTATCATGTATTTTACTTACATAGTCTTCGAGAACACAATGGTTATTAACCTCTTTACCTAGGGGTGGTATTTTCGTGTAGTTTCCATCTGATTGTAGTTCCCAGCGTAAGCTGTTATCTGCGAGTTGAAGCATAAGTATCTGTTCTATTTTCTGTGTTAGGGTATCTTCTAAAATAGGTGTCATAAGTTCTACACGACGTACAAGGTTACGAGGCATAAGGTCTGCAGATGCAATGTAACACTTCACTTTGTCATGTTTAAAGAAGTAGACACGCGCATGCTCTAAGTATTTACCAATGACCGAAGAGACGGTAATATTTTCTGAGATACCTTTGACGCCAGGTTTCAAACAACAAATACCACGAATGATAAGGTCTACCTTACAGCCCTCTGAAGAAGCTTTGTAAAGTGCTTTAATAACATCCATATCTACAAGGGAGTTTGCTTTGAGGATGATATGCCCTTGTCTGCCATGTTTAGCTTCTTTGTCTATAAGCTTAATGAGTTTAGGTTTTATTTGTTTAGGTGACATAAAGAGTGTGTCAAGTTTTGTATGCGTAGAAAAACCTGTTAAGAAATGAAAAAAGTGTGTCGCATCCGTACCAAATATCTCTTTGCTTGTAAAGTATGACATGTCGGTATAGACTTTGGCTGTACCTGCATTGTAGTTACCTGTTGCTAGGTGTACATAGCTTTGTAGCTTATTACCTTTACGTTTAATAACTTGTGCGATCTTAGCATGGACTTTAAGACCAGGGATACCATAGACAACGTGCGCTCCAGCATCTTCAAGTGCTTTTGCCCAACGTAAGTTGTTCTCTTCATCAAAACGTGCTTTGAGTTCTACAAGTACCATGACTTGTTTGCCATCACGTACCGCATCTATGAGCGCTTTAACGATGGGAGACTTTTGTCCTGCACGGTAAAGTGTCATACGAATAGCTACAGTCTCAGGGTCAGAAGCTGCTTGTTTGATAAACTGTATCACAGGCTCAAAAGAGTCAAATGGATGGTAGAGTAAAACATCTTGTTTATCTATAGCATCAAAAATGTTTTCAGAGTCAAGTGGTGGTAAGGTTTTTGGGTTAAAGGTAGGTAGAACCAAGTGTGAAAGTGCTTTGTCTCCCACAATTTGCCAAAGAGACCCAAGGTTTAGGGGTAAAGATTTGTACGTATAAATATCTTTATCGTCTAAATCAAGGTGAGAAAGAAGAAACTTTCTAAGTTTTTTGTCTGCACCTTCCATCAGTTCAAGACGGATAAGGTTTCCTTTATTACGCGAACGAAGACCCTCTTGCAAGATTTCTAAAAAATCATCTGCTTCTTCTTCCTCTATCTCGATGTCGGCATTCCTTGTCACTCTAAATGGTGTAGACGCTAACTGTTTAAAGCCTGGGAAAAGTTCTGAAGCAAAGTGTTCTACCACAGACTCTATAGGGATAAAGGTTTGCTCTATTTGTAAAAAACGTGGCAAGATACGTGGTATACGAATGAGACCATGTTTAATGTTTTTAGAGTCATCTTTGAGCGTAATAGCTAAACCAAAACTGAGGTTGTTTAAGTGGGGGAAAGGGTGTGTGGCATCTACAGCGATAGGGATGATAACAGGGTAAATTTCGTTAAAAAACATTTCTTTAACGGTAGATTTTTCTTCGTCATTAAGCGCATCATAGTTTTTGACATGTACAGCATTATCATGAAGCTCTGAGATGATAGAGGTATAACAAGTCTCTAAAACTTGGTGCTCTTTATGTAAATAATCATGTATTTGTTCAAGTTGTTCTTTAGGCGTAAGTTTATCTGCACCCGTCTCTTGCACCCGTGCCTTAAAGAGTGCTTTAAGCCCTGCCACACGTATCATGTAAAATTCATCTAGGTTTGTTCCGTAGATAGCAAGGAACTTTAGACGTTCAAGTGGTGGAAGTGTTGCATCAAGTGCTTGTGCAAGTACCCTAGAGTTAAACTGAAGCCATGAGAGCTCACGGTTAAAATAGAGTTGAGAAGAGTTTAAGTCTGCTAGCATTTTGTACCTTTTAAAATCTCGTCTAATTTGTTGTAGGGTTGGCTTTAGCCGACCAAGAATATGGTATTTATTTGATGGTCGGCTAAAGCCAACCCTACAGTTCTTTTATAAGTCTTTAGGAGATATTGAACGAGGGTTTATTATTTATATTTACGCGTATTATAGCAAAATTTACAATTTTTTCACTTTTGCTATCTCATCCCTGAGTCTTGCGGCATCTTCAAAGTCCAAGTTTTTAGCAGCTGCGAGCATTTTGGCTTTGAGCTCTTTAACGAGTTGTTGACGTTCTGCTTTTGGCATTTTGTCAAGCTTTGATGCTTTGTTGTAAAGTTCTCCAGCGTCTTCTACTTTGAGGTCTTTATCTAGGTCACGTAGGGTAGTCTGAGGGGTGATACCATGCTCTTTGTTATAATCCATTTGTTTTTCACGGCGTGCCTGCGTGGTCTCTATGGTAAATTTCATAGAGTCTGTGACTCTTTTTGCATACATAAGTACACGCCCATTGGCATTACGTGCGGCACGTCCAGAGGTTTGAACGAGTGCAGTCTTAGAACGTAAGAAACCTTCTTTATCTGCATCGAGTATAGCCACAAGACTCACTTCTGGTAAGTCAAGTCCTTCTCTCAGTAGGTTAATTCCTATGAGTATGTCAAACTCACCTAAACGCAAAGAGCGTATGGTTTGGTTACGCTCTATGGCATCCATATCTGAGTGCATGTGGCGACACTTGAGTCCTAAGTCGTTGTAGTAGGTACTAAGCTCCTCTGCCATCTTTTTAGTAAGCACGGTGATGAGTATGCGTTCGCCTTTTGCTATGACAGGTTTCATACGGTCATGAAGGTTTTCTACTTGGTACGTGGAATCTATAACTTCTATGGGAGGGTCAAGCAGTCCTGTAGGACGTACTACTTGTTCTGCCACTACGGATGAGAGTTCAGTCTCTAGCTCATTAGGCGTAGCAGAGACAAAAAGATAGTGAGGCGCTTTGTCTATATATTCATCAAACATCAGAGGACGGTTATCAAGTGCAGAAGGTAGTCTAAACCCATGGTCTACGAGTACCTCTTTACGGCTTCTGTCTCCTGCATACATACCACGAAACTGTGGTAAAGAAACATGAGACTCATCGACAATGACAAGGTAATCATCATGCATCACTTCAAAGTAATCCATCATCGAGTAGGGTGTCTCTCCTACAGCTTTGCCTGTGAGGTGGCGTGAGTAGTTTTCTATTCCTTTACACATCCCTGTACCTTCTATCATTTCTAGGTCAAACTCTGTTCTTTGTTTAAGACGGTTGTACTCTATCATACGGTCATGCTCTTGGTAGTATTTGAGACGTTCACCTAACTCCTCTTCTATGCTCTTTACGGCAAGGGCAAGTTTCTCTTTACCTACGATGAACTGATTGGCTGAGTAAATCACTGCTTCTTTCACTTGCTCTTCTTTTTCACCCGTAAGAGAGTTAAATTCATATACAGCCTCTATCTCGTCACCAAAAAACTCTACACGCCAAGCAAACTCTTCTGAGTAAGCAGGGTAGATGTCTATGACTTCTCCGTTGACCCTAAAGTCTCCACGGTCAAAAAACTCATCGTTTCTTTTGTACCCCATGTCTACAAGTCTCAGTAGAAGCGCTTTTTGGTTGTACTCTTCGCCCACTATAAGCTTTTGTACGATGCTTCGGTAATCTTCGGGACTTCCTAACCCATAGTTGGCAGAAACAGAAGCGATGACGATCACATCTTCATGGTGCAACAAAGAAGCTGTCGTACTCAAACGCATACGTTCTAACTCTTGGTTGATGGAAGAGTCTTTTTCTATAAAAAGGTCTTGTCTAGGTAAGTAGGCTTCTGGTTGATAGTAATCATAGTAGCTTATGAAGTACTCTACATGGTTGTTAGGAAAAAAACTTTTAAACTCAGAGTAGAGCTGAGCAGCCAAAGTTTTGTTATGTGTCATAATGAGTGTAGGCTTCTTGGTTCTTTCTATCACTTTTGCCATCGTGTAGGTTTTTCCTGAACCTGTAACGCCAAGTAACGTTTGGTATTGGTTACCTGCTTCTATAGAAGATGAGAGTGCATCTATTGCGGTGGGTTGGTCACCTGCGGGTTTGTAGCTTGATTTTACTGTAAAGTTGATGTGTGAATTCATGTAATCTTGTTTAATATATCTTGTATAGCACTTTGTAAAATAGGTAAACGCTCTCTAATAACAAACTCTATAATAGGCAGATTGATACCTTCGTAGTCATGGGCTATAAAATTTCGTGTATCTATGGCACCTCTTATATCATCTTTATCAAAATGATTTAATAGGTTTATATCTTTTACTTTGGCAAACTGTTCAGCAATAGATGTAAAATGCATCATAATTGCAGGTCTAGTGGTTTTTTCATCTTCTAAAGCTTTAATAATCCCAATGTCGCAAATATCTAAAATATAAATTATTTTTATCTGAATTAATCGTATTCTGTCTAAATCATCATTGTTATACATATAAAGCTTCATTTTTAATTTTATCTTTTAAAGAGCTAGAACTATTCAAATCAAACATATCAACAGGGGTATTAAATTTTTTTGATATTTTATCTCTCAGATGGGTATTGAGATAAGTGAAAGCACTCCATCCTTTGTGTTTATTAATGAAAATATCTGATGTTTCATACACAATATCTATATCGCTACTGGAAGTATGCGTCTCTTTTGCGATAGAGCCAAATAGTCCAAGAGAAACAATACCTTCAGCATAAAGTGTAGGTTTTAATATTTTTAAAAAGTTTAATATTTCATTTTTATTATTTTGCATATCAGGTATCTCCATTTTTAATTTTTAATTTCTAATTCTTTCGCTATTATAACACAACAAATTTTACGGAGAAGATAATGGCAGCCTTACAAAAACTACAAGAGAAAATAGAACAGTGGAGACATGACCACGAAGAGATTAAAAAACAAAATGCAAACCTTAAAAGTCAACTTGCAGGTGTAGCCGAAGCACAAAAAGCTAATGAATCTCTAGTCATTGAAGTAGAAGCAAAAGCGACACAATGCACTGAACTAGAAAGCACTGTAGCAACGCTAAGACGTGAGCTTGAAGAGAAAGATACTGAGATAGAAAAAATCATCGCTCAAGTAGAATCTCTCTTATCATAGAACTAAAGGAAACCCATGAAAAATGTTGCACTTACAGTATCTGGTAACCGTTACGAAATAAAACTAGAAGATGATTTTGCAGATTTTGTGAACCAAGATTTACAGGCATCAGGCATTAACCTAAATACTGACAATAAACCAGATAAGCTTCTCAAAGCCTACCTTCGTTTAGCAAAGCAAGCCACTTCATATGAAGATGAAATAGAACTTCTTATAGAAACCTTGGATGGCTTATAAACAGAAAATATATGTATTGATTAGTTTATACTAGATTAAGTATAAACATCTTATAATGTGAGTAGGCCGATTATTGAATTGGTACTAAACATTTTAACAGGAGTTAATCATGAATAACATGAGACGCGGATTCACAATGATCGAATTGATCTTTGTAATTGTAATTATCGGAATTTTGGCAGCGGTAGCAATACCTAAATTAGCAGCAAACAGAGATGACGCTGAAGCAGCAACATGTATACACGAAGTTGGGCAACTTGTTCAAGAGCTTTCAGCATCATATACCAAATTGGGTAATGCTGATTTTGCAGTTGAAAACATTGAAGATATGACTAATATAAAAGTTGGTGCTGTTGCAGCAGATAATGAGAAGGGTATTTCAAATGCAGCAGGTAGTAAACTTGGGAATGCTGGAGCAGTAACAATTGCATATATCTGTGATGGTGTAACTATTGCAAATATTGATGGTACAAATGCAGGGAGAGACTATAATTTAACGGTTAACGTTCCTACAGTAATTGCTGCTGATGGTCCAGCTGCAACAATTGCCAAAGAAAAAGTGGCTGAAAATATGGGTGTTGCTGTTGCAGCAGATAAAGTTTATACACTTTAATATCTACCTTGTTTTTACTTCTTCCACCTCACTTGAGGTGGAAGAAATTATTCTAAAACCCTTCATATCTATACTCTCTTCATAAATTCTTCTTTTGACATTTTTCTGACATATTTTTATTACTATATAACAGTATAATGAGGAGTAACAAAATGAGAAAAGCATTTACTATGATTGAAATTATTTTTGTTATTGTTATTATCGGCATACTTGCTGCTGTTGCTATACCAAAGTTGATTGCAAATAGAGATGATGCAACTTCTTCGTTGTGCGCATTTGAAGTTGGACAATTGATACATGAAATTGGAAATACTTATACAAATACGGGGTATAGAGAGTTTAAAGATATGACTATTAAGGATATGAGTGGTATTAGAACAAATGTAGGTCTTTTCGACAATGGCATTTTTGAACCAGCAAATACTAAAATAGATACTACTGGTGTGACTTATTATTGTGGTGGTGAAGCGGTTGCTAAAATAGTAGGTATACGAGGTGCTAAAGATTATAATTTGACACTGGAAGATAAAAACCCAACAACGCCAGTAGGAGTTGGAGCAGAACAAAAACTAATCAAACAAAATATATTGATATCAAGTGCACTAAGACAGTATAAACTTTAATATTGATTTTAGGATTTTATGTTATCCTTTATTATTAAACATTTAAAATTAAAAAAGGTATATTTATGCAAATAAAAAATAGACACGCATTTACGATGATTGAATTAGTATTTGTTATTGTAATTATTGGTATATTATCTGCAGTAGCTATTCCCAAATTTGCAGCAACTAGAGGTGATGCTGAAATAGCTAGAGCCAAAACTTTGGTAGCAGCTGTTCGAAATGGAATTTCAGCAGAAAAACAAAAACGTGTGCTGCGTGGAGATTTTACAAATATATTTAGACTAACAAGTAATAATACAGCTGGAAATATAATATTTGATTATTTTGACAATAACGCTAGCCTAACACTTCTTGAATATGCACCATATTCTTGTGCTACTGGAACTGATGGAGCTTGTTGGAGAGAAACAACGGTAGGTACAGCAGGTGTAGCAGGTGTATATACTTTTAATATGCCAGTATCTGGGACAGCAGTATTTACTTTAAGTAATAACCGTTTTGATTGTGTTTCAACAAATGCTAATTGTAAACTTTTAACACGTTAATTTATTCTCAGCTTTGTTTTTTTATGAAGTGAGTCTTTTACGTTCTAGTGCACCGTATTTGACTTATCAATCCTCATTAATTGTCGATGTAGGTACTGTAATCTCTGTACCCTTGAAAAGTACAGTAAAAGATGCTGTCATCATAAAAGAAATAGATAGACCTTCTTTTAATACCGAAGATATTCTACAAATCTCTAATAAGTATTATAATAATTCTCAAATGCAAATAGCAAAATTTATCTCTGAATATTATTTTTCTTCATTTTCTGAAGCAATCTCATTATTTTTGCCATACCGTAGGTCGGGTTGTCCTCTCCCCGACAATAATTTTCAAAAAGAACTGTCTACTATGCCTATTGAAAATGCCGGGGAGAGGACAACCCGACCTACATTGTCAAAGATGCAACAACAAGCTTACGAACAATTACTTAAAAAAGACAAAGCCTTACTTTTTGGAGTCACAGGTTCTGGAAAAACAGAAATTTTTATATCATTATTTGCAAAGATGTTAGAAGAGGGGAAAACGTCCATTTTTCTTATGCCAGAAATTTCTCTTACCCCTCAAATGGAAAAACGTCTGAAGGTTTATTTTGGAGACACAGTGGCAATGTGGCATTCTAAGTTGACGAAAAAGAAAAAAGAGTCTATTTTAGAGGGTATAGAAGAAGGTAGCATTCGCATCGTGGCAGGGGCACGTTCTGCTTTGTTTGTACCTCTTAAAAACTTAGGGCTTATCATCGTAGATGAAGAGCATGATGACAGCTATAAAGCGATGACACGTCCACGTTACCATGCACGAGATGTGGCTGTACTGATGGGGGCTAAATTAGGTGCCAAAGTATTGCTTGCCTCTGCAACACCCTCTATGTCTTCATACCATAAGTATGATGTTGTGAAGTTAGATAAACCTTATGTAGAGACGAAGAAGAAGTATGAGTTTATTACAGGAAACAACATAAACCATACCATTCTAAATACTTTAAATTCACACTATAAAGAAGGAAATCAATCTTTACTTTTTTTACCAACAAGAGGAAACTTTAAGTACCTCTACTGTGAAAGTTGTGGGAAGACGCATCTGTGTCCTTACTGTTCTGTGGGTATGGCATTGCATAGAAGATTTAAACATTTAAAGTGTCACTATTGTAACTTCACTGAAGCCATAGTCGATACCTGTACCCAGTGTGGACACCAACCATTAAAAAGTGACCGCATGGGAACGGTGGAAGCGATGGAAGTCATAGAAGAAGCCATAGAAGGCATACAGGTAGAACAGTTTGATAAAGACAGTATTACTACTGCTAAGAAGTTAAAAGAGGCTCTAGGGCGTTTTGAGTCTGGCGAGAGTCAGTTACTTTTGGGGACACAGATGCTCTCAAAAGGACATGACTATGCGAACATTACATTAAGCGTCATTATGGGGCTCGACTACATCTTAGGACTTGCAGACTA
>Ga0256824_10000808_pt1 | contig 12227 bp, 14 predicted proteins | sample CV67metaG_FD_191570 | JGI IMG/M metagenome (GOLD analysis project Ga0256824, IMG submission 191570) | Hydrothermal vent microbial communities from East Pacific Rise, Pacific Ocean - CV67 | ecosystem: Environmental > Aquatic > Marine > Hydrothermal vents | place: Pacific Ocean: East Pacific Rise...
TGGTGGTATAGGACTTGATAAATGTCAAGAAATTAGTAAAATGATTTCACCATTATTAGATATAAATGAACCAATGAAAGGTAATTATAGACTAGAAGTATCTAGCCCTGGAATTGAAAGAAAACTAAAAAATATCGATCATGTAAAAGCTAGTGTTGGTGAAAAAATAAAAGGTAAAGAATATAGCACAGAAACATTTAAAGGTGAACTTTTAAGTGTAAGTGATGATAATACTTTAAACCTAAAAGATGCTGATGGTGTTGAATTTAGTATAAAATACAATGATATTTTAGCATGTTCTACATATTACGACTGGAAAAAATAAATATTGAATAAAACTTATATTACTAAAGCTATTAATGAAGCTTGGAAATATCAGTTTTTAACTTACCCAAATCCTGCTGTTGGTGCTTGTGTTGTAAAAGATAATAAAATATTATCTACTCAAGCACATAAAATAGTAGGTATGCCTCATGCAGAAGTAAATGTAATAAAAGAGGCATATCAAAATCTAAATTATAACAATACTCTAAATAGTCTTACATCGTCAAATGATATTCACGACTTTTTAATCAATAATCATAATAATATTTTTAACTCATGTGAAATCTATGTAACATTGGAACCTTGTAATCATATAGGAAAAACTCCATCTTGTGCAAATTTATTAAAAGAGTTAAAGTTTAAAAAAGTATATATAGGAACTCTTGATACAAATAATAATGCATCAGGTGGTATATATACACTTGAAAATTGTGGTATAGATGTAGAAATATTAAATGACAAGAGATGCATTGATTTATTATCTCCTTTTACACTTTGGCAAAAAGATAAATTTATTTTCTTTAAATTAGCAATGAGAGAAGATGGAAGTGTTGATGGTGGATATATAACAAGTCAAGATAGTTTAAATTTAGTACATGAAATAAGAACAAAGCTTGATCTACTTATAATAGGTGGAAATACAGTAAGAACAGACAGACCAACACTAGATAGTAGATTTGCAAAAACTAACAAACCTTGTGATATTTTAATATATTCAAAGCAAAAAGAGTTTGATAAATCTATACCACTTTTTAATGTACCTAACAGAAAAGTAAGTGTAAGTAGTGATATAAATAGTATTAATTCAAATTTTACAATGATTGAAGGTGGATTATCTTTACTTAAGACTTTGAAAAATGATATAAATATGCTTATGTTGTTTATATCTCATAAACAAAAAACTAATAATAGATTTGATATAGAAAAAGAGGGCTTCAAAATAGTACATTCATATTATATAAATGAATATGATGAAATATTATTTTGTAAATATATAAAATAATATATTTATATATCAAGATATATTGATATGAATTGTTTTTTATGATATACTTTTTTAAAGGAATATTATGTGGAAAGAATTTGTAGATTATTTAACTGTTTATTTATTTAATTTAACAGGGCAAGTTAACGATACAGTAAACTTTTTTATTTATGATACATTTAAAATATGGTTCTTACTTATTACCATTATATTTGCAGTTTCTTATTTAAGAACTCATTTTAATACTGAATATGTAAGATCTTATTTACAAGGTAAATCAGAATTTACGGGTAATATTTTAGCGGCACTTTTTGGTATTATTACACCGTTTTGTAGTTGTAGTGCAATACCATTATTTTTAGGATTTATACAAGCTAGAATACCACTTGGTGTTACATTTTCATTTCTTATTTCTAGTCCTCTTAATAATGAAATTGCCATTGCTTTGTTATTTGGTATATTTGGATGGAAAATTACACTTTTGTATATAGGGTTTGGTTTATTTATTGCTATTGTTGGTGGATATATAATCGGACGTATGAATATGGAAAAATATGTCATTATAGATGTAAAAGTTATGGATGGTGAACTTGACGATGTAAAAATAAAACTTACTTTTAAACAAAGAGTAAGACAATCATTTGATTATACAAAAGATATATTTAATAAGATTTGGCTTTATGTATTAGTAGGTGTTTCAATTGGTGCATTTATACATGGATATGTACCAACAGAATTAATAGTGCAATATGCAGGTCCAAATAATCAATTTGCTCCACTTATTGCTGTTCTTGCAGGTATTCCAATGTATAGTAATGCTTCAGGTGTTATGCCACTTATTGAAGTACTTACATCAAAAGGTATGTTACTAGGAACGGCTTTATCATTTATGATGGCAATAACAGCACTTAGTTTACCTGAAGCAATGATTTTAAAAAAAATACTTCATACTAAATTGATAGTTTTATTTTTTAGTATTGTTGGATTTGGTATAGTATGTATAGGGTATTTATTTAATTTTATATTAGCATAATAAAAAAGGAAAAATATGTTTAGAATAGCAAAAATAGTAATAGGAGCAACTTTAGTTGCATATGGTTTGTATAGTGGTAACAATTGGTTCTTTTTAGGAATTTTACCACTTATGATGGGTATATGTAATAAATGTCCGCTTGGTGGATGCAAAGATGGTTCATGTAGTACAGATAATAAAGATGAAAATAATTCTTGTTGTTCTACTGAAGAAAGCACTTGTTGTAGTAATGAAAATAAAGAAGAAAAAACAAAAAAAATTAATTTTTCTACAGTTACTCCAATACAAACTGTAACTTCTTGTTGTAGTAATGATAATGTAATAGTTATTAAAATACTAGGAACAGGATGTGCAAATTGTGAAACACTTTTTAATACGGTAAATATTGCTATAAAAGATTTAGATGCTAAATTTGAAGTAATTAAGATTGAAGATTTACAAGAAATTATGGACTATGATGTTATTAATACTCCAGGATTAGTTATTAATAATGTTGTTAAATCAACGGGAAAGGTTTTAAATATGGAAGAAATAATAGAATATATAAAAGGAAGTACTAAAAATTTAGGTACAGAAGTTAAAGAAATATGTTGTGGTAATTAATATGAAGAAGTTATTATTATCATTTTTTATAATTACTAGAGTTTTAAGTGCCAATGAATATGATCTAAAACCTATAAAAATAACAAATGATATTACATGTGTTATAGGTGACTTTCATCCTCCTATGAAATCAAATAAAGGTTTTGTATCTAATATGTGTTATGTGAATATAGGTGATTCTATTGTAGTACTTGATGCAGGTCCTACATATAAGTTTGCAAAAGAATTTTATTATTTAATGCAAAAAGAGTATCCTAAATTAAAAGTATCAGATGTAGTTCTTACAAATTATCATGACGATAGAATAGGTGGAGCATATTTTTTTAAAGAACTAGGAGCAAATATAATAGGGCATAGTACTTTAAATGAAGAAATAGAACATTACAAAGATAAGTTTGGAAGACTAGAAATGTTTATGAGTAAAGATTTTTTAAAAGGTACAAATATAATTCCTGCTACAAAGCTTGTTGATGGTGGATTTAAAATAAAAGGAAGTAAAAAAACTCTAGAAATATTGAAGCTTAGTAAAATAAGTGAAGAAAGAAGTGATATTGCAGTATATAGTAAAGATGATTCATTTTTATTTGTAGGAAATATTGTATTTAATGGACGAGCGTTAAATTATAGAAAGACATCAGATATTGATGGTTGGATAGAAGCCTTAGAAAATATAAAAAAAATAAATGCTAAATATGTATTAGGTGGACATGGAAAAGAGTTTGATAAAGATGCATATAAATATAGTTTAGCCTATTTAAAAGCAGTGAGAGCTGGTGTTAAAAAAGCATATGAAAATGAACTTGAAGATGGTGATTTAATAAAAGCAGTTGATGTAAAAAAATTTAATACAGTAAATCATTTTAAACAATTAAATTATAATAATATTAATAATTATGTAGAACAGTTGGAATTTGCTGAATAATGATAAATAAGCAAATAGGATTAGTTGAAGCATTTAGTATAGGCGTTGGAGGAATGGTTGGTGGAGGTATCTTTGCCGTACTTGGACTTACTATTGAATTATCAAAAGGTGCTGCTCCAATTGCATTTATCATTGCAGGTCTTATAGCACTTATTACTGCATACTCATATGTAAAGTTATCACTTCGTTATCCAAGTGAAGGAGGAACTATTGAGTTTATAGTTCAAGCTTTTGGAAATGGATTATTTTCTTCATTTATAAATACACTAATGTTAATTAGCTACGTAATTATGTTAGCTCTTTATGCATATGCTTTTGGCAGTTACGGCTCTGCATTAATTATGGGAGAAAATATAAAGTGGGTACAAAATATTTTAGCTATAGGAGTTATCTCTTTATTTACAATGATTAATTTATTAGGAGCATTACTTACAGGAAAAGCTGAAACTGTAATGGTATTTATAAAAGTTTCAATATTATTAGTGTTAATTGCTATTAGTTTTTTTACTGTTGATATTACAAAATTAGAATATATAAACTGGATGCCAATTTCATCAGTGGTGGTTGGAGGATTTATGATATTTTTAGCCTATGAAGGATTTGAACTTATTGCAAATACATCTAGAGATATTAAGAATCCTGATATTACATTACCAAGAGCATATTATGGTTCAGTTGTTTTTGTAATTGTATTATATATTTTAATTGCAGTTGTAACTGTAGGAAATGTAAGTACAAAAGAAGTTAATGACTCAAAAGAATTTATCCTTGCAGTTGTTGCTGAACCATTTTTTGGACACTTTGGATTTGTACTAGTTGCCGTTGCAGCACTTCTTTCAACAGCATCTGCTATTAATGCAACGATATATGGTAGTGGAAGAACAGCATATATAATTGCAAAATTTGGTGAAATACCTCATAGTTTTGAGAAAAAAATAAAAAATGGCTATGAGGGAATGATAATTATTGGACTTTTAGGAATAATATTTGCAATTTCATTTGATTTAGAAAATATATCAGTTGCAGGTAGTTTAGGATTTTTGATTATATTTTCATTAGTTAATCTTGCAAATTTTAAATTAAGAGCTGAAACTAATGGATCAATATACATATCATTACTTGGATTTATTCTAAGTTTAGGAGCTGCAACAACATTGATTTTTTATAATTATATTCATAATTTTCAGTCTTTAATGACTAGCTTAATTGTAATTCTAGTAGTTGCAGTTTTTTCTATAATATATAATAAATTTAAAAAACATGAAGTACATCTAAGTGAGTATATGGATAAAAATCTACAACGAGATGAAGAAAAATTTAATTAGTTTTTCTTTTAAATAATTTTTCTAGTAAAAAATAAGCAATCATAAATAACATTATAATAGCAAATAGATGCGAAAATATTCCAAATTTTTCATTTTCATTTATAATCATTCCTGTTAATATATTTGGTAAATATAAATCAAAAATATATGCAAAAATAAGTGAAAAGAATCCTATAGTACTAAGGTATATTATTAAAGCTTTTTTACCTAATGTTTTAAGAACAACACCCATAGTAACACTATTAGTTGCAGGTCCAGCACTAAGAAGTATAAAAGCAGCTCCACCACTAAGACCTGCTGCTATTAATGATGCAGCAATTGGAAGTGAAGCAGTAGCACAAATATATAAGGGCATTGAAAAAAGTAATATAATAAGGTAAGTGATAAATATATTAGAACTTAAATATTCCATCATGTTTTGTGGCATTAGTGTAGTTATAATAGATCCTGCAATTAATCCCCAGAATAATGGTTTTGCAAAATCTTTAAATATATCAAATATCGCATAATTAAAAACTTCTTTGATTGAGAATTTATTTGTTGTCTTATTGTCACAAGTATTATTACAACAACAAGATTTAGATTCTTTTTCATTATTTACTATATCTTCTTTATCAAATAAGTTTTGTAATAATCCTGCAAATATTGCAATTATAAGAGAAGTAATTACTCTATAAATAGTAAATATCCATCCAAAAAATCCATAAGTTGCTAAAATTGAATCAGCTCCAGTTATAGGAGTAGATATAAGAAATGATAAAACAGAACCACTACTTGCCCCTTCTTTTTTCAAACTAGTTGCAAAAGGTATTACGCTACATGAACATAAAGGTAGTGGAATTCCAAATAAAGATGCTTTTATAACTGATGAGTAGTTGTCATTACCTAAGTGTTTTGATACAAAATCTTTTGGTATTATTTGTTTAAGTATACCTGCAAATAAGATACCAAATATAATATATATGGCCATATCAAGTGTTAGAGTATAGAAGTTATTTATAAATAGTATTGATAATTCCATAGTATTACTTTGACGAACAATTTGAAATTAGTTTAGGTATATTTATATCAAGATATGATATTTCTTTTAATATATTTTGTCTGAAAATATCAAGTGGAGTTTTTATACTATAGTAACTCCATCTACCATCTCTAGATGATTTTAAAAATCCAGCATCTTTAAGAATTTTTAGATGTCTTGATATTCTTGATTGAATCATATTAAATGAGTTTTCAATATCACATACACAAACTTTTTTATTTTCATTTATAAATCTAAGAATTGATACTCTTGTTTCATCATTAACTGAACCAATAGTTTTCAAAAATACATCCATAATAATTCCTTTTATGTATATTAACATAATAGAAATTATATATCAAGATATATTGATTTATAGTTTAATTATTATTTTTTGTGACGGTATAGATATGAGTTTAGTAAATGAGTAAGTTCATTTTTTAATATTAAATCAAAACTATTTAATGTAGATTCACATTTTTTTGCAAGATTATTAGCACTATTAATAGCACCATCCAATCCTAATAAGTTTACAAATGAATTTTTTGCTTCATCATTTGAGGTTGTTTTTCCAGCTTCTAAACTACTTATAGTTTCATCTATAATATCATCTTGTATTTGAAATAGTAAACCTATATCAATACCAAAGTTATATAAGTTATCTTGTGTTTCAATTGGAAGATTTGTAATAATTGCACCCATTTTTAAACTAGCAGCAATTAACTTAGCTGTTTTATGAATATGTAAAAATTCTAATTTTTCTAAGCTTAATACTTTATTTTCAAAATAACAATCAATAGCTTGACCAATAATCATACCATCAATACCACCATCACTACTAAGTGTAGATATAAGGTCAATTTTTATTTTTGCATCTAGTGGAGAATTTGCAATAATATTAAAGCTGTGAGTATTTAGAGCATCACCTACGAGTATTGCAGTTACTTCATCATATTTTTTGTGTAAAGTTTGGTGTCCTCTTCTTAAATCGGCATTATCCATAGCGGGTAAATCATCATGTATTAAAGAGTAAGTGTGTAAAAATTCAATTGCAAGTGCAATATGCATAGAATGTTGCAATAATAATGGATTTATAGCTTTTACAATAGAAAGTAAAAGCATTGGTCTAAATCTTTTACCTCCAGCATTTAGCATTAGTTTTAATGAATCTTCAAAGATAGGATGAAAACTATTACTATGAGGTAAGTTCGCGTTTAGATATTCTTCAAATTGTTTTAATAAGTCTTTATTTTCCAAAAGGATTCATCCCACCCATCATATTCATGGCCATTGATTTCTTTGCGTCATCACTTTGTTTTATAACATCGTTCATTGCAGATATTAAAAGTATTTGAAGTGAATCTTTGTCTTCTAATAAAGAATCATCAATTTCTAGGTTTATAACTTCACTGTTCCCATTTATTGATATTGCTAGCATACCACCACCAGTTTTTGAAGTAAATACTTGATTCGCACCTTCTTCTTTTGCTTTTGATGCCATCTCTTGAACTTGACCCATTAATTTATTTAAATCCATACCTTCAAACATAAAATACCCTTATTCTTTATCACTACCGATTAGTTCATGTGTGATTTCTGTTATATTATTAGAATCATCAACATGTACAACAATTGGCTTGTAATTTTTTAGTTCATCTTCATTATATGAACCATAAGCAATTACTATTATTTTATCACCAATTTCAACTTTTCTTGCAGCTGCACCATTTAAGCACATTTCTTTGCTACCTTTTTTACCTTTTATTGTATATGTTGAAAATCTCTCTCCATTGTTTACATTTACAATATCCACTTTTTGTCCTATTCTAAGAGCAGAAGCGTCAAGTAAATCTTCATCAATTGTAATAGATCCAACATAGTTTAAGTTGGCATCAGTTACAGTTGCTCTATGAATTTTGCTGTAAAGCATATCAATATTCATTAAATATCCTAATTTATTATTTTATTATATTAGCTAAGTTTAGCTGGTTCACCCCAAAATTGTTCTTCAATTAAGAATTCAGTTACAGGATTTCCACCTTTGATGTGTTCATCTAATATTCTATCAATTGCATTTTCAGTTAATCTTGTATACATAAATCTTTCATTTTGACCTACTACTAACATAACTGGACCTTGTTGACATCTTCCTAGACATGAAGTTCTTATTAATTGTACTGGACCCATAAGACCTTTTTGCATTAAGCTTTGACCTATGTAGTTAAATAGACCTCTTGTATCATCATTTACACATGATGGTTTTGGCATACCTGGTGGTGATGATTGCTCACATTTAAATATCTGATATGTTGGTTGTGGTATAGTTGGCATTTGCATTACTAGTTTCCTTGTTTTTTTTTTGAATTTTATCTGAGATTACTTAAACTTACTTAAAATTTACTACTTAATAAATATTAAATATCAAATTTCTTTTTTTATATATTGTACAATTTTATTTCTACCTGTATTTTTTGCAATATATAATGCTTCATCTGCACATTTTATTGATTTTATCAATGTATTAGCATCTTTTGGATAATTCGCAATTCCAATACTTACAGTTTTCTTAAATACTTCAATATCACTAGTAAATTCTTCATTTGCAAAATCTACATTTATTTTTTTTGCTATTTCATATGTTTTTTCTTCAGTTGTATTCATAAGTAAAATTATAAATTCTTCTCCTCCATATCGAACAGGCATATCAGAATCTCTAACACTATTTTTCATTACAATTGCTAGTCTTTTTATAACATCATCTCCCACTTCATGTCCATAAGTATCATTTACTTGTTTGAATGAATCTATATCAATCATAAGAATAGTATGCATTGATCCTTTTTTCACTCTTGAGGAAATCTTAGAGTTAATTAATTCATTTAAAAATCTTCTATTGTATAATGATGTCATTGGGTCTTTTAAAGTTGTATCTTTTAACATTTGTAATAATATTTTACTTTCAATTACAGGTTTTGCCATATCAAGATAATTTTGAATTACTGGAATATTAATTTTTATTAAATCAAGTTCTTCTTGTGATTTTGCTTGTATATGTAAAACTAAATAGTATTTATCATCTATTTTAAAATTAAAACACATATAATATTTTGTTTTCTGATTACAATTTAAGCAAATATTATCAAAATCACTTGAATATACATCTGTGTTAGTTCTAAATGTTCGACATAATTCAGGATTTTCATTTAAATCATGCTTCTCTTTTGTACAATCATATAAAACAACTCTTTTCTTTTTTAGACTATTTATCTCATATAAAATAAAGTTATCAATTTTAAACTTATCATGAAGAATATAAATTAGTCTATCATATATAATATTTTTATTTTCATCTAATTCAATTGTTTTTTTAAATTTATATATTTCAGTTAATTCATTTAACTGATTAGAAACATTAGCACCTTCGTTTTTTAGGGTTGTTTTTATTTTATAAGAAAAATCACCTTTATAAGCATAAGATATTGATTTTTCTAAATCAGAAAATAACTTAGTATAAGGTTTTATAAATCTTCTAAGTACGTATAAGGATATTATGGTTATAAATAATACAGCAATAAATATTTTAAATAATATAATTAAATTTTCTGTTCTTATATCAGATATATCAATATCCATGCTTAGCGCACCTAAGACATCACCTTCTTTTGCATTATGACATTGCATACAATTAGGTTTATCAGAAGATGTTGCAATATAAGGAATAGAGATTTTTAATAATACTTTATTATATGTTTCAATAAGTTTTGTTTGTGTTGTTTTTGTAGATAAAACTTTTTGTTCTAATTTGGATATATTATTTTCCAAATCAAAACCTTTACCGTATTGTGCTATAACAGCAGTTGTTCGTAATAAATGAAAATATTCTACATTTTGATGTTTTCTTATTTTATATAGATAATTTTCTCTTTTACTCATTGTTGCATTTATCATATGAGAGGTTAGCCCATCTCTTACATTTTGAGCAATACTTATTGCATTTTCTTCTGCCATTTTAATACTATACGATTTAAAGTTATATGTAAAGATTAAAGCACTTGCAACCGATACAATGGCAAGCATACTTGCTATAAGACTTAATAATTTTTTATTTGTACTCATTTATAATATCTTCTATGATTAATTTGTCGTTAAATTGTAACATTTTATCATATATTATTTGATGAGTCTCATCACCTTTTCCTAGAACAAGAACTACACTGTTACTATTTGATGCATTTATTGCTTGTTTAATTGCTTCTTTTCTATTCACATTTATAGAAACTTTGCTTAGGTCTCTTATTCCTTCTTTGATATCTTCAATAATTGTATCAGGATTTTCAAATCTTGGATTATCACTAGTAAGTATTATTTTATCACAATACTCATTTGCAACTTTTCCCATAATTTTTCTTTTATCTACATCTCTATTTCCACCTGCTCCAAATACACATATAATGTCTTTGTCCTTAAAGCTATCAAATACACTTTTCATACCATCAGGAGTATGTGCAAAATCAACTACTATATAAGGTTCATATGATATTGTTTGCATTCTTCCTGCAACTCCTGCAAAATTATCAACCTTATCACAAATACCTTGAAATGATTTTTTTGTTAGAATATGAATAGCAGAAACAGCTGCAGTTAAATTGTAAACATTAAAAGTACCTCTTAAATCACTAGTAAAGCTATACATCTCACCAAAATATTGTAATGCAATAGTTGTACCACCTTTAAAAGTAAATGCTTGAACTTTATATGTTGCTGGATTATCAAGTCCATATGAGAATGCATTTTTAAGTTTATACTTTACTAGTTTATCGTCTTTATTAATTAGTTTAGGAGAATCATCATTAAAAAATGAATTTTTAACATTTATATATTCTTCAATAGTTTTGTGATAATCAAGATGATCTCTAGTTATATTCGTATGTATTTTAAGAGCAAAATTAATTCCACAAATTCTATTTTGAGCAAGTGCATGTGAACTCACTTCCATAATAAAAAACTCACATTCATAGTTAAGTGCTAACTGTATATTTGCAAATATTTCAAGTTGGACAGGTGTAGTTAAACTATAATCTTTAATTTTATCTTCATTTATAAATAAACCTCTAGTTCCTTGAAAAGCTACATTATAACCCATATCAAGTAGTATTGAGTACATAGCTGCTGCTGTTGTAGTCTTACCATTTGTTCCCGTTATTCCTACTATTTTAATTTTAGAAAAATCAAAATATTCTTTTAACTTTGTATCTGTGATTATTTTATTAGTACTTGGAACATTATTTAAATATTGTTCATTTTGTTTTGATGAAATAAATATAGTGTTTTCATCTAGCTCATTTGTATTGTCTGTAAATTTTAGGTTATTAGTGTTTATTTTCAATATTTTTACTTTCTAATTTTTCATATAAATCTGTTAAATCTTTGTCATAAGAGAATACTTCATTAAATCCATCTAAATATGAATATGCAGTACTATCAAAACCATGTTCAATAAGCTTGTTTATGAAATCAACTAAATCATCTTTTTTAGTTATAGAAACTTTAGTTGAATACATAATATCTTCATAGGCTCTTTTAAATGAACCTCTATTAATTTCGAGTTGTAAAAAATCATGATAATCAATAGCATTTATAGATTCATTAGTTTGAGTAGTTACATCTTCAATCATTTGTAATAATAGTTCATTATCTCCATCAAATATTGCTATTTCATCTTCTACATATTTTACTGCTTCATCAAAATTTTCATCTTTTAATATTGAAAATCTTTCAAATAATTCTTGAGCTTTTTTAGTATCTTCAGTTGATAAATCACAAAATAAGGCATACATTTGGTATTCTTTATTTTGTGGATTTAATGAAGATATTCTAGAGTATAAGAATAAAGCTTTATCGTATTGTTCACTTATAAAGAAGCCATGTGCTTCTTGAAGTAAATCTTTTTTACTTATCATTTATATTTCATTCTCCATACCTGGAAGTACATTTACTATTTTTATTTCAGGATG
>Ga0256824_10000809_pt1 | contig 12199 bp, 19 predicted proteins | sample CV67metaG_FD_191570 | JGI IMG/M metagenome (GOLD analysis project Ga0256824, IMG submission 191570) | Hydrothermal vent microbial communities from East Pacific Rise, Pacific Ocean - CV67 | ecosystem: Environmental > Aquatic > Marine > Hydrothermal vents | place: Pacific Ocean: East Pacific Rise...
CAGTCTCTGCCTTGGCAACTTGTTCCCAAGGTAAGACTTTATTTACACCTCTACCCTCAACTATTCCTGCATCTCCTGCCCCATCACACAGACTACCTTTGGTTAAAGATCCTTCAACCTTCTCCATCAACAAATTTGTTATTTCTTGCATCACACCCATATTGCCAGAACCACGCCATAGTAAACTACTTTGCTCTTTAAACGCAAGATATACTGCTTTCATGGCTTCATCCATACTTACATCTATGCCATTCACTCGTGCTGTCTCTATACGTGTTTCATCATGTATACTTTTATTGAGAAAAGTACATAATGCACCATTGCCTACAGGGTGTTCACGTTCTCCAGATATTTTGGGGAAGGCATCTTCTTCAACACTTATTTTACATGCATCATAACAGTCTAATGCACATGCTGTAGTTACTGCCATTATTTTATCTCCACTTTAATAAGTTGTGAAAAAGCATTTTTTGGAGCAGGAATATAAATCTCTGCACGATAAGAGGATATGAATTTTTCATCTGCAATACTCCATACCTTATCTACTTTATACTCAGTTTTTTCACCATTAAGATAGACTATTTTTTGGTCAATTTCTTGTAATTCATCTGGTTCTAAAAAAAGTACTAGCTTAGCACGGCTTGCATCCATAACCTGTGCTAAAGTCGAACCAGGCGCTACAAAGTCACCTTTACGTACCATCAATTTATACAAATACTTATTATCCAGTACTAAAGATTTTTTAGTAATGCTATCTTCAAGTTGTGCAATCTTATAATTTATATCTAATATCTGCTTTTCAAGATTTACTATCTTCTCTTTTGTTCCCAAGTATTGTGTTTTTGCAGAGGTAAAAGAGCTATAGGCATTGTCTTTTTGTGTTTTAGAAGCTGTTGAAAGTTTGTTGATACGATTATAGTAACCTTCTTGACGACTCACACTATCACTCAAAGATGTTGCTATATCTTTATTTATATCAAGCATTTCCTGAAGCAGTACAGCACTCTTTTTTGATGCTTCAAGATTGACCTTATCTAATCCATCATCTAAATGTACAACACTTTTTCCACTCACAACTGTACCTTCTAAAGCAAGGTTTACGCCAACGACTAAAGCACTAACTGATGACTTCATCATAATAGTCTCATAAGGCTCCACTTTTGCATAATGTACTTTTGCAAAGATAAATAGTGGCATAAATAATAATATTAATATTTTCATAGCTGTTCTTTTTTGATTGATTATAGCGAAATGGGGTTAATATTTGTAAGAAGGTGCAACGATAAGTTATATTCACCTGCCGTTGTAGCTTTATGTGTTTCTTTGGTGGTACAGTTATTGGTACACTTTTATTTTATTATGACTCCTTTGGTCATTAACATTCTTAGGTTGAGCGATGTGGTCACTATTTGTATTCATTTGTCTTTAATTATTGGGAAAAGTATCAATATATTATATTTTTATCGTCAAAAATGATTAATTTCTACTAAAATATGCGAAATATTACTATTTAGTGACCAAAAGCAGTCACGATACCTTTAGTTATGACCAAAACATGTCACAATACTATTTGTCAAGCTATGTAATTAAAACTTAATTGAGTATAATATTTTAAATTATAGAGGATTTTATATGAAAAAATTATTATTGTTAACTTTACTTACATATGCATGTAATGCCAATACTATCGATGATTACCAAAAAGATTGTGCTCATGGAAAACTTCAACAGTGTCATGATTTAGGTATTATTTATAAAAAAGCTATTACAGTAAGAAGAGATATACATAAGGCTGCCAAATATTTTTCTGATGCTTGTGATAAAGATCATGCATCAAGTTGTTATGAAATAAGTTTAATCTATAAAAATGGTGAAGGTGTATATACAGATAAGAAAAAGGCTAAAACACTTATGAAAAAATCTTGTGATTTAGGTTTTAGTAATGCTTGTATACTTAGTGTGACTATGGGTTTATAGAGTGTGTAAGAATATCAATTTTGTGCTACTTGATATTCTTTTTTATTTCTTCTAATAAATTTTTAAAATTTATTTCTTTTATATTTTCTTTTTCATTAATAGCTTTGTAGATATCTTTTTTTCTTATATTTTTGTATTTAAAGTTTATCCAGGTTACCCAAAAATCTATCCAATAATTTTCTATTTCATTTTTTGTAGAGTATTTTAATATATTAATAAAATCATCATTAATCAATATTTTTAATTGCAAAAATAGTTCTAAATTAAAGTCTTTAAATATAAGTATATTTTCTTTAGCTGCAGTTAAATTATTATTATTTATGATTTCATCATATTGTTCCCTGGTGTCATTTTTAATGGAGTCTAATTGTATTTTTAATATGTACTCTGCATATGTTTTTATGTTTAGCTCATTTGTTGATAAGATATATTTTATAAAGTTATTTACATATGGAATTGCATCAATAGAATTTGGTTCTACATCTAGTTTTTTAAAAACATCATTTTCTTTCTTAATTAAATTTTTAATAATAGATTTTATCTTATTAGTTAAATCCTTTTGATTATTATTAAAATTTTTGATTAATGTAAATTTTTCAATTTTTTTATTTTCAATGAATTCTATTAAATCTTCATCTTTTAAATACATATTTATTAATTGAATAACAGGTTTATTTTCACGTTTCCACAAATAATAAGTATTTTTACTGAACCCAAACAACTTACAAAATATATCTTCTTTTTTCATTTCATATCCTTATTTATTTCACATTATATCATATTTGGTACTTTTCAATAGAAATTTTATAAAAAATATTATATTTAATAGTTATCTAAGTATAGACTAGATACTATTTTATAACATATTTGGTATTTATATTTATATTTATATTTTATAGTACCAAATATAGTAATAAATCGGCCCTTATCATCTTACCCCGTTGGTAAGGGTTTATGCAAATCGGGGTATACAAAAAATACAAAACAGGGGTTAAAAATGCGATATCAACTAATCGGTCAAATCTTCGAAGTCATTCCAAAATCATTTAAAGATAAAAAAACAGGTGAAATCACAAAAGAGTTCTGCGAGGTAACAGTAGAGCAAGTAGCTATAGATGCTAATGGTTTTCGTGTTAAAGACGTTGAAAAAATCAACTTTGATAATGAACACTATGCAGACTTAAAAAAGAACATTGACAAATATATCACTGTACCTTTTGAGTATCGTACATGGAGAGATGCTTCCACAAAAGCTAATCAATCTGCCATGATGATGAGTGATGGTGCAAAATATACTATATATGATAAAAATCCACTTGAACTTAAAAAAATTGCATAGAGGCTAACCCCTCTCATGCATTAATTTTCTCGAATATTTAGACGAATTCGAGAGGGTTAATTTTTAAGAGTCTAGTTAATGATTTTTCCTCTAAAATCATTTAAAAAAGGATAGAAAATGAAAATATTTTCTTCAAAAGCGAAAGCTAAATTTGGTGTTATTGGTGGAGCTATTGCTCTTGGTGCTACAAATGCAAGTGCTGCAGTTGACGTTACTGGTGTAATTCTTGATGTTAAAAGTGTTGAAACAATGGCTGCAACTATGCTAGCTGCTCTATCTCTTATCTGGGTAGCTAGACGCCTTGTCTCTTTTTTACGTTAATTCGTATTCAATCTAGGCTAGTAATATTACTAGCCTAAAAATAAATATATAGGAATAAATAATGTTAGTTACTTTAGATATACCATCATTATGGGCACTTATGGGTATATATTTTTCATTTTCAGTAGCAATGTTTAGTGCTTCTCATGTCATCAAATTCATTAGGACTCGGATATGAAAATGAAAACAATATTATTTATCTCTATTATTTTACTTTCAAATATACACGCTGATTATTTAAATGTGAAAACCAATAAGTGTGTATACAATTTAATTCCATACCATACACAAAATAAAGGATGGTGTTATACCAAGCGTTCAGATGACTCTGTACATTGTAATAAAACACTTAAATACATTCATTTCATAGATGGTTTTTACAGAAATGAAAACGGTAATTGTATTATGTTTGAAGATCTACAAAAAACAGGAATGACATATAATCAATTCCAATTTCAACAGGCACTATTAGCCAACATGTATGGTTTTTTCATTTTCTTTCTAGTTGGCTTCTTATTTGTATTACAAGGACGTCGTTAATGTTTAATTTTACTCAATTTATATATTTTTGCACTTTTTACTGGTATGTGATACTTATTTGTTTTTTATTTTCATATTTAATTGTTAAAAAATTATTAAAGGCTATTTATGACTATTCTTGAATTTACACAAAATCCTGCATTTGATTTTATATTTTCTCAATGGATATACATCACTTCACCTGTATTAACTACTCTTGCTCTTATGGCTTTATTAAGAAATTGATATGCTAAAATCTATATTTTTATTTCTTTTTGTTATTTTTTCTTCTCTTCATGCGACTTGTGATTTATACTCTTGCGTTTCAAGTGACACTATTAATGCAGTTGAGACAGTAACTACAGTAACTGACGATTTTTATCATTTAACACAGAGTTCAGGTAATACTCAACTACCTCAAGATGAGTCATTTACTCAAACTTGTACCTCGTCTCTTGTTTCAGATCTTACTAAATCTTATTATATAAAATCACAAAGTGATACAAATATTGAAATTTGGTTAACTCAAACTACTACTACACGTGAATGTCAATATTCAAATATAGATAATAATACATCAATTGATACAAATAACACTGATACTTATGTTTGTACTTCATCCATCGAACTGGGTAATGGTATGTGGAACAATGGCTATGAAGTCATTGACGAGAATGGAGTAAATTATGCAACTGCATCTATAGATGAAAATTTTGATTGTGTCCTTGCTTCCAATAATGACAGTTCAAATGATTCAAATACGTCTAGCACCAATAATAATACTTCATCAAGTGACAATAATAATACCTCTACTGATAACAACACTACTACAGGCTCTGACAATACTAGCAATACTGGTTCAACCAATGGCAATGGTTCAGATAATACAAGTACTGATTCTAGCACATCCTCTACAGGAGATAATAGCAGTAATGATTACACTGATATTCTCAATCAAATTAATGACAATCTATCTCAAAGTAATACAAATATGGAAAGTGCATTATCTGATATATCTTCAGATATTTCTACATCATCTCAACGTAACCATGATGACTTGGACAACATATCAGGTCAATTAAATCAATCGAACGAATCACTTTCTAATATCAATCAACAAATGACAAACATGAATGATTTTATGCAAAGTGGTATGGATAATACACAAGCTGGAGACAGTCTAGATAATGCAAAAAATCAAGCTACATCAACTATAAATTCAATCACTGGTTCACTAAACGGAATTATATCAAGTTATACAGGTACAGCTCCAGTAGTTACAGGTACTGGTATTCATATTTTTACCACACCACCGATATACGGTAAAACAATTACGTTTGATTTATCTATGTTTGAAAACCTAAGACAATATTTTGACATCCTTTGGCTTCTCATGCTTGCATATTTTAATTTCAAAATGTATGTACTTATCATTCGTGATCTACTAAAAAAATTCTAAGGAGAAAAAATGCCTACTATATCACTTACTCAAATTGCAGTCATCACAGGGAAATTAGTAATCATAGGATTATTATTTGCTCTCATGGTTTCATTCATGGGTACGTTCCAATCCATGATTTCTAGTCTATTATCAAATACTTTTACTTCGATGGGTTCAATTAATTCACTTAATTTAGGCTATATCGCTGGAGCTATTGGTTTGGATACTTTTATAAATACGCTACTTGCATCACTTTATACTGGTGGCAGTTTATATATAAGTGGAATGGTTGGGATAATTATTTTTAAACATTCAATCAAGGTTTATCAAACGATAACAAATTTCTAAAAATTCATAAAGGGGTAATTTATGGCAGAGTTAATCATAGGCTTACAAGGCAGTGGTAAAAGTTTTAATGCTACACATCGTATCTTTACAGAAAAAGATAAGTATGACAAAATACTCACAGATATTGATGGCTTAAAAGTTCATGACAATGTCTATGCCCTAGATTTTCCCTCTTTCATTGTGAAAGCAATCAAGCCATGTTATGAGATGCTTGTCAAAGATATTGATTCCTATGAAGATGTAGAAGATTTAACAGAAGAGCAGATATTTAAACTTATCACCAGTAACAATACTTCTTTTCAAGATGCAATAGATTATCTAAAAAGAATATATGTACTTCCCCAGGACGCATCAAAAGAAAATAGAATATTACTCATTGTTGATGAAGCTCAAAATTACTTCGGAAAAACAGTAAAACTTAATGCTTTTCTTCTATGGTTTATCACACAACATAGACATCTTTATATGGAAATATATTTAATCACGCAAGAACATACACTCATCAGACCAGACTATAAACTTTTCAATATTATTTATAAGGCACTACCTCCTGCAAAACAGGTCATCAATGGTTCTTTCATTTACAAGCAGTATGCAGGATTTCCTCTAAATGATGACAATTTTGTAAAAAGAATTGTTCTTAAAAAAGATGAAAAAGTCTTTGATATGTATGAGAGTGGGGATAAAGTAGAGAGTCCTAATGTTTTAAAAAAGTTTATTACCTTGTTTATAATTTTCGCTTTTATGCTTGGCGGTGGGATGTATTATTTTATGTTTGTGTATGGTCATACTAGTACAAAAACTGTAGAAGTAAAAAAACAACATCTCAAAGATAAAGATCCTCCTAAAGTAGTACATAGTCAGACCCATAGTAAACGTAATACCTATGAACATGATGAAGATGACAGGTTATATACTTTTGTCATCTTTGAAGATAGGTTTTATATACAAGGTTTGGGTGATACAGATGACTATCCTTTGAAGTTATTACTCTTTATAAAAGACAATTACTTCAATATAGTGATAGAGAAAATTAAAAGAGATGATTTTCATACAGTCATATACGCAATATGTGATAGCAGTTTGGAAACTCTTTTCACAAAGAAAAAAGATACCAAACAGACTTTTGGTGAGGATACAGATGTTACTACTGTTTTTTAGACACTATCCGTTGGGATGGTGTACTCCCTTAGAGGGACACAGGGTGATTAATAATAAGATTACTACGGATGTAGTAATCATACTCTGATAAATAAAGGTTAGACCATTTGATGACTTTTCTTTAGCAGATATATTTGCTTTAAATTCCGTGCGTTAGCACGGTTCATAGTGAGTGATAAAAAAACCGTCACGCCTTAGCGTGTAAGGTTTTTTTATCGCTCCCTTGGCTAACTATAAAAAGGTTGCCGACAATTTTTAAAAGGGGTTAAATATGAGTTCTTATCGTGAATTAATTGCAGAAGATCAAGGAGTTTGTCTAGCTGATGTATGTGAGGAAGATTATTCTTCTCTGTCTCGTGCATATCATATGCTAAATAGACTTTCTAAAAAGTTTAGAGATGGAAAAATAAAAGTAAAACTTTTGAAACATCAAGGTAAACGAATATGGAAAATCATTGATAATTTGGAGGGTAGATAATGTACGGATTAACAAAGAAAAATAAAGAGCAGGTACTCGATAAAATTGAAAAACAAAAAGATTTCTTGTATTCTCATTACATAGAGGTTCAAGGTGAAAAAGTACAACTTGCATCATTCTTTAAAAATACGTTTATCAATGCCGATAGATACATAGCAGAACTACAACATCGTGTCTGGTCACTTGTGGAGTATGCACAAAGCAAAGAGCTTGTAAATGTCTTTTTAACTCTTACGCTTCCAAGTGAGTACCACCCTAAAAAAACCCTACGCAATGGAAAAATAATCGACAATCCAAAGTATGCACATAAGAGCATCATACTCTATGACATACACACCAAAGAAAAGGCTACAGAATATGAAAAGATGCTTTTTAAATATTATAAGACTACTAAGTCTACTCGTTACACTGGTAAGACTAAAACCGTATCACTATCCCCAAAGGATTATGAGCCTAAAAAGGCAAGTAAAGAACTTACAAAGATGTTTGAAGCCATCAGAAAAGACAGAAGCTACCAAGAGTTAGAAAAAGATGAACGTGTCTATTTTAGAGTAACAGAACCACATAAGGACGGTACTCCACACTTACACATAAGCCTATGGATACCTAAAGAACGTGTAGCAAGATTTGTACAAGCCGTTCATCGTCTCTATCCTGCACCTATGGCAGATATTGCCACTACATACATACCACAAGGTTACAAACTCTACGAAAAGGTCTATAAGCGTAATGGTGCATGGAACACTGGGTATAAAGCACACAAAGACGATAAAAGCTATATCAAGCTACAAATAGAGGACTCTGTAGCCTATCTTATGAAGTACATCTATAAAACGCTTGATGACCTTAGAGATGATAAAGGTATTACAGAGATAACCATGTGGTACATACTTCATGGTATCTGTAGGTTCTATACAAGTAGAACATTAATATCACTTAATGTCTATCGTCCTTTAGGTGGTAAGCTCTCACTACTAGAACTTACACAGCACTATCAAGATGATACAGTTACAGTATTTTTAGATCCCGAAACGAAACAACCTAAAATCATACAATATGATGATTTCATACTTTGGAATAAAAAAGAGTTTGAACTTAAACAGTATGATAAAGAGGATAAAAAACATCATGCTATAGGAAAGATACGTACTGTAGACATTGAGATAGACGGCGAAGAATTTTATATGCTACGTGGTGGTTCTAAACTATATTCTTATCCTACTCAAACAGATATATTAGATGAAGAGTACATTATACCAGTAGAACGCATGAAGATGGTACAGCTTTACAATTATTATCATTCACTAGATATTGACGACCCAACATTAAATATACATCACTTTGGACATGTACAAAACACCATGATTTATAGAGGATTACTTAATGATATTGAAATACAACCACTCGATAGTTTTAATATAGATATGGAGGCTATATAATGACATTCTTTGAATTAGCAGATATGGAAACAAGAGAGGGCTTAGCTTCAATATTTGGTGTGTCTGCACCTACTGTACAAAGATGGGTTTCTAGTGGAGATTATCCAAAATATGTAGATATTGTTATGTCTCTACATGAAAAAATAGAAAAACTTGAAGATAATATTAAAACTAAAGACTTGATCTATTCAAATTTAATATCTAAGATACGTATATACAAGGTTTCACAAGATGATTTATTTTCAGTCGTTCCATAATGATTGTCCTGGAGAAGACTCGAGAGAGCAAAAATCTATCAAAATGATACTGCTGCACTCATACGTCCATGAGTTAAAACTATTAAAATGAAAGGTACATTATGCAAACTACAGACCAAATAATAGATGAAATATTACTAAAAAGTCCTTATGGTGCTAAGGCTTATGAAGCTAGACAAACTAGACAGCGTGAAGATGAACCTAAAGAGAGTGTTGAAGATGAAGTAATTGACCATCCACAGCAAACATATTTTAATTTTGAGGAGGATAATCATGAGTAAAAAACTTGAAGTAAAAAATTTAGATATTGAAATTGATAAAATAAAAGAAGAACTTGCTGAATATCAAAAAGATGCATCGTTATTTAATAGATTAGTAAATGAAAAAAATCAAAAATTACATTCTCTTAGATTAAAAAAGAAAAAACAACAAAAAGTAAAAAACTTATCAATTACAGATGGTGCTATTATTTCTTACTTAGAGAAAGTATGTGATTTTGATATGGGAAAAATTAGAGAGTCAATTTTACCTATAGAACCTAAATCTGATAATGATTATATTGAAGATGGTTGGTACGATATGGATGATTTTGAAATACAAATTAAAAAAGGTCGTGTTGTCAAAGTTGATATTGAATATGAGGAGAATAGCCATGAGTGAAATAATCGTAATAGATAGGGATGAGCTATATAGTATTATAGAAAATACAGCACGTATAGCAGGTGCAGAGGGTGCAAGATTAGCCTTGTCATCAATACAAAAACCAAAGAATGATAAGATTAGTGAAGAGGAAGCTATGACATTACTTGAATGTGGAACTAGAAAACTAGCCTCTTTAAGAGCTGATAGATTGATTACATTCTACACTACATCACGCCCATATAAATACAGTAGAGAGTCCATACTTGACCATATTGAATTCAAAAAAATTAAAAAGGTAGATTTATAATGACACCTACAAAGTATGAGGGTGTATACTTTAGAATTAATCGTAAAAATAAAAAAACATTTGTTGCAAGATTTACAGTTGATAGTGTCAAGTATAAACGTGTCATAGGACATGAGCCACAGATTAACGCTAAAGTTGCAAGCACTCTACGCCAAAAGATGATTAGTGAAGTAAAAAACGGTATTACCTCGCATAGTAAAACCATTGATGAGCTATTTAATCAGTATGTCGAAACTCGCAGAACATCATTATCTCATTCATGGTATTACAATATTACACGTAACTACGAAAAACATCTTAGAACTGCTATAGGTAAAAAATATCCTCTACAAGTCACAGAGTTAGAAATACAAATCATCATAGATAATATGCTACTGGGTAACAATCCAAAAAATCGTAAATACAAGCCATCAACGGTAAAGCAGATTAAAGATTGTATCAGTGGTCTGTACACTTATCTTCCAAAGATAAATATTGAATGTGAAAATATAGGACATCGTTTAATTATTCCAAAGTTTGATAATAAAATCTATTTTTCAATCTCTGACACCCAAGCTAAAAAACTTTTTCATGTCATACTCAATTATGATAATGTAAAATGGAGAGCATATTTTATATGGTTACTACACGGTAGACGTAAAATGGAAGTAGCCTCTATGTGTTCAGAATGGCTTGATTTTGATAAGATGGTTTATCAAGTACCCTATGATAACAATAAATCAAAAAAGATGATTATAGCCCCTATGACATTACTACTAAAAGATGCACTTGATGCTTTAGATTTAGATGATACGGGTTATATTTTTAAAGGCAATGGTTCTACTGGCTATATCTCTAGTACAGGTGTAGATTTTCAATGGCGTAATATAAGAGCATTAGCAGGGCTTCCAAAGATGAGACTACATGACATAAGGCATTTAATCGGTTTTATGGGTGTAAATAGTGGCTATAGTTTAGAACAAATTGGTTCTGTACTAGGGCATACATCAACTGCTACAACTAGACGTTATTCAAACTTGAAGAGTGATAGTGCTAAAGAGGTTCTTAGCCATATGTTTGATAGGTTTGTAGATTAATATGCTAGACTTCTACTCAAAATAATAGATATGGATAAAAATGAAACAACCTACTAAAGATGAAATTTGTAATTTTGTTACCAAGGCATGTAGCACAACTACGAATGAAAAATTTTATCTTTGTACTGTTGACTTAGAAACTGCACTTAAAATTAAGAAATTTATACCTTTAACACTAACAAATTATGAAGTTGTCATTACTGAAAGATATGTTCGTCATGTTAGAAATGGTCATTATAATGACTTAGACTTTATTTGTCTTATTCCAGAACTCATTAAATCTTTTGACTCTGTACATAAGACATCTGAACAAAATCAAAGAACTAAAAAAATAGAAATATGTGTTATTTTTGAAAAAAGATATGCCAATGATATTGTTAAGCTTGTAAAATTAAGAGATATATTTAAAAAGTCACTATCGTTAAAGACTATATTTAGAAAAGATTAATTGATTGCCCAATAGACCAAAAACTATTGGAAAGGTTGTTAGCTGTGGTCTGATGCCTTATGCTTACGCATAATCCCCAAAGTAACGTCTTATAACGGACTACTAACTGGTTTTACAAGTACATTATACCATAAACTCTTATCATATCATAATACTTTACAAGTGTACCAAGATTGAAAAGTATAAAAGTAGTACACTTTTTGGTACACCTTTATATGTAAAATGGTTCTTTTTGACTGTGTATAACTATGCAAATTAATTTTATGATATTGTTTAGAATGGCTATGACTGCCTATTGTGTGGGGTTTTGCGTAATAATGCACTTTCGTACATATCTATAAGGTGCAACGATAAGCCGTGTTTTGTCGTGGGTAGTTATTTATCTAGACGTATTGTTACCAATACGTTCAAGCGAAGCAGTTTTGCCAATCCAATGACCTAATGAG
>Ga0256824_10000810_pt1 | contig 12163 bp, 13 predicted proteins | sample CV67metaG_FD_191570 | JGI IMG/M metagenome (GOLD analysis project Ga0256824, IMG submission 191570) | Hydrothermal vent microbial communities from East Pacific Rise, Pacific Ocean - CV67 | ecosystem: Environmental > Aquatic > Marine > Hydrothermal vents | place: Pacific Ocean: East Pacific Rise...
CGGTAGGGGAAGCAAAGTATATAGGGGCACCAGGACGACGTGAGTTAGGACATGGTAATCTTGGAAAAAGAGCTATGGAGCCTACGATACCTTTAAATTATGATGGGAGTATCCGTTTAGTTTCTGAGATATTAGAATCTAATGGATCTTCTTCTATGGCAACCATCTGTGGGGGTGCATTGGCTTTACGTGCAGCAGAAGTTGAGACTACCGCACTTGTTGCAGGTATCGCTATGGGGCTAGTGACAGATGGTACTAAGTATGCAGTACTTACAGATATTATGGGGCTTGAAGACCATGATGGTGATATGGACTTTAAAGTAGCTGGTACATCTGAAGGAATTACTGCATTGCAAATGGATATTAAGCTAGGTGGCATTGATATGGCTGTACTTAAAGATGCATTAAGTAAAGCAAGTCAAGGTAAAAACCATATTTTATCACTTATGGAAACCGCAGCACAAAATATGCAAACAAGTGAAGCACTGCCAAGTACAGAAAATTTCAGTATTCATCCTTCAAAAATTGTAGATATCATTGGTAAAGCAGGGGCTACAATCCGTGAAATTATTGAAAAATTTGAAGTAAGTATTGACCTTGACAGAGATGTGGGTGGTGTAAAAGTATCGGGTGGTGATAAAGAAAAAGTAGCAGCCGCCAAAGCACACATAGAAAACATCGCGGATACACCTGTAAAAAAACAGATGGAATACAAAGTAGGTGAGAGTTATGAAGGTAAGGTAAAACGTATTGTAGACTTTGGTCTTTTTGTAGAAATGCCAGATGGCTTTGATGCTTTACTCCACATTTCAAAAGTAGCAAAAGAACGTGTTAATAATTTATCAGAGCGTTATAGTGAAGGTGATGCTATTACTGTAGTTGTTATGGAACAAAAAGGGAAAAAAGTTGAATTGGCAACCCTTGACTTTTTAGCATAAATTAAAACTATTTTAGTTATAATTTCGGCGTTTATAAAAAGTGATTAGTAGGGAAACAGGTCGCATTTATGTGCTTGTTGGTAGTGGAAACACTATTTACGCTATCCGAACAGACCTTTTAAAATAGTCGAAGAGACTCAAAATCTATTAATTTAAAGGATATAAAATGAAAAAGTTTTTCTTACTTTTCTTAGCACTTGGTGCTGTTGCTTTTGCGGGTGACGTAGATGGTCAATCAATGATTAAAGCATACTCAGTAGTTGCTGCTGGTGTTGGTCTTGGTCTTGCTGCTCTTGGTGGAGCTATCGGTATGGGGCACACTGCTGCTGCAACAATCGCTGGTACTGCTAGAAACCCAGGTCTTGGTGGTAAACTAATGACTACAATGTTTATTGCTCTTGCAATGATCGAAGCGCAAGTTATCTATACACTGGTAATTGCTCTTATTGCTCTTTATGCTAACCCATTTATAGGTTAATTTTAAAGACATTAAAAGGTTGTGAGGGATATAATCCGTCACAACTTTTTGTAACCCTCAGTTTAAAGTTTTATAGTACTTAACTATTATCCACAGTGCGTCAGTGGTGGAACGGTAGACACGCTACCTTGAGGGGGTAGTGCCCTATGGGTGTGGAGGTTCAAATCCTCTCTGACGCACCATACTTTCTCATCATTTAAATTGCATATTTCTTTATATAACACACATATTCATTGATTACATTCTTGAAAATCATAAATTTTTATCTAAAAGTATAGTAAATAGGGCTTTTATCCCCCTTTTTAGCTTGACTTAAGAGAATCTTGTGCTATAATAACTGCATCTTAATTTAAAAAGGAAGAAGAATGACAAAATCAGATTTCGTAGAACTAGTACAAAAGAATGGTGAATTTGAAAGTAAAGCATCAGCAGAGAGAGCAGTAAAGGCATTTATCTCTTCAGTAACTGAAGCATTAGTTAAAAAAGAAACAGTATCTTTAGTAGGTTTCGGAACATTTTCAACAGTAGAAGTTGCAACTAAAACTGGTAAAGTACCAGGAACAGATAAAACTTATACAAAAGCAGCACATACTGCTCCTAAATTTAAAATGGGTAAAACACTTAAAGACGCAGTTGCAGGAAACTAATCCTAGATTACTAAGTCAAACCCTCTTACAGCTACTCTCTAAGATAGTAGCTGTAACTTCATACTCACACAATTTAATTTTAAAAACACATTATAACAATCACTAAGCTATACTTCTAATATTATTATTGAAGGAATAACTATGCAATTAGAAGATGTCATATGTTTAGGTGTTGCAGGTAACTTTGCACATCATTTAGAGCAAGCAGGGGAACTTGAGGATTTTAAATATGTGCTTACTGAGTCGGATGATGCACCTAAAGGTATTTTTCCATTTTATTTACCTACGTCAGATAGCTTTTTAGGTTTGTATCCTATTGGTACAGACACACTTACTCTTCCTACCTATGAAGCCAATGCACAAGTTGAACCAGAGATTGCAGTCCTTTTTGATATTATTTATAATGATGCTATGCAGGTTGTGGATTTAAGAGCCAAGAAATTTACAACATTTAATGACTGTACGATTAGAAAAGAAGGAGCCAAAAAGATTTCGGAGAAGAAATCTTGGGGGCTTAACTCAAAAGGTATAGGGGATAAGTGGATAAGTATTGATACGTTTGAAAAGGGTGGCATCATGGATAACTATCACCTCTGTTCCTTTGTTAAACGTGATGGTATCATTCACCCTTATGGAGTGGATGCGCCATTGCTTGGGTATTCATATTTTTACACCAAACTAAAAAATTGGCTTATAGACAAGATGAATACTCAAAATAATTTTGGACCACTTGAAAATATATCGGAGCATTTAAAAGCATGTAGGTATCCGAAAAAAGCACTTATTTCAATAGGTGCAACTGCCTATGCTGAATTTGGTAAAAATAATTATCTTCAGAGTGGAGATGAAGTTTATGTCATAGCCTATGATAAACGAAGCGATGATACAAGTTTTGTTGCATCATCTACGAAGGTTATGCTACATCAAAAGGTTCAGTAGTTTAGCTGTTTCCTTTGCTTGTCAGTGTTAGTTTTTAAACCAAGATTTGACTCTACCAAAAGCAGAGTCAAAAGTAGATTTATGAGGACGGCTTTCTACCCCATAGCTTTCTTGGAGTTTTTCGAGAAGCTCTTTTTGTTCATCATTGATTTTTTTAGGAAGTATCATTTGTATTTGCGCGACTAAACGACCTTTGCGTCCAGAATGAACATCTACAACACCTTCCCCATCAAAGATAAATTGTTCTTTGTCTTTGGTGCTTTTTTTAAGTTCTAGTTCTAATTCACCATCAAGTGTAGGGATAGAGATGGTTTCTCCTAATATTGCCTGTGTAAAGAATACAGGGACTTCAATATATATATCATTACCATTACGAATGAAGTTTTCATCTTCTTCTACAATAAAGGTAAGATAGAGATCTCCACGTTGTCCATTTTTACTTTCATTACCATAGCCTTGTGCCCTAAGACGATTGCCAGAGTCGACACCTGCAGGAATGTTGATAGTAACGGTATCTTCTTCTTCATTGTAGCCTTTAGCAGAACAGCTTCCACAAGACTCGGTGGCACTTTGTCCTTGACCTTCACATCTAGGACAGGTTTGTGCAAACTGCATAGGTCCTTGACGCATGAGGACTTGACCTTGCCCCCCACAGTAATCACAAGTACTTAGTTTCCCTTCTTTAGCCCCTGTGCCTTTACAGTCAGTACAAGGTGTCTTGTAGGTGATATCTATTTTCTTTTCACAACCGAAAACTGCTTCATGGAACTCTAGTTGAATTTCTATTTCAAAGTCTAAGGCATATTTTTGGCTAGGATCACGGCGCTCTTGACGACCAAAACCTCCACCACCACCAAACATAGAGTTGAACATATCCATGACATCATCCATATTTGACCCTCCAAAGCCACCATGAGCTCTCCCTTGACCTTCTAGTCCATCTTTACCATAGCGGTCATAAATAGAGCGTTTCTCTTGATCTGAGAGTATTTGGTATGCTTCGTTAACTACTTTGAAGTTGTCTTCAGCTTTTTTATCATCAGGGTTTCTATCTGGATGGTATTTCATCGCAAGTTTTCTGTATGATTTTTTAAGTTCAGCGCCTGAACAATCACGGGTTACTTCAAGTACTTCATAATAATCTAATTCAGTCATAGAACTATGTCCTTTTAAAAGGGGGTTATGTTTTGCGCGAATTCTATCATAATTTTGCTATAATCACGAAAAGTTATTTTGGAGTGATTGATGCTAGTACATATTGTGATGTTTAAGTTCAAAGAAGAAAATAAAAAAGTCAATATTATTCAGGCAAAACAACTGCTTGAAAATCTTATGGGGGCAGTACCTAGTCTTAGAAGTATAGATGTAGGTGTAAATATTATAGAGACTGATCGTGCCATGGATTTGAGTATTATTGCAGTCTTTGAAAGTAAAGAAGGACTTGATGCCTATGATGTACATCCAGAACACCAAAAGGTGGTAAGTTTTATCAAGTCAGTTGTTGAGTATTCTAAAGCATCGGACTATATGAGAAACTAATGCCTAAACATTATAAAATAGAAGCTTTTGAAAACTTAGTGGAAGCTTTTGGCTCTTTACCATCCATAGGTAAAAAGACAGCTATACGTTTGGCTTACCATTCAGTAATGGAAGATGGCTTTGCTGCTATGAAACTGGCACATGCACTCGAAACGGGAGTCAATAGTATACAGCGTTGTTCAAAGTGTCATAACATGAGTGAAGATGAACTCTGTAGCATTTGTTCTGACCCTTATCGTGATATGAGTAAACTTTGTATTGTGCAGTCTGCTAAAGATATTTTAACTATTGAAGAGAGTGGACAGTTTGATGGCGTTTACTATGTTATATCTGAAGTAAGAGACCTAGATGAAGCACATTTATTTTATGCCGTAGGAGGAGTGGATGAAATTATCTTTGCTTTTCCTCCTAGTATTGCTACAGATACGATGATACTTTATATAGAAGATAAGCTTAAAGGTTTAGAGATACGTTTTACGAAAATTGCACAAGGGGTACCTACGGGTGTTGAGTTGGAAAATATAGACATCATATCACTCTCACGCGCATTAGAAGCAAGAGTGAAAATATAAATTTAAGTAAATAATTTATCTATGGGTTTATTGCCATTGGTCAGTGTTTCAGGATTTTCTATCCCATAAATCTTATAGAGAGTTGCTGCAATGCTGAGTGGTTCAAACTGATACGTTCCTGCTTTAGGTTTAAGGTAAAGTCTATTAATAGAGCCAGTGTTATCAAGGACAGTTTCTCCTACAACACCTTTATGGTTGAAGTATCCTTTTCCTCCTAACACATAAAAGTTTTGTAAGTTACCATGATCCCAACCAAGTGCTGAATTTAAGTTGACATTTCTCCCAAATTCACCAAAAATCATAATATTGATATTTTGTTCTTTCCCCTCAGCTTTTATATGTGCCATGGCAGAGATGAGGGTTCTAAAAAGACTCTCCGTTCTAGTGACATAATCCCTAGCTTCATTATGGTCATCCCACCCACCTAATCCACCTGTACCAAGAGTAACTACTTTCGTGTCAGCATTTTTTGATAATACTTTAATAGCAGTTTCTATTTTTTCTGCAAAATGGTTGTCTTTAGGGTATGCGTTGACTCCAAGGTCAGGAGTAGTAGATGTAGAAATAGTATCTATAAAAGCACTTAGTGAGGCACGTTTTTCAAATGCATCTTTTATTTTGCCATTAGTATTTGTTGTTTGTGCAAATATATCCATTTTTGCAGTTAGTTTAGGGTCAAATACTCCAGCTGTACCATCCTTCCAATATTCATCGGGTAGACGAGAGTGTTCTTCCTTTGTGTAGTAAAACCACCGTCTAAGACTCTGTCGATTATAAGGATTTTCTTTTAAGTCTTCACTAATACTTACAGGTTTAAGGTAGCTAGTGATGGATTTCCTTCCCTCTATATAAAAATTAGATTCACCTTCCAGTGTTACAAAAGGCATAATCGTATCTTTATTGACAATACCATTTGATTCAAGAATTTGTGCTAGGTTTGTAAGTATTCCCGCATTATCTTCATCGAAAGAACCTTTTTGATTTTGGGAGGTACACTCTCCATGTGCTTTGTTATTATTGGCTTCTCTCACTTGAGAATAACAACATCTAAAGAGACTCATATCACCATTTGCCATGAGTGTTTCCATATGGGTACCACCTGCTTCTTGCCAACAATTATTTGTTGTACGTGTCATACCTCTAAAATAGTTATCATAGTTACTTTGGGAGGCTGTTTTAATGGCATCAATATTTGTAAGGTTTCCTCCCAATTGACTAGCCCCTCCATACATAAATATCATAATAGTTTGGGCCTTGTTATGTGTATTAATAGCAGGGGAAAAAGTTATTTGACTCACATCCAAGCCTTTTGCATATGTGAAGTTTGGTAAAAGTATGGCTGTGCCGCTAATTATCGATAATTTTATAAAGTTTCTTCTTTTCATTATTTCACCTTTTGCAATGTGTATATCTCTGTCAATCTTGAGATGTAGTCTAGTACCATAATCGCAATATCTCTTTTATGTGATTCTCTTCCTTTTAATTGTTTATGTGCATCTTGATTCTTTTGAATAAGATTAAAGGCGTAGCTAGGTACTTTTGTTGTGTTTGTTTCACTTTCATTACGTAACATATGCGTTTTAAAGAATTGCATCTCTTTCTGTGTAGCATCACGAGAGATTGTTGCATGAAAGATGTATTGTATAAAAGACTCTAAGCTTGCGATACCATCTGTTTCATCAAGTGTATAGCGTGTATTTTGAATAAAATTTTTACTCCAACCTTGTCTGTCATATGCCTTGTATTCATTCATTTTATCACTATTTGATTTTTTCAATAACATACGTTCACGAATAAACTTATGGTAATTAGCAAAAGAGAGTGTATCAAGTGGTACACGCTCAAGTTTCCCTAATTTATATTTCATAGAAGCTTGATGCATTTTTTCTAGGGCATTCTTAAACTCATGAAAAGTACCTGTCCTATGTTGAAAATCAATCTTTTTTGACATAGAGAAAAAAAGTTCTTCTGCACTTTTGGCTCTTGTTGTATGCAAGAGGTATTCTTCGGAAAATACAATTTGAAGTAAGATATCTTGCCATGCTTCTGGGTGGCTACTCAGAATACTATTTACAATTTGTGTTTTTTTACTTTGTACGGTATTTGGAAAGAAAAAGTTTACAAGTCTTGTGGTAACTCCCTTAGTAAATAAATCTGATTTTGCCATTTCACGGTAAAAGTCATCTCCATTGTATATAGTGGTATTAAAAAGCTGTAGAGGTTTTCTATTTTGGTTTAGACTCACAACGAGTGTATCACTTTCTCTGTCTAGTTTCCAATTTTGAAGAGCCTGTCCAGCTAGAGGTACGTGGGAGTCATCCATATCTAAAGTAAATATTTCCATCATTTCTCGACCATTGTCTTCAGGGCTTCTAAATCGTCTCCAATTATCTTCACTCATCATATGCACATACGAAATATAACGCATACCACTATCTACATTAAGCATCGTAACTAAACGGTTATATACTCTTGCAATGTTAGGGGTATGCGTAGACTCTAGCTCATAGGCAGGTGAAAACATAATGGTTTGTGTGAGTATATATGCTACCCAATTATTTAAAAAGTAGCTATCTAACTCTTTCATAGCATAAAAACGTGTCAATATATTGACTGCAACTTGTTCATTGTAATTATTTTGAGAAAATTTTTCATCATCTACAATATAGTTTTCCAGCCACTCTTTATCTGTTCTATCTTCATTGAGTCCTGTTCTTATACTTTCTATAAAATTACCTGCATCAAGTTTTGCTTCAAGTGTAGGAAGGTCATATCCATAAAATAATGTACTAAGTAGCTTATTGGCTACTTTAAGTTTTTGGGTTTTGTTAAGGGCATTAAGTGTTGCATCATCTAGTTGAGTGAGTGTATAACTAGTACTGGAGAGCTTTTTGGGGTAAAACACTAATCCTTTGTATTCAGAACGATTAAATTCATCGGTTGATGAGTCGGTTTCTGTTGATGAGTCAGCTATAGTAGTATTCATACCATTACCGCTACCGCCACAATTGGTTAAAATAACTATTAAAGTAAATATTGATAACACTTTAATGTATGTATAAAGTTTGTACATATTTGGTATCCTTATTATTGAGATGTTAACAAACGTAAAAGTAAAGAAAAAATGAGAAGGCGACAAAATAGGGTAGTATTTTGGTAGCCTGGCAATCTTTTGTATAAAAGACCCATAGCTTTCTGTCCTTACCTCACGATAAGTTTAGCGTTTCTAAAGTATAACGTAAGAATATTACTCTATTATTACTTATTTGGTATTTATTTTTTTAAGTTCAGCATCTATCATTGCTTTCATTTCTGGCATATGTTTCATCATTTTACTTTGACCTATTTTCGCTCCTGCTGCTGCGAGTTGTGGCATAAGTTGAACCGTTTTTTGACCTAGGGGTGTTTGGTAAAATTTACTTAATTCCTGAAGTTCTTCTGTGGTGTAGTTTTTTGCATACAGTGCTGCGATGTCACCTTTTTGTGCTTCCCAACCCATATATTTATCAAAAAAAGCTTGAATGGTAGACTCTATGGCTTTAAGTTGTGGATTTGCTTGTATTTGCATTTGTGTAACTCTTTTTATCATGCCTTCATAACTTTCTCTCATATTCATTGTTGCTAAGAGTGTATAGGCTGCTGAGTTAGCTTGGTGTGCAGATATCGTTGTTTTAGGAGCTACTTTCATTGCACTCGGCATTTCTGTAGTCCCTCCGCATTTAGCTTGTAGCGTAAGTGGCAATACAAATGCACTAGTGAGTAGTACTATTTTGGATGTTCTTTTTAACATTGTTATCCCTTATTGTTTTAAAGTAAAATAATTATAACTCATAATACTTAATGAAAATCGTTTTGATTTGTTTATTTTGAGATAACTATATCATTAAGTCTAATTTTTTAGGATTGACCAATAAAAGTGTTATGGTTGCTAGGCTAAGAAAAAGCCATAAATAACTTATCTCACCTGAGAGTTTATATGAGAGTATCCCAAATACAATAGAGCCTTGGGGTACCAAAAAAAAGAAACGTTTTGCATTTTTTTCAAACTTTTCTAATACCTGGGTATGGAATTCAGTTTCTAAAAGCTTTAAATAATATTTGCGATAGAAAAGTATATAAAAAACACCCAATTCTATAATTTTGTAAAATATCAATCCATAAACCATAGGCATACGCCACTCTGGAAGTATATAACTTGGTGGACTAAAAGGGTAATATCGATTAATCACAAAGCCAAGTATAGCTATAGATAAAAGGACTAAAAATCCAATCTTTCGGCGCTTAGAGAGTGAGGGTCTAATAGTCTTCATTGCGTATTATGCTTGTTGACACTTCGCATCAATATACTCTTGCACAAACTTACGAACATCTGCGTAAACAAATGAGTCTTTGTATCCCTCTATCTTACCACCAGAGGCATTGACATGTCCTCCACCATTTCCTATGTGCGCTGCCATAGCTGAGACATCTAGTTTATTGTTAGAACGTAATGAGAAGTTACCTCTAAAGTTTACATCCATATAAAAGGCATAGTCTTCATTGGCTACCATAGAGGCATTTCCTATGATAGAGGCATTTCCTACGTTGTAGCCCAATATTCCCTTGTGTCCCTTATAGTCTATAGTAAGACGTTGTTTATCTTCTGTAAGTAAGTCTGTCACATAGTAGGCAACAAGATTATCTTTTGTATCATTTTCTTCTTGCTTGAAAAAGGCTTTTTTGATTTGGTGCAAGTCGTCATCTAGTTTGATGGGAGCATTTTCTTCATCCACTCTATTTTTGGCTGCGTCTATCATGGCGAGTTTAAACGCTCTGTCTTGTGCTGGAAATAAAATACGACCTATCTCACGTGCGCCTGATATCATACCTAGCATGACTTTACCATACTCAAACAACTCATCATCACTTACCCAAATGTCTATGGCATTGATGGCTTTGACGATGCTAGCTAAGTCACTGTCTTTGTCAAAATCATAATGTTTTTGTAACCATTCATACGTGATGAGTGTGGCACAACGTTTTGTGTCTAGGTAGTACCAAGCGAAACGCTCTGCTGCATTGGCACCTGTAGCATGGTGATCAAGCAGTTGAAGTTTTGCTCCTATGCGCACAGCTTCTTTTTCTATCCAGTTAGCTTCTTTCGTATTGAGGTTGAGGTCTGTGATGAGTATGAGTGCCTCTACATCATCACCATGTATGAATTTGTCTTGTTCTATTTTTTTAACTATTTCGCCTAGACGTGCGGGAACTTCTGGACCATAATTTGCGTTATAGCAGTCAATAGTCTCAAAACATTGTTGTGAAAGATACTGACAGCCATAGCCATCGAGGTCTATATGTGAGAGGTGGTAAACGTGTTGTTTCATAAATATATGCCTTATAAAAAATTAATATGAATGTATTATAGCGTAGGGTCGATACAATCGACCAAAATGCAGGTAAAGAAGAGGGTTAAAGAATATCGCTTAGCATCAAACCATTTAAAAAGTCATCAATCTTGGTTTGAAAGTTTGCCAAAAAAGGAGAAATAGCACAAGTACCTATACTACCATTGGGACATGAAGCTGTGTATTGCGTACAATCAAACACGGCAGGTGTTTTACCTTCTGCAGCGAAGATGATTTCATTGACACTTATTTCCTCTACAGTCTTAGCTAAAATGAATCCACCATGTGCACCTTTACGTGACTCTAAAATACCTTGCTTTGCTAAACTTTGTAAAATTTTGGCAAGAAAGCTTTTAGGAATAGAAAGTTCATTGGCTAACTGCTCTGCACCAAGTGGTGAGTCAGATTTTCGCAATACATCTAAAGAGAGTAGCGCATATTCGCTTGCACGTGTGAGTAGCATTATAGTTTACCTTTAAATCAATTAGGACTATTTTACTCTAATATATATTAAGTAGGCATTATAAGGCATAGATAAGTTTAATCTACTATAATTGCGAACTCAATTTTGAGAATTTTATACCAATCAGGAGGTCATTATGGCTTTAGATCAGGCGAAAAAAGCAGATATAATTGCTAAATATGCTAAAAAAGACGGCGACACAGGTTCAACAGAAGTACAAGTAGCACTTATCACAGAGAGAATTACTTACCTAACAGAGCACCTTAAAACAAACAAAAAAGATCACTCTTCAAGACTAGGACTACTTAAACTAGTTGGTCAAAGAAGAAGACTTATGAGATACCTTAAGAATACAAATCTTGAGAGATGGCATAAAATTAAAGATGCACTAGGCATCAGAAACTAATTAATCTTTTTAGTTATTTTACTATATCTTTGGATGATGGAATCAGTCAGCTACTTGTACGTAGCCTCCTTCATCCAAGCTTCCAAATCTACAGCAAACTAACAAAAAATATTTAGCGTACCTCCTTTAACATTATCAACTCAACAAAAACCCTTAAAAAATTTAATTTCCATTTATTTATGATGTGTATATTTCTGCTTATTATTAGTACTTTAGTCAATATGACTCAACTATGACTTGACAAACATACACTCAATGTTGTATAATACTCCTAAGCTTACAAAATGTAATGCAATATTTAGTATAAAGGAGGTCTGTTTATGAGTCAAGAAAATGAAAATCTTGAAGAGTCCAAAACGGCCGATAATGCCGAAGAAGTTGTAGAAGAACAAGTAGATGCAACTGAAGAAGAGACCCAAGAGGTTGACCCTTTAGAAGCTGCACTTGCAGAAGCTGCAGATTATAAAGACAAGTATTTAAGAGCGCACGCAGACTTTGAAAACTCTAAAAGACGTTTAGAGAAAGACAAGATGAATGCAGTTTCTTATGCAAATGAGAGTTTTGCTAAAGATATTTTAGCAGTGATAGACTCATTTGAAAATGCCTTAGCCTCTATAGAGGGTGCGGATGAAGAAAATACTTCAGAAGTATTGGCAAATATGAAAGAGGGTGTAAACCTCACGTATGAACAACTCAAAAAGATATTGGAAAAGAACCATATCAAAGAGGTAGATTGTTCAGGTGAGTTTGACCCAGAAGTACATCAAGCCATCATGCAAGTCGAAAGTGACAAG
>Ga0256824_10000811_pt1 | contig 12153 bp, 12 predicted proteins | sample CV67metaG_FD_191570 | JGI IMG/M metagenome (GOLD analysis project Ga0256824, IMG submission 191570) | Hydrothermal vent microbial communities from East Pacific Rise, Pacific Ocean - CV67 | ecosystem: Environmental > Aquatic > Marine > Hydrothermal vents | place: Pacific Ocean: East Pacific Rise...
TACCTCTACCTGTGATTCCCTCTAGTTTTTCCCTATCTACCCAACCATTCTCTTCAGCTATTGTAGGTTTTAACATTTTTGCTGACATTGGACGAAGAAGTAAACCATCACAATCACTTTCATTTAAAACTGTTTGAAGAGAATCTTTGTTTTGGCTCATAGGTCTTTGACCCATAACTTCACCACTTATAAGAAAAGATGCTCCCTCCTCCTCCATGATTCTTTTAGCAACAGCAAACATTTTAGCATGACAATCTATACAAGGGTTAAAGTTTTTTCCATAACCGTGTTTAGGGTCAAAAAGAACATCTTGTAAAAATTCATTTTGAATATCTATGATTTTTAGTTCAGCTCCAACTTGTTTACACATACTTTCCATATGTTCTAGTCTATCTGTTGTGCTTCCAAACCCTGTGTTTATGTTTAGTGCTAAAACTTCTATACCTTGGTCTATAATTAGTTTTATAGCTAGAGTTGAATCTAGTCCACCACTAAAAAGTGCTATTGCTTTCATTTAAAAATCCCTTGTTTTCAATTTCTTTTTTTATAAGTCTACCCTGTTTTAAGTCAGTAATTTTACCACGAAACAAACGAATCCAATATATTTTATCTTCAAATCTTAAGTCTGTTCGCATATTTATTTTTTTGAGTTCCCGTTCATAGTATTTAGATAAAAAAGTGATTAATTCCATCTTTAAAGAATCCTCATCCTCTATGGTAGGAATCGTTTCATCTACCAATATAGCCATAAGTTGAGGATTCTCATTTTGCCCAGTTATAGCTAGTGTAAACTCATGTGTATGAAAAGATAAAAAAGATGGGTCTATTACATCTAAAATCATATCTACTAAATGTGGTTTCTCAAGAATCGTCTTAATTAAACTTAACTCCCACATATCTTTGTGAGTATCTTTTTGTATAAGATTCTGGTTTTGTTGTGATTGGTTGTTAAATTTTATAAGAGATGGACTTATCCCTAATCCACCAAGTCTTGAAGCTAAGTATGTTTTATACTCCTCTTGAAGTAATGGAGAGAGAGTTCTGAGGTACTCGATTCCCTCTTTTAAACATAACTCTTTAGCTTTTGGGTCTTTTAAATCATACAAAGATAGAATCTCATCTAAAACAAACTCTATAAAAACCTTAGGTTCTCTAAACATTGTAGATAACTCTTCAACATCACCATTTTTAACCATATCTGCTGGGTCTAAACCATCTTTAAATATAACAACACCACCATCAAACCCACTAGCACTTAAAAGTTTAGAGGCTTTTAGAGCAGCATTTCTTCCAGCTTTGTCCCCATCATAAGCCATAACTATCTTAGCATCACCTTTCCTAAGAATCGGTAGGTGTTGCTCTGTTAGTGCTGTTCCTAGAGTCGCGACAGCATTTGTAAAACCAGCTTGATGTAACATAATAACATCTAAATAACCTTCTGTTATAATAATCTGTTTTAGTTTGTAGAGGGATTGTTTGGCGTGATGGTAAGCATAAAGTAAGCGAGATTTGTTAAAAAAAGGTGTTTCAGGTGAGTTTACATACTTTGCTTGATGGTCAGTTATGGTTCTTCCCCCAAAACCAACTAATGAGCCGTTTGCTGAGTGGATAGGGAAAGTGATTCTCTCCACAAATCTAGCGAAGTTTCTCCCCTCACTATGTCCTGCTACACCAAGCTCAACAGCCTCTTTAAGTGGAAATTGATTGGCAGTTATGAAGTTTATAGTCTCGTAAGATTTAGGAGCATAACCGATTCCAAACTTCTCAACAGAGCTTTCAAAGATTCCTCTGTTTTTTAAGTAGTTAGTAGCAACCTGATTTGATGTTAGTAGGTTTTGGTACCAACTGTTTAGTTTATCCATAAGTTGAGATTTTGGTTTGTTGTTTTTGTTATCTGTGTAAGATAAACTAAAATGGTAGTTTTCAGCTAGTTTCTCTAGTGCTTCTGGATAGTTGAGTTTTTCATACTCCATAACAAACTTAATGCTATCTCCACCAACACCACAACCAAAACAGTGGTATATCTGTTTTTGTGGGCTAACAACAAAAGAGGCAGTTTTTTCCCCGTGAAAAGGGCAGGGTGCTTTGTAGTTAGCACCAGCTTTTTTAAGTTCTAAGTATGAGCCAACAACATCAACAACATCAAGTCTAGCTTTAAGGGCTTCAATAGAATCTGGTGTTATCATCTGTTACTTTTGAACACCATCTAAAATGGGAACAAAGTCACACTCCTCTAGCTCCTCCTCTTTTATAACAGAGCCATTTTTTACGAATCTTGTTATAACTTGTTTAGAGCCTTTTTGAAGAGGTGCTACTAAGATACCACCATCACTAAGTTGTTCAAAAAGTGTTTGTGGAATCTTTTGAGCAGTAGCTGAAAATAAGATTCTGTCATAAGGAGCATACTGTTTCCAACCATTTTGCCCATCATCTGTTTTTGTGTGAACATTTGTGAGTTTTAACTCTCTAAATTTTGTTTTTGCTTCTATCATTAAAGATTCGATTCTTTCTATGGTAAATACACCACGAAAAAGGTGCGATAGTACAGCAGCTTGGTAACCACTACCACAACCAACTTCTAAAACTCTGTCTGCTCCATCTGCTTGTATGTAGTGTGTCATCTTCGCAACTGTTAATGGGGAGCTAATCCATTGAGCAGAGGAGAGAGGTAAAGGGTTTAGTTTGTATGCGTGGTGTTTAAAACCTGCTGGTACAAAAAGTTCACGGTTTGTATTTGCGATAGCCTCTTTTACTTTTGGGTTTAGAGTAAAAATATTATCACACTCTTGAGCTAGTTTTTTGGTTCTAGTTGCTGTTATTCTATCCATTGATTCCCGTATCCATATATCGCCTCATTAGGGCTATCTCTTTTTTATTATACTCTACCATTAAGCAAGGGTTATTCCCATTTCTCTTAACCTCACCCATCGGTGTTATGATTCCACTCATCTTAGTACACTCTGCATCCATAGAATCACTAGCTACAACATAACATTGGTTCATAATCGCTAAAGTTTGAGTAAAAGCTTTAAAATGTTCAGTTCTTAAAACTCCCCAGTAAGATGGAACAGCAATAACATCAGCACCCTCAGACCTTTGCCATAACTCTTTAAAACGAAGCTCAAAACATATAAAAATCGCTATTTTGATTCCATCAACCTCTACGATTCTTATATCTTCATCACTCCCCTCACTCATATATTTATGCTCATCACCAAACCTAAAAAGTCTAGCTTTAGCTCTCTCATAAACAACCTCACCATTATGAAAAATCTTAGCAAAGTTAAACACTTCACCATCTCTTTTTTCTATGAGAGTTAGGATTATAATTTTATTATGAGAAACTTTTTTAATCTCCTCTATTGCCACATCAGCAAACTTAACAACTTCATCAAAATTATCGTAATCATAAGCAGTTAAACAAACTTCAGGAGCAACTATAAGCGTGTTGTCTGAAGTTTCTTTTATGAGGTTTAAAAGAGTTTCTAAATTTTTGTTGTAATTAGATTCTGTTTTAAAAAGTAGTGAACAAAGGGTGTATTTGTCCATTTTAGAAGTCATCATCAAAACTTAAGCTACCTTTTGAGTAGTTAGTCACTGTTCCTTCAAAAAAGTTTGTTTTTTGGTCGTTAAATTTAGCAAAATCATCTACCCATTTTATAGGATTCTCAACATTATAAATCTTCTCAAAACCAACAGAGTTTAGTCTATCGTCTGCTAGATACTGGATATATTGCTCAACTATCTCATTTGTAAGACCTAAGATTTGACCTTGAGTTATGTACTTACCCCATTCAGATTCTAACTTTACAGCCTCTTTAAACATCTCTATAACTTCAGCTTTTAGTTTGTCACTAAAAAGGTCAGGTCTCTCTTTTCTTAGAGTGTTTATAAGGTTTTGAAATAAAACAAGGTGAGTAACTTCATCTCTTTGTATAAAACGAATCATCTGCGCAGAGCTTAACATTTTTCCTGAACGAGCAAGTGTGTAGATATATGTAAAACCACTATAAAAGTAGATTCCCTCTAAAATCTGATTTGCAAAACAAGCTTTTACAAAGTTGTACTCAGATGGATTTGCTGCTAAATCTTCATAAACACCAGCAATAGCATCATTTTTATTTTTAAGCATCATATCTCTTCTCCATAACTCATAAATCTCTTCAGAGTTTGTAGAGATAGAATCAACCATAACCGCATAAGATTGTGAGTGTAGAGCCTCCTCAAAACTTTGACGAACAAGAATTAAGTTTACTTCAGGAGCTGTTACATAAGGGTTTACATTATCTATAAGATTATTTGTTTGTAGTGAATCCATAAAAATTAGTTGAGAAAGAGCCTTATCATAAGCTGTTTTTTCAGCATCTGTAAGATTTTTATAATCATTAGCATCTTTAGTCATATCAACCTCTTTAGGAAACCAAGTGTTGTTTAACATCATCTCCCAAAGATTGTATGCCCATTGATATTTAATGTTATTTAACTCAAAAATACCTGTTGGATCACCACCAAAAATCTTCCTATCATTTACATTTTCCGTTGAGTTTGGATTGTATATTTTTTTTCTATTCATTTTGATAGCTCCATATTTTTTAAGTTTGAGATTATAGCCATCTATACATAAATATTTGATAAGATTCGCAATAGAAAGGATAGTTACTAATGAAGAGATTCAAACCAGCATTTGGGATGGGAAATAGACATATTCAAACTCTATACTCATCTCTTTTTAGAAAAGATTTAAACTTAAATTGTATAAAAGAGAAGTTTAGATTTTCAGATGGGGATTTTACTGAATGTTATTGGTATAACAAACCAAAAGATGGTGCTAACACTCCCATTGTTATACTTTTTCATGGGTTAACTGGGTCGTATAAATCTTTGTATATTCAAGGTGCTATGAGAGAGTTAGCTAAAAGTGGTTTTGGTGTTGTTTTGATGCAGTTTCGTTCGTGTGGAGATGAGTTAAACGATTTACCTCGCTCTTACCATAGTGGGGAAACAGGAGATGCTAAAGCTTTTATAGAGTTTATAAAAAAGAGTTATAGTGATTCTAAACTTTTTGCTATTGGTTACTCTCTTGGTGGAAATATGCTTTTAAAACTTTTAGGTGAGTATGGCGATTCTTCACCACTTAGTGGAGCTATATCTGTTTCTGCTCCATTAGAGTTAGATGTTTGTGCTGATGTCATTGGTGATGTTTTATGTAATTTTTACCAAAAAAGACTTGTAGATGATTTGAATAAAACACTAGAAAAAAAGTTTGAAAAACATAATATGTCTGAGTTAATAAGTTTGAAAAAATCTGAGATTCGAAATATAAAAACATTTTGGGAGTTTGATGAGGCTTATACAGCACCGATTCACGGGTTTACTTCAGCAAAAGATTACTACTTAAAATGTAGTTCTAAGCAGTATTTGAAAGCTATTAAAACTAAGACACTTATTATACACTCTCTTGATGACCCTTTTATGATTCCATCAATAGTACCAAATGGGAGTGAAATATCTAAAGATGTAGAATTGGAGATATACCCTAATGGTGGTCATGTTGGGTTTATAGGTGGGACAATCTTTAATCCTGAATATTGGCTAGATAAAAGGGTTGTTCAGTTTTTTAAACAAAAGGAGATTTTTTGAAAAGTTTATATTTATTAGTTTTATTTACACTTACTCTATTTGCTCATCCTCATACTTTTATAGATGTTTATCCAACTATGGTTGTAAAAGATGGTAAAGCAGACAATATAAGAATCACATGGAAGATAGATGAGATGACATCATCTATGTTGATTATGGATGTAGATACAAATGGAGATGGGAAGATAGATTCTAAAGAGAGTAAGTATATTGAGGAGAATTATTTTAATATATTTGCTGATTATAATTTTTATACATACTTAATTATTAAGGGTAAAAAAGTTGAATTACCTACTCCAATAAACTTTGTAGCTACTATTGAGAATCATAGAGTTTGTTACTCTTTTGATTTAAAATATAATTATGTAGTTAAAAATATGGCTTTTGAGTTTGGAGATACAGATATGTACACAGCTATGGTTTTAAAAGATGAGTTTACAAATATAGCTGGAGCTAAAGCAGTTGTTAGTGGGGTTGATAACGATTTTTATTACGGTTATAGATTGGAGATAAAATGATGGAGTTATATAGTAGTTTTATAAAACAGATAGTTGACTGGCAGTATGAGTTAAACCATTTTATCTCTTCAACAATTAGAGAGGTGAATGATGAGAGTTCATTAACACTCTCTTTGACAGTTATTGGTATAGCTTTTATTTATGGGTTGATTCATGCTGTTGGTCCAGGTCATGGGAAAGCTCTTGTAGCTTTTTACTTTACATCAAATAAAAGTGATTATAAAAAAGCTTTTAAAATGGGTTATCTTATAGCTATTATCCACACTTTTTCTGCTCTTATTTTTACTTTTGGAATCTTTTTTATACTCAAGAGTTTTTTTAGAAAAAATTTTAATGAGTTTTCATCTATCGCTATGAGTATAAGTGCTGTTATGATTATGTTAGTTGGTTGTTATCTTATATATGAGGCTTATAAACATAGAAAAGAGAGAGATACTGAGGTTAAAAAGAGTAAAAAAAGTGAACTGGCAGTAGCTTTTAGTGCTGGTGTTGTACCTTGCCCTGGTGTTATGACTATTGTTTTGTTTTGTATAGTGTTAGGTCAGTATAGTTTAGGGATTCTCTCAGCAGTTGCTATGAGTATTGGGATGGGACTTACAATCTCTTTAGCTGGAATCTTCTCCATAGCTATAAACAAAAAAACAGGCTCTTTGTTAAATGATAAGGCTTATATTTTAGAGATGTTGGGTGGGTTGTTTGTGTTGTTATTAGGTTCGTTTTTATTTCTAGCTCAACATCACCATTGAGCTAGATGATGGTTTATTTATTAGCTATAGATTCAGCCCAATTTGTCATAAGCTCATTAATTTTTGCTTTAGGTGCTTCTAAATACTCTACAACAAAAGAATCTTGAAGTTCTGCAATTCCAAAACTTCTAGGTCTTACTGCTAACATTTTAGTATTAGGAATCGCAGCCCCAAAACAAAATATAATATTTTGAGCATCTTTAATCTCTTCATTTATCTCACCAGATATATTGTTAGTATGTTCATAATGGTTAAATGTAGATATAAACTTAGCTATCTCATGATTTTCGATTAAAGATTTTAAATATTCTATAATCTCTGTTACATTTGAAAATGTAGTTTTAGATTTTAAAATCTCTACTGTACATATAGGGTATTTATCCATTAAATTTGTTTTTGTCATATAATTAACTCCTAAAAAGAATTATATACTAAGTTAAGAATTTATTATCTTAATTATAAGCTTCTATTTTTTTATTTAAATAAAATTTAAAATTAATTTATTTAAGTTAGCTTCATCTAAAGCACCTGATACTCTATGAACCTCTTTAGAATCTTTGAAAACCATAAGTGTAGGTATACTTCTTATTCCAAACCTAGTACCTAATTCTTGTTGTGATTCTGTATTTACTTTTACAAAAAGAGTTTTAAGTGGGTAGTTTGTTGCTACCTTAGAAAATACTGGTGTCATCATCTGACAAGGTCCACACCAAGGTGCCCAAAAATCTACAATAACAGGAATATCACTATTTACAATAACTTCATCAAAGTTATCTTTTGTTAGTTCTATTGGTTTGTTATCTAAAAGTGAACTTTTACATTTTCCACAGTTAGCTTTTTTATAAGAATCTTTTTGAGGTACATTATTTACACTTAAACAGTGTGGACAGATAACTCTCATAACTACTAGCTTTTAAAAGACTTTATAGTTTCAGTCATACCAAAATCTGGGTGTTTATGACCTTTTAGAACAATCTGAGCAGCTGTTTTGTTGTCGTGGTTTAGTATGATTGGAGCAAGAAAGTTTATAGCAGATTCTTCTAATGGTTCTTGAATTACAACAACATTATAAACACTAAATTTAGTATCCTCTTTTATATCTAACAAAATTTTAAATGCTGTACTTAGGTCAAAAGAGTACTCTCTAAGAGCATAAGGGTTAACAACTGTAAAAGAGATTTTATCGTGGTCAACATCTTTAATTGTTGAAAAAAGTTCATCAATCTCTACTAATTCAATATGTTTTATCTTCTCAAAACCTAGGATTTCACCTTTTACTTCATAACTCATTTTTGATTCCTTTATATCTAAATATATCGATTATGAGTTATGTAGCATTTTTTATACCAAAGTTTTAAAAAGAACCCTCTTTAAATTTTAAATTTAAAGATTCTATAAATAGTGTTGATGTTTTAATACTTTCGACACTAGAACAATCACCTACCCCAAAATAAAATTTATTTTGATTTTTAAGTATGCTTACACCATCACTTAAATCTATATGTTGTAGTTTGTTACCATCAACAAGAAGAGCATCACTAACATCTATAAAATCAAGAGTTATAGTTATCCAGTCAAAGTCTCTGTTCTTATCTTGAGTGGCTAATGTTATACTCATAGATGTTGGTGATTTTATCTCTAATGAACGAAACTCAGAGTCTTTAAAGTTGTCAAACCTTTCTAAAAACTCCTCTACTTTTGTTAGTGGTTTCATAATCTCATCCCTATTGACAACCAACACATTCCATACTTCTGTCTTCAACATCATTAGCTACTTCGGGTGATTGTGAACGAAGATAATAAGTTGATTTTAAACCTAATTTCCAAGCTAACATATAAATTTCATTTAGGTATCTACCACTAGCTTTATCAAGTGTAATAAAGATGTTTAAACTTTGCCCTTGGTCTATCCATTTTTGACGAATTGCAGCAGCTTTAATAAGAACTGTTTGCTCTAAATCGTAAGCTGGTGTATAAAAAGCATAAGTATCTGGTGAAAGTTTAGGAACAACAACAGGAATTAAACCACTAAGATTCTCTTCAAACCATTTTCTTTTAAATACTGGCTCTATCGCTTGTGTAGTTCCTGTAAGAATTGAGATAGAACTTGTTGGAGCAATAGCCATTAAGTAACCATTTCTTAAACCTTGCTCTTTTACTTTTGAACGAAGTTCATTCCAATCATAAGATGAAGCAAAAAGCCCACCACGGTCAACTAATTTTAAAGTTTCAGCATTGGCATGGTCTTGAGGCATAATCCCTTTAGACCATTTAGAACCAGCAAACTCTGGGTAAGCACCTTTTTCTTTTGCTAAATCAGCTGAAGCAGAGATAGCATTGAAACTAACAGATTCCATAAGCTCATCTATCTTTTCAAAATGTTCTTTACTTCCCCAAAGGATTCCGTTTTCAGCTAACATTTGAGATTCACCCATAACACCAAGACCAATAGAACGACTTCTCATATTTGTTCTTTTTACTTTTTCAACAGGGTAAAAGTTTAAGTCAATTACATTATCTAAACAACGAATTGCTGTTGGTACAATTCTATCTATATCTTCAGTTGTACTAATACGAGATAAATTTACAGAAGCTAAATTACAAACAGCAGTTTGCCCATCAATCTTTTCTTTCTCAACAACAAAAATTGGCATACCACCAAGAGAATCAAGAGCAGTAACTTTTTTAGCAGGTTTTTCTAAACCACTATCTACTTTTACTATCTCATTCTCTTCATAACTGATGCTATCACCATTTTCAAAAATAAATTTTATTTTATAACGGTTTGGTTCTGTATTTTGGAAAATCTCAGTACAAAGGTTTGAACTTCTAATAACACCATAATGGTCGTTAGGGTTAGCTCTGTTAGCATTATCTTTAAAACATAAAAAAGGTGAACCAGTCTCAAAGTATGATGTTAGAATCTTTTTCCATAAATTTTTAGCTTTTATAGTCTCTTTTACTATAGAATTATCATTTTCTAATTCAATATATCTTTTGTTAAAATCATCACCATAAAGTTTTGCTAACTCTTTACAATCGTAAGGGTCAAAAAGTGTCCATAAACCATTTTCTTGAACTCTTTGCATAAAAAGGTCATTTAACCATAATGCTGGGAAAAGGTCATGAGCTCTTCTTCTCTCCTCACCAGAGTTCTTTTTAAGGTCTAAAAAGTCGTTTATATCTATGTGCCAAGGCTCCATATAAACAGCTATAGCACCTTTTCTTGTACCTAGTTGGTCAACGGCGATAGCTATATCATTAGTTATTTTTAGAAATGGTACAGTTCCACCAGCAGCATTTTTATGTCCATCTATAAAACTTCCCATAGAACGAATCTCTGTCCAATCCCAACCGATTCCACCACCAAATTTAGAAAGCATAGCCATCTCAGCATAAGAATCGAAGATTCCCTCTATGTTGTCAGGAGTTGAACCTATGTAACAAGAGCTTAACTGATGTCTTGTTGTTCTAGCATTACTTAGTGTTGGTGTAGCTAACATAACCTCAAACTTACTTATCATGTTATAAAATTTAATAGCCCACTCTTGACGATTCTCTTCCCTTTGAGCTAAAAACATAGCTATTGCCATAAACATATGTTGTGGTAACTCTATAGGGTTTGAGTTAGAATCTTTGATTAGGTATCTGTCATAAAGTGTTTTAACACCAAGGTAGTTAAACTGTAAATCTCTCTCAGGTTTTAGATGTTTTTCTAGTTCATCAAGGTCATATAATTCTTTTAAACCTAAAAGGATTCTCCCCTCTTCTTCACCTCTAATAAAATACTTTTCTAAAGTACCATAACCTGAAAAACCATTTACTTGATGGTAAAGGTTATATAAAAATAGACGAGATGCCACAAAAGTCCAGTCTGGTACATCTATGTCTATTTTATCAACAGCAGTTTTTATAAGTGTTTCTTGAATCTCTTTTGATGTGATTCCATCTCTAAAATGTATGTGAGCATCAACTTCCAATTCACTTTGTGAAACATTTTTTAATCCTACAACAGAATCTGCTGTATATTTTTGTATTTTTTTAATATCTAAAGGCTCTGTTCTACCATTTCTTTTTATAACTGTTATCATATTCGTCCTATTTTGTCATTATAGATTCTAAATTATTTGCACCATAAAGGGTATAAATAATTTAGAATCTTTTTTGAATTATTTTTGTAAAGTGTTCCATCTCATAGAGAGATGGAGAAAGAAGTGTTTATTTAAAAACTCTTTTGAAAATGTTATCAACATTTTTTGTATAGTAATCGTAGTTAAAACACTCACGAATTTGCTCTTCACTTAGTTTACTTCTAAGCTCCTCATCTGCTAAAAGGTGGTTAAGGTATAAAGACTCACCTGCTTCGTTTGTAGTTGGGCGACCATTTTGAATCTCTTCCCAAACTTTCATAGCATTTCTTTGAACGATTCTATAAGCATCTTCACGACTTACACCTTGAAGTGGAAGCTCTAAAAGAACTCTTTGAGAGAAAACAAGCCCACCAGTAAGGTTAAGGTTTTTCATCATATTTTCAGGGTAAACAGTTAAGTTTGCTATAACATTGTTCATACGGTGAAGCATAAAGTCAGTTGTAATGAAAGCATCTGGTAACCAAAATCTTTCAGTTGATGAGTGACTTATATCTCTTTCGTGCCATAAAGCAACATTTTCCATAGCAGGGATAGAGTAAGCTCTAATCATACGAGCAAGACCTGTAATATTTTCAGTAAGAATCGGGTTTCTTTTGTGAGGCATAGCAGATGAACCTTTTTGCCCTTTAGCAAAATACTCTTCACACTCATAAACCTCTGTTCTTTGCCAGTGACGAACTTGAACAGCAAATTTTTCAATAGACGAAGCCATAAGACCTAAAGCAGTAGCAAGTCTAGCATATCTATCTCTTTGAATAACTTGGTTTGAAGCTGGAGCAGATTTAAGTCCTAACTCTTCACAAGTATAGTCTTCTAACTCTAACGGTGCGTGAGCAAAGTTACCCATAGCTCCACTAACTTGACCAACACAAATAACATCCATTGTTTGTTCTAAGTTCTCTAAATGACGAGCCATCTCATCATACCAAACAGCTAACACAAGACCAAATGTTATAGGTTCACCGTGAATACCGTGACTTCTACCAACCATAAGAGTCATCTTATGTTCCTCTGCTCTTTTTTTGATAGATTCCATAATCATCTTAACATCTTTAATAACTAACTCTAAAGAATCTTTCATTTGTACTGCTACTGCTG
>Ga0256824_10000812_pt1 | contig 12144 bp, 6 predicted proteins | sample CV67metaG_FD_191570 | JGI IMG/M metagenome (GOLD analysis project Ga0256824, IMG submission 191570) | Hydrothermal vent microbial communities from East Pacific Rise, Pacific Ocean - CV67 | ecosystem: Environmental > Aquatic > Marine > Hydrothermal vents | place: Pacific Ocean: East Pacific Rise...
TTAAAAAATTAGATTTTGACAAATACCATTATATTAAATCAATATTTAAAGATCGTTACAATAATTTTTATTTAATAACTAAATCTAGTAAAGAAATTTTATACATTAATGAAAAAGGGGAGTTAATAAAAAAAATAAATGTACAAAATTTTAATAATGGAAGGTGTAAGTTTGTTAAAACAGAAAATAATACGTACTTTATAGATAGGATCAATAATAATATTTATTTGGTAGATAAAGGAGAGTTTACCCTATTGTTAAAAGCAAAAAAAATTAACAATATAAAAATATTGAAAAATAAATTATATTGTATTGACAAACTTGAAAGTGATCTGATAGTTTATGAAATATTAACAGATAGAGTCTCAACAATATTATCAAAAAGCATTGATATCACAAAGTGGATTGATTTATCTTTAATAGATAGAGAGGGTGTAATTTGGATGAGGTCAAAAGATAAATTATTGAAATTTAAAAAAAGTCAAGTACATGCCAGTTACATAAAAAAAAACAAGAAAATATTTGATATGTTCTCATTTCTTAAACACACTTATAGATATAAGGGTAATGTAATTCAAATAATTGAAACATTTAAAGATACAACTTATATTTTGAGTAAAAATGAAGAAATAGTTTTTAGATATAATATAGAAGTTCTTGGAAACCTTAGTGATAGTGTCTTGCTTATTACATCAAAGATTAACAATAAATATAAATTAGGCAAAATTTCAATTAATGAGCCATCTAATATTACATTTTTCAATGAATCTTTTAGCTCTTACAATTTTAGGAATAATGTTTTAACGAATGATAAATATTTATTTGAAATAGAAAAGGATAAATTAATTAAAATAGATTCTATTAGTGATGAAATAAAAAGAGTGGTAATTTTAAAGGGAGTAGAGAACAGATCTGATTATATTCTTTGTTTAACAATGAGTAAAAGTAAAGACGATAATAAAAATATTATAATATTAAAAAGAAGAGAGTCGAACGCTTATATCTCTGTAGATAATGAAGACTATAGAGTGGGTTTTATGAATCAAGATACTGTTTATGTTTTTTACTCAAACTATTTTAAAAAATATGATAATAATGGCTTATTGATAGATTCTATCAGTTTAAAAGAAGATTTTTATGTGGATTACTTTGATTTGCCAATTATAGGAAATTATTTTTATGATTTAAATGAAAGTAGACAGTTAGTTGAGTATAACTTAAGAACAGATAAAAATGTCGTAATAAATAAAACACTTGGGATAAAATATGTTGACAAAATAGCTTTATTAGATAATAAACTATTTCTATTATTAAAAGGTAAAATATTTATATGTGAAAAGAAGTCACTTACTTGGGAAGTAAAATACCTGTTAAATATAAATGATTTACTAGTAGGAGAGAAAAAAGACTCATTTGAAGGTTTTTATGTAACAGAAAATACAGGTTATTATTTTTTTAATTATGAAGGAAGTATCTACACCTACAACAAAAATTTCAAAGCGCCATTCACCACCTTAAACATAAAATTTAGAACCATAAGCTATTACAATTCAGAAAAAGAATTAATAACAACAGATACCAACTTGGTAGATAAAAATCAGTTTAATCACACCCATAAAAACGTAAGTATTAGAATGGAAACCATTACTAATTTCCATGCAGAAACAGTGGTGTATCATTATCAATTATTAGGGTCTGAGACAGATAAATGGTTTGAAATTAAAACAGATTCAGTTATGTTTTCAAATTTAAATGTTGGAACGTACACTTTTAATTTTTGGTCTGAGAATGGGTTTGATGTGAAGAGTGAAACCAAAAGTTATTCGTTTACTATCTTGCCGCCTTGGTACAATACATGGTGGGCAAGAACATTGTATGTTTTAATTGGTGGTTTACTTGTGTTTGGGTTTGTGCGTAGTCGTACAGCAAAACTTAAAAAACGCCAAGCAGAATTAGAGCATGAAGTAGAATTAGCCACAGTAGAAATAAAAGAACAAAAACAAGAAGTAGAACAACAACGTGATAAGGCAGAACATTTAAAAGTAGTGGCCGAGAATCAAAAAGAATTAGTTGAAGAAAAAAATAAAGAAATTTTAGATTCAATAACGTATGCCAAGCGTATTCAAAATGCCATTTTACCTCCGCCACGTTTGGTAAAAGAATGGTTGAATGATAGCTTTATTTTTTACAAGCCCAAAGACATTGTTGCAGGAGATTTTTATTGGATGGAAGTAGTAAAGCGTGACGGTAGAAATATTATTTTTTATGCTGCTGCAGATTGTACTGGTCACGGAGTACCTGGGGCAATGGTAAGTGTGGTGTGTAGTAATGCCCTTAACCGTTCTGTAAAAGAATTTAATATAACTGACCCAGCCAAATTGTTAGACAAAGTAACTGAGTTGGTAAAAGATTCGTTTGAACAAAGTGAAGAGTCTATAAAAGACGGAATGGATATTGCCATTTGTGCCTTAGATTTGGTAGACCGTAAAGTTTGGTTTGCAGGGGCTCATAATCCATTGTACAGAATTACAGATTTAGATACAAAAGTACCTGATGATTTGCGAATTTTAGAAATAGAAAACCGAAAATTGGTTGAATATAAAGCAGACAAACAACCTGTAGGAGAATTTGAATATTTAAAACCATTTACAACTACCGAAATTCAACTTGAACCAGGAGATTGTATTTATATATTTTCGGATGGATTTGCAGATCAATTTGGTGGCGAAAAAAATAAAAAATATAAGTCAGCCAATTTTAAAAAATTTTTAATGCACATTGAAAGCAAAGACATGGATGCTCAAAAAGAAATGTTAGATGTAGAAACTGAACGTTGGCGTGGTGAAATTGAACAATTAGATGATATTTGTGTGATAGGTTTACGCGTAAATGGGCACATGCGTAAAATTTTTACTAATCGTGAATTGGAAATTATGGAGAAAGTAATTGGTGGGAAAACGTCTAAAATAATAGGAGAAGAACTTTTCATTTCAAAACATACCGTTGACACTCACCGTAAACGAATAATGGCAAAATCTAATTCTAAAAACGCTACAGAATTAATAGTGTTTTGTAAACACCATGAAATAGGGTTTTAGTTTCTATTTTGTAAACCTAATTAAACTCTCACCATTACATTATCCGAATTAAATTGAAGCCTCTAAAAAATACAAACTCTTATAAATTACTCTTGAATTTGATTCAAAATCATAATTTTTTGCCATATTTTACGACTTAAGCCAGTACAAAGTGTTTCTATATCGTTTACTGCACTTACTACAACTTCATCAGGTAAACTTTGCGAATATAAAGCACCAACTTTTGCAATAAGTGAAGTTAGCTCGGAACTATAATCTAAATAGCGTTCCATCTCAAATTTTGTTAACGTTCTTTTTGGTGAATGAATGGTTGACGCTTGTAAATTATTAATTAAATTTGGATCTTTAGTCAACTGCAACATATCTATTACATGAGCAGTTACCCGTAATTCATTTAACATTTCCAATGATCTTTTTCTATTCAATTTAGATTCCATTCCTATTAAAAAGAAAATTGCGGCACCTAATAAAATAATATCGTTAAACACAGCCTCAGATAAAGCAATTACATTTGTTATTGTTGTGTCTTCCAGTTTAAATTCAACATAAGAAATACTATACACAATCCCCCCTATTCCCAATGCAATAATTAAGTATGAAAAAATTCGTAAAGGAAGGTTTGGTTTTATAAGCCAATCAATATTAGCTTCACTTTTTTTAGCGATATTTAAAAAATCAGCACATGTACTTCTAAGCCCTGAATTAGGGAATCGATCTGCTATCCTATTTTCAAGGGTTGCTATAGTTGAAATAACTTTATCAGAATGAAGTTTGATTGTACTTTTCATGTGTTAAAGATAATATTATTTGATTACCATTAGAATTAGTTACAGGATAAAAAATAAAGCTTTAATCTTTACAATATAAGTACTAAACTATTACAATTCCACTTTGGAAATTAATGTAAAATATTTAATCTAAGGAGCTACCCTTGTAATACACCAATCATTATTATTTAAATCATAACAAATTCGGTCATGCAATCTTCCAAGTCTACCTTGCCAAAATTCAAAATAAGAAGGTTTAATAATATACCCACCCCAATGTGGTGGTCGTGGAACTGTGTTTGGGTATTTGGCTTCAAAAAATTTAACATTATCTTCTAACGTTTGACGGTTGTTAATTTCCGTGCTTTGATCAGATGCCCAAGCTCCAATTTGACTTATTCGTGGACGTGATGCAAAATAATCATCAGAAATTTCTGTGGGTACTTTTTCTACTTCACCTTCAATTCGGACTTGTTGCTCATTACAGTCCCAAAAGAAAAGAGCAGATATTTTAGGATTCAACTCTAAATCTTGCCCTTTTTTACTTTTATAATTAGTGTAAAAAATAAACCCTTCTTCTAACACATCACGCATATAAACAATACGTGAAGACGGTTGCCCATTAACACTAACTGTACAAATTGACATAGCATTTGGAGACGCACAGTTATTTTCTGTTGCGGCTTGAAACCACTTTTTAAACATCAATAACGGATTAGGTAAATAATCGGTCAGTTCGCCTTTTAAAAAGTCTGAATGGTCAATAGCGTCTTCTTTTGGATGTAACATTTAGCTCAGTTAATTAGTCAAAAGTCAATAGTCTAAAACATAGTTTTAACTTTTGACTCTTAACTATTTATAATAAATTACTCTTCTTCATCTGGAGCAACATAAGCAACATTTACTGAGCTAGCTGCTGCCTCTTCTTCTTCATATGAATCGGATTGAGTTAACTCTTCACCTTCCATTGCTACATATGGGAAAATCTCTAAAATTGGTGTTACAGAAATTGCAGGAATATCAAAATCAACTTGTAATCCTTTTAAACTTTCTTCAATTCTTTCGTAAGCTTCCTTTACATTATGAGCCGAAATTAAAAAATTATTACTTACTTTTTTCTCTTTTCCACCATCAGCATCTTCAGTTACGTATGACACTTTTGCTTTATACCAAACATCAGCATCATCATAATGAAAAATATCAGCAAAATCTGTTTTTGCAATTGATGTTACTAAAAACTCTCCTCTAGTAAATTCACCAACCTCTTGATGAATTCTTGCCTCAGCATCTGTAAAAGAAATTGAGTTAACTAAATAAGGTTCTGTCACTCTTTTTAAAGTTCCATCTTGTAATTGCTTTGTATATTTTACTTTAACTGTATGCCAACTATTCATCTCTATTTTTTTTTAGTGAAACAAAAGTAACACTTTTTTTTATTTGTTAATCGTTGTAGCATTATAAACCTTAGTTTTATTAGTTTTTAGTCTATTAATCAACACTAAACTTGTTACTAACCATAGCTTACGTTACAATAAACTGAACAAATCTACGTTTATAACTTTACTTGCACACTTAATTTTCTCGCTTTGCTTTTTATAATTTTGTAAGATTATAATACGGTTATTAATCGTTTATAAAATAACACAACACTATTAATTACATAAAAATGGTTAAATTAAAAGCACTTTTACTTATCTTTTTGATTTCACAATCAATTATTGTATCTGCTCAGGTAAATGATAAGCATCATTCAGAGTATGCTCGTTTTTATAATGCGGAAGATTTATTTGAGAAGCAAAAATATAGTGCCTCTCAAAAAGAGTATGAAATTTTTATTCAAGAACAAAAAACCGAAAATAATCCTTATGTCATTAAAGCAAAATATTATTATGCTTTAAATTCTTTACTATTATTTCATCCTGAAGCTGAATTATTACTAAAAACCTTTTTAACTGATTATCCTGAAACAATTTATAGACCTAAAATATATTTTGAATTAGGTAAATACTATTACCGAAAAAGAAAGTATGACCTTACTATTGACTGGTTGTCTAAAATGGATACATACGATTTGTCTGAAGATGAAAAAAATGAATACTATTTTAAATTAGGGTATTCAAACTTTAGAGAAGGAAATTTAAAACAATCAAGAAATGCGTTTCATGAAATTATTTCTATTGAATCAAAATATCAAGCACCTGCTTTATATTATTATTCACATATTGCTTATACCGAAAAGAGTTACCAAACGGCATTAGATGGATTTATAAAACTTCAAAAAAATCCTGCTTTTAAAGAAACAGTACCCTACTACATTACTCAAATTTATTACCTACAAGGCAAATATGATAAAGTTATTGCATTGGCACCTGATATGTCAGAAAAAGAGAATGCTAAATACGAATTAGGTATGTCTCATTTAATTGGTGATGCCTTTTATAAAGTTGGAAAATTTGATGAAGCTGTTCCATTTTTAGAAGAATATAATAATAAATCAAGTACAACACGAGATGAAGATTACCAATTAGGATATGCTTACTTTAAAAGTAAGAATTACAATAAAGCCATTACAATGTTTGACAAAGTAGCTAATGAAAAAGATAAATTAGCTCAAATTTCGTTATATCACATTGGTGATGCTTATTTGAAACAAGATAACTTTTTTTATGCTAGAAATGCATTTGAATTAGCCTCTAAAATGTCCTATGACAAAGAAGTGGAAGAAGATGCACTCTATAATTACGCTATTTTATCTTACAAATTAGACTACAATCCATTTGATGAGGCTGTTATTGCTTTAAATCAATACTTAAACAAATATCCAAACTCAAAACGTAGTCAAGACGTGCAAGAGTATTTGATTAATGTTTATACAACCATGAAAAATTACAAATCTGCAATGACTTCTATTGAAAACGTAAATGATTTAAATATAAGAATGAAATCTACTTATCAAATGATGGCGTTTAATTATGCTGTAGAACAATTTCAAAGTTCACAATTAGCAAGTTCAATAGAGACGTTTAAGAAAGTTAAAAAATATCCGATTGATCCTTCATTGAATTCACAAAGTTATTATTGGATAGCTGAGGCTTACTTTAAATTATCAAAGTATAGTAATTCAATTATTTGGTACAGAAAATATTTAGAAGAACCCGGTAGTTATTCTTTAATTGAACATAATGATGCGTACTACAATATTGCTTATGCCTATTTTAAACAAAAGGATTGGGAATCTGCAATACAATCGTTTAGAACATTTACACAAGATGAAAACGAAACGCATAAAGAAAAAGTAACAGATGCCTATTTAAGAATTGGTGATGCTTATTACAAACAAGGACAAGATGAACAATCCATATTGTTTTATGAAAAAGCAATTCAAACTAAAGGTGGACAAGAAGATTATGCAAAATATCAAATTGGTAAATCTTATGGATACAAAGCCGAATATGATAAAAAAGCGCAAGCTATGTTAGACATTGTAAACAATTTTCCAAGTTCAACATTTGCTGTACCTGCACTATTTGAAGTGGCAGAATCTTACAGATTAGATGAAAACGACACCAAAGCTAAACAGTATTATAATCAATTAATTATTGATTACCCAGAACATACTTTGGTTAAAGATGCTGTTTTTCAAATAGGAATGTTGCACTTCAGAAACCAAGAATATAGTCAAGCAGAAAAACAATTTTTAAGAATTTTAAATGAGTTTAATGATGACGCTAAAAAGAAAGAAGCAATGGCTAGACTGAAAAATGTTTATACTTCATTAAATCAGCCAGAAAAGTATATTGCCTTGCTCGATACTTACAATATTGATTTTGAACATGGTGCAAAAGACACACTTTATTTTGAAAATGCTTATGACTTATATGAAGACACATCTTGGGTACTTTGTACAAAAGCATTTGATAAATACTTTAATGAATTTGACCACCCAATATTTGAATTAGAAGCTTTGTTTTTTAATGCAGATGCTTACAATAAAAGAGGAGTTGCTGAAAAAGCAAATGCTTTACATTCTAAACTTTTGCTAAAACCTCAAAATAGATTTACAGAACGATCAGCTTCATTTAGTTCTCAATACGAGTACGAAAACGAAAATTATAGCCAAGCTGTTATTCAATACAATAAGTTATTACAATCAGCATCTTACCCTCAAAACAAACTAATTGCTAACATTGGTTTAATGCGTAGTTACGCCTTACAAAACTTGTTTAAAGACGCTAAACCAAGTGCTGAAGCTATTTTAAATAGCGAACAGGCTTTGGATTATGTTAAAACTGAATCTCATTTTGTGATTGCAAAAGCGTTAATGATTGATGCAGAATTTGATGATGCTAAACTACATTTTACAGATGTAGTTGAAAATTCTAATGGAGAAATGGCAGCCGAATCTCAATATAACATTGCTTTAATTTATAACTTACAAGAAGACTATTCAACATCTGAACAAGAAGTAAGAAGCCTGATGAAAAACAATGCTGGTTATAGTTTTTGGGTAGCAAAAGCCTTAATTCTTCAAGCTAAAAATTCAATGGGTAAAGTTGATTATGTTCAAGCTGAGTACACACTAAACTCAGTTCTTAACGGTTACACAATTACTGATGATGGTATATTAGATGAAGCCAATGAAGTGATGCAAGTTTTATTAAGTATTAAAAATAAAGCAAAAGAGTTGGAAGACGATTCCGATAACACAATTGAAATAAATGAAGGAGGTAACAATGATTAATTATATAAAAATAGTAACCGTTTTTATGGTTGGCTTAACGTCAACATTAAGTTTTTCTCAAGATGAAGAACACATTATTTCTAATGCAATTAGAGAAATTTCACCCTCTTATAGAATTACAGAAAACCCTCAAATTATTGATACGGTTGTAAAAATTCCACAATTCACCTATCCGTTGTTGAGTAGAAACATGAAAACTTCTATTCAAACAGAAGAAATTGAGGCGTCTAAGATTAAAATCATTAATAAACTGGATAAATTATACCCTGGATACATTAAAATTGGTTTAGGAACTAACATAATGCCTTTAGGTGAGTTGTATTATAACTCTACTCGAAACAGAAAACATTCTTATGGTATTCACGCTAAGCATTTGTCTGCTTTTGGAAAAGTAAAAGACTATGCACCTTCTCAATTTGACCAAACAAAAGCAAAGGTATTCAGTAACTATTATTTGTCTAAACACATTATAAAATCAGAAGTAAATTGGCTAAATCATGGGTACCATTATTACGGTATTAAAAATGATTCTTTACCAAAAGATTCTTTACGAAACAGAGTTGGTGCATATCAAGGTAAAGTTAGTTTTTCTAATTTATTAAGAAAAGACAGTGCAAAATTAGCTTATACAATTAATGCTGATTACGGTTACTTTCATGAATTTTTAAAAGATTCAGCTACACTGTCAACCAATGGTAGAGAAAATAATTTTGGTATAGGTACTAACTTAAGCTATAAACATGAACTAAATGTTTTTGCTGTAGATTTAGATTTTAGATTCAATTCATTTAAATTTGGTGAATCTGACACCACTTTATTAGCGTATCAAAAAGAAGAAAAAAATCACATCATTCACTTCAGACCTACTATATCCTCTTATAGATTAGATGATAAATTAAAAATAGAATTAGGTTTAGATGTTAACTTTGATTTATCTGCAAATACAGTTTTCAAACCCTTGATTGTAGCAAACTTAAAATATAGTTTATTAGATGGTATGTTCATTCCTTATCTTGGGGTAAATGGAAATTTAAAACAAAACACATTTCATTCTTTAAACAGAGCTAACCCATTTATAAATTCTGCAATTGATTTAAAAAACACAAAAGAGTTTAAGATTCAAGGTGGGATTAAAGGAACATTATCAAAAACAATATCTTTTGATGTTCATGTTCATTCAACCAAACTAACAGATATGGCATTATTTATTAATGACACAATTTTTAGTGACCAATATAAATTTAATGTATTATATGATGATGTTAACGTATTTGGAATTGGTGGGAGTATAACATACCAAAACAAAGAAAAATTAAAAATTGATGCTATTATAGACTATAACAGTTATTCTACTTTAAATCAAAAATATGCATGGTACTTACCTCAACTTGACTTTACATTAAGAGGATCATATAATATATATGACAAAATTTACGCTAAGTTAGATTTCACACTGAAAGGTGCAAGAAAAAGTCCTAATGGCATTTTAAACCCTGACCCTACAAACGAAACACAATTTGAAGCTGATTTAATTGCTGACGCTAATTTACACCTTGAGTACAGATATAATAAAAGAATATCTGCATTTTTACAATTCAATAATATAGCTAACCAAAAATACCACCGTTGGATGAACTACCCAGTTTATGGATTCCAACTATTAGGTGGCGTTACGTTTGGCTTTTAATTATTATTAAGCATCAAAGTATAATTTAGTTTAACCTTATTCGGTTAAGTGTACTCCTATTTCTAATTAAATTACCACTAATTATTCTGCTCTAATTATCAGAAAATGAGGTGATAAATTATTTTATCTAAACTTTCTTAACAAAAGTCATTGCTGTTAAAAATAAAGACAGTACTTTTGGCGCGGAGATGTGGCAGAGTGGTCGAATGCACTTGTCTTGAAAACAAGCGTACTGCAAGGTACCGGGGGTTCGAATCCCTCCATCTCCGCTCAAAAAAACCTTAAAGATTTTTCTTTAAGGTTTTTTTTATTGGTAAATTATTTTGTGTGTAATAATCCAATGCTTTCTTTAACTATTTTTCTCTACACATAAAAACTTGATACACCCTAGGGTTTATCACTGATGTTTTTACATTCTATTTAATATTTTAGCCATAATTGGAAACTAATTATTTAACTACAAAGCGCATGATAGTTTTTTATTAAAATACTTGTCCTGTCATAAATTAAAACATTATCTCTTTCAAGTTTATTTAAAGTTGTAGTTACCGTTTGCCTTGTTGTAGAAGTTATTTTTGAAATATCACTATGTGTTAGTATGGTTTTTACAATATACTCCTCATTGTTAAATAATTTTTTCCCGTCTTCATCTGTAATTTGTTTAATAAATGCTTTGATTCTTTCAGGTGCTTTTTTAAAAACTAAAATCTCTAATCTTTTTTGTGATTTATTATATGCATTACCAATTAACTCATTAACGGATTGTCCAAATTCAAAATTTGCTTCTATAAATTTTCGAATATCCTTTATCGATAACGAAAAAAATAGTGTTTCTTCTAAAGCTTCAGCAACTTCAGAATAATAATCAGATTGGTTATTAAAAATACTTTCAACTCCAAACACTCCTCCACTTTTTAAAACATTTGTAATCATCTCTTTGCCTTCGTTTGAGTATTTTGAAATTTTAACAGAACCATTTAACACAAAAAACAATCGTTTACTTTTTTCATTACATGAATATATAATTTCTTTTTTTTTAAATTTTTTATAATCAAGAATTTCAAGTACATCATTTTTCTGTGTAACAGTTAAAAATTTTAAAAGTTCAACATTTTGTAAAGAATAATAGTTAGGGTAATTACGTTTCATACATCTAATATTAATGTGTTTAATATTTAATTATTTTTGTTAAATAACTTGTTGAATTAGACTTAATTCTAATTACATACACACCTGGGTCTAAATTTCTAATATCAAATTCAAAAGGTGCATTATTAAACTCTATTCTTTCCTCTAATTGCACTTTTCCTGCTAAATCTAATAACTCTATAGTTTCCCCTTCAAGTTTAGAGTTAAGTTGAATATTTACTAGCCCGTTTGATGGGTTTGGAAAAATATTTATTTGAATATCATTTTCTTTTACACTTAATACATTTACATTAATGCAATCAGATGTTTCTACGCAGTTATTAAGTGTAATTTCTACCGCATAATCTCCAGAAGAATTAGGTGTAAATGATTGATTTGTTTCTCCTGAAATTATTAAATTACTTTCACAATTAATCCATTGGTAAGATGCTTCTGATTGATTTGATGTAAGCGTATTAGAGTTCAATGTAAGTATTTCATTAATATTTACAATTGTTAAGTTTAATGATGCTATTGAATCACACCCTACTGAATTTGTAAGAGTAGTTTCATAAGTACCTGTTGTTGTGTATGTATCTCCACTTGTTGACCATTCATAATTATTACAAGATGTTATATCAACACTACTATACGTAGTAGGACAATTCATTAAATCAGAATTGTCAGTGTATTTAAAAATTACACCGTTATTACCTACAGCCC
>Ga0256824_10000813_pt1 | contig 12128 bp, 16 predicted proteins | sample CV67metaG_FD_191570 | JGI IMG/M metagenome (GOLD analysis project Ga0256824, IMG submission 191570) | Hydrothermal vent microbial communities from East Pacific Rise, Pacific Ocean - CV67 | ecosystem: Environmental > Aquatic > Marine > Hydrothermal vents | place: Pacific Ocean: East Pacific Rise...
TTCTTTTAAGACCTATTGGCTTACGTAAATGTATACGTATTTTGAGAAATAGTAGAGAAAAAGTTATAATGGCACCGAAGCAGTCTACTGAACTTTCCAATATTGAATCATTTGAAGGATTATCTGCTTTAGTTGCTGATGATAATATGATTAATAGAAAATTAATTAAAATTATTTTGGAAAAAATTGGTCTTAGTGTTATCTTATCTTCTGATGGTAAAGAGGCCTTTGAAAAATATAAAAGTGGTCATTTTGATATTATTTTTATGGATATCCAAATGCCAGTGATGGATGGTATAGAAGCAACACATACAATATTAGAGTATGAAAAAGAAAAAAATTTAAAACATATCCCAATAGTTGCCTTAACTGCAAATGTTGCGGTAGGTGATAAAGAAAGATATCTGGCTGAAGGTATGGATGATTATGCTACAAAACCTGTAGAAATAGATAGGTTAAAATCATTGATAGCCAAACATACTGAATCATCATGAGCAAGCGTATATAAAGAGAAATAAAGTGATAATAGTTACGTTAAAACTTGATATAAGAGGTACTATGAAAAGTATACAACATCTTTTAATTTTTTGTTTTTTTATCGTGAGTAGTGTATTTTTTTCGGCCTGTTCTCAAAAACGTGATCTTGTTAAGAAACCCGGTGCAACAAAATACACAAGTGCTGCGAGACAAAGAGCTACGATGAGATCATATAGGGTATTAGGAAAAAGGTACAGTCCTAGCTATGTAGAGGTAGGGCAGGTTATGAAAGGTATCTCTTCTTGGTATGGTCCAAATTTTCATGGTAAACATACAAGCAATGGGGAAGTGTATAATATGCATGCAAGAACTGCAGCACATAAAACATGGCCAATGGATACAATGGTAAGAGTGAATAACTTACAAAATGGAAAAAGTACTATTGTACGTATCAATGACCGAGGACCTTTTGTAAAAGGGCGAATTATTGATTGTTCTTATACTGCAGGTAAAGAGATAGGGCTTGACAGAATGGGTATTGCAAAAGTTTCCATAGAAGTACTAGGATTTACTGGAAAAATTGAATCGTCGGCACGAATAGCAAGTAAACAGAAGACACATACTCAAAACCGTGTACTTCTTTCTAACTTTGGTATCCAAGTAGGTGCATTTAGACGTTATGCGGGTGCACAAACGATTAAACGTCATTATGCAGGTCGTTATGCACGTTATAATCCTATCATCAGACGTTTTGATATGGATGGTTTACCATTATATAGAGTTTGGCTCATGGGCTTTGGCTCAGAGCAAGAAGCACGTGACTTTAAAAATAGTCACAATTTAGCAGGTGCATTTATAGTAAGAAATTAGAAATAGGAAATAAAATGATAGAAGTGAGTAGAGAGACCAAAGAGACGCAAATATCTGTAAAGTTAAACTTATATGGAACAGGTAAAGCAAATATTAATACAGGTGTTGGTTTCTATGATCATATGTTAGAAGCTTTTACAAAGCATGCTCATATTGATTTAGAAGTTTCTTGTACTGGTGATACACATATCGATGATCATCATACCGTTGAAGATGTAGGTATTGTGATAGGTCAGGCATTAAAAAAAGCGATATACCCAGTGCAAAGTATAGAACGTTTTGGTAATGCTACTGTGGTGATGGATGAAGCATCGATTACTTGTGATATTGACCTTTCAAATCGTGGATATCTGGTATTTGAACTTCCTATTGGTGGGAAAGTAGGAGATTTTGATGTAGAGTTGGTTGAGGAGTTTTTTAAAGCATTTGCTTTTAATCTACCACTTACACTTCATCTTATCTATAATCGTGGTAAAAATAAACATCATATCATTGAGGGTGCATTTAAAGCCTTGGCTGTAGCATTACGTCGTGCGGTGACTGTAAATGAAAATGCAGGTATCCCTAGTACAAAAGGTGTGCTGTGAGTATAGAACTTATTGTACTTGATGTTGATGGCACGATGACAGATAGTCGTATTACCTACAGTGAAGATGGTGATGAGATAAAATCTTTCAATGTAAAAGATGGTCTCGCTATTGCTTCTTGGAGAAAACTGGGAAAGCAAGTAGCCATTATTACCGGGAGAAGTTCTCAGATTGTGGAACGTCGTGCAAAAGAGTTACATATAGAGCATTTTTATCAAGGTATACATAATAAAAAAGAGGTGCTTGATACCTTACTCAAAAAGCTTGATTTGACGATGGATAATGTTGCAGCTATTGGAGATGACTTGAATGATTTGAAGATGTTAAAAGCAGCCAAAATATCGTTTGTTCCACGTGATGCTAGTGCATATGTAGATAAGATTGCCACAGTCATTTTAAGTAAAAAAGGCGGAGATGGTGCAGTCCGTGAGATGATTGAAAATCTCATTGTACAAGAAGGTTTAGAAAAGAAGTATTTGGATTTATGGGATTAAGAATAGAATGGGTGTTATTTGTAGCCATTATAGTGATTGTAGGAGGATCTCTTACTACAAAACTAAATGATAATGCCGATAAGCACAAAGCTTTCACAAAAGAGTTAGAATTTACCTATACGACATTTACGGAAGTTGATACAACAAAGTTACAAGCACGTGCTTATGGTACATACGGTACACGTGATGATGGTGTTCTAACCATTAATGACCTTGTTTATCAAACTGAAACCATAGAATCGTTAGTTGCAAAAAAAGGTACATATATGGGTAATATCGTCTATTTGGAAGGTGATGTTCTGATGGATGACACCAATGGTTATACATATGAAACACAACAAGCAGAGTATGATCAAGAAACAGAAATTCTCAATATTACGGCCCCTTTTGTGGCAACGAGCGCTGAAAATATTATAAAAGGTGATACGTTTACCTATGATACTCGTAAAAAAGAGGCATATGGTACGGTAATTGATGCTGCTGTTTATACCGTAGAAAAGTAAAGTATTGTTATAATACTTTAAATTATTATTTTAACAAATACAAAGGTCTTTTATTGAAATTTTTAAAAATTACACTCTTTTTTCTACTTACACAGATGACATTAGCTGATAAAGTCGAAATTACATCAGACTCAATGAATGCAATGGATCTCAAAAAAGAGGTCCATTTTATTGGTAATGCAAAAGTGAAGCAACTCAAAGACTGGATACATGCAGATAAAATTATTGTGCATCTCAATGAAAAGAATCAAGCAAAAATGTATGAAGCTATTGGCAATGTTACTTTTGAGTTTAAAAATGATAAGGGACACTATATAGGGAGCTCAAGTCTCGTAAAGTATTACCCTGTGACATCTGTTTATGTGCTTATTGGTAAAGCTAAAGTAAATGATGTACTTAATAATCGTAGTGCAAAAGGAAATGAAATTACTGTAAATATGTTAACTGGAAACACTAATGTAAAAAGTAAGCCAAGTAAAAAAGGTATGAAACCGGCTCCTGTAGTATTCACTTTTGATACGGAAAAGAAATAATGATACCTCGTATTGTTGAAGCTAACTTTATAAAGTCTGCACAAAGTATTGCTGATTCGTTGCCTGAAGATATGAGTGAAGTTGTTTTTTTAGGCCGTTCAAATGTAGGTAAAAGTTCAACACTTAACGGGCTTACACAGCGAAAAAGCTTAGCTAAATCTTCAGCTACACCAGGTAAAACACAGCTCATAAACTTTTTTGAAACACGCTATTTGTATAATGAACAGAGTTATCCTGTACGTTTTGTAGATTTGCCGGGCTTTGGTTATGCTAAAGTATCCAAGTCGCTTAAAGAAGTATGGCAAAAGAATTTAGTAGAGTTTATACAGCATCGTGTCTCTATTCGTCTTTTTATACATCTGCGAGATGCACGTCACCCCCATGCTAAAATTGATAATGATGTTGAAGCATATATTGAAGACTTTATTCGTCCTGATCAAAAGTACCTTACCGTTTTTACAAAGATAGATAAACTCAATCAAAAAGAGCGTAATAAACTCAAACGTGAGTTCCCCGGTTCTATTACACTTTCAAATTTGAAAAAAAATGGACATGATCGTGTGCATCAAAATATCTTACAAACAATATTTTCGGTGGATGATACAGTAAAAGAAGTACAAAAAGATAATAGATGATTGAACTTGTTAAAGCTAAACTTTCTGATATTCCTCAAATGCAGGCACTTGTTACTGCTGAAGTAAAAGATGGAATTATTCTCAATCGTACGGAAGATGAAGTTGCTACAAATATTCGCTCTTATGTTTTGGCTAAAGATGAAGGTACACTAGTCGGTTACACAGCATTGCATATACACTCAAAAAGATTAGCTGAGATACGTAGCCTTATAGTAGATGAATCATACCGTGGACAAAGTGTTGGTAAGCGTATGGTGGAGTTTACGTTAAGAGAGGCGAAGGAGTTAGGTGTAGAGGAAGATGTTCTTGTTCTGACATACCTTCCACAGTTTTTTGAGAAATTAAATTTTAATGAGATAAACAAAGAAGTTATCCCTGAACATAAAATTTGGGCAGATTGTATTAAATGTATTCATTTTCCTATCTGTAATGAAGTAGCACTTGTTTACAAGTTATCTTAGTATGTATAAGTAGAGAATATGTCACAAGCAACAAAGGTAGAACACAAAACACTTTTTTTGATTGCAGTTGTTTTTTTTATTCTATTTTACCCTATGCTTATTTCTATTTATGTATTTCTACCTCTTTTTATTGGGGCCATGTCATATATATTGGTTATAGGGCTTGATAAAGAAAAATCACTCTCTTTGCCTATAGCCATTATTTATCTTATCAATTTAGAGGTCAATCTCTCTTTACCTCTGTTTTTAACCATTATTTCTTCTTTCCTTTTTTATGTAACAATTTATCCTTCTCTTAGACACTTCAGAAAATGTAAAATATGTAAACCTTTATTATCTGTGGTAATTTTAGATTTCTTTTATTTGGGTGCTCTGTTTATGTTTGATTTTATTTTTCAAACACAGAGTATAGTCTTGGACAATATTTTACTGTATTCCCTTGTGGTCGATATGCTTATAGTGGTACTGCTATGAGATATAAATTTATTATCTTTATCTTTATTATCTTTTGGGGTGTGATGATTACACGGCTTTACCATGTAAGTATAAAATCTAATTTTTATTATGAAGGTTTGGCAAAAGAAAATATAGAGCGAAAACAATTTATCAAGCCTGTTAGAGGTGAAATCAGTGATACCCATGGTAATTTACTTGCCATGAATCAGATAGGCTTTTCTCTTTCCCTTGCGCCACATCTTAAACGTACAGGTAAAGTCTTAGATAGAGTGATAGATAAATTGATAGAAACGTTTCCTGACCTCAATAAAACAGTGATGAAAAAAGTCTATAAAAAGCATAGCTCCCCCTATAATCATAAGTATATTAAAGTTGTTGACTTTATACATTATTCTAAAATGATGGGTGCATATCCGAAACTTTCATTGGTTGAGAACCTAAAGATTGAAGCAGAGACCAAACGTTATTATCCTTATGGAAAATTTGCTGCACATATTATTGGCTATACTGGACGCTCCAATAAAAAAGAAAATAAAAAAGATATTGTAGTTGATGTGGTGGGTAAAGTAGGTAAAAGTGGTTTAGAACGTTACTATAATAAAGTGCTTGAAGGTGAATTAGGCTATACCGTTTCTAAAGTTACCGCAACGAATAAGGCAGTAGCTACACTAAAAAAAGTTGTACCTAAAGATAATAAAAATCTTATCCTAAATATTGATATTGAATTGCAGCAGTTGATTTATGAATATTTTACGAAAGTTAAACAAACAGGTGTCGCGGTAGTTATGCGTACAAATGGTGAAGTACTATCGGCAGTTTCTTATCCCTCTTACGATCCGAACCTCTTTGTAGGTGGCATTAGCTCAAAAAACTGGAAAGCATTACAAGAAGATTTAAATCACCCATTTACAAATAAATTTATACATGGGACATACCCTCCTGGTTCAGGTATCAAAATGGGTATGGCCTTGGCATTTGAGAAAGCAAAACCAGGTATATTGGGACAAAATGAATATTGTAATGGGTCTATTACTATTGGTAAAAGTACACATCGTTTCAGATGTTGGAAACATGCAGGGCACGGTACTTTACCTGTACGTAAAGCTATTATGCAATCTTGTGATGTCTTTTTTTATAAGAAATCATTGAAGGTTGGTATCGATAATATGTCAAAATACCTACATGAATTTGGTTTTGGTGTGAAAACAGGTATAGATATGCCACGAGAATATTCGGGAGTCATTCCAAACAAAGCATGGAAGATGAAACGTTTTAAACAGCCTTGGTATCTTGGTGAAACAGTTATTTCAGCGATAGGACAAGGATATGATCTTGTAACTCCTATGCAAGTTGCTCGTTACACTGCTTTGATGGCTACAGGAAATCTTGTTACACCTAAGATTGCTAAATCGATAGATGATAATCTGACGAAAGTAAAAATTCAACCTATACAGTTTGATCATTATATATATGACATACGTAAAGGGATGTATGATGTGTGTAATACATTAGGTGGTACAGGGTATAGAGTGATGCATGATCTTCCTATTGTTGTTGCAGGAAAAACAGGAACATCACAGGTTACTTCTATTCCTCAAGGGGTTTCAAAAAGACTCAAAGAATCACAACTTGCATATTTCCATCGTTCTCATGCATGGTTTACCTCTTATGCACCATATAAAAACCCGCAGTTTGTTGTCACTGTTCTTGTAGAACATGGAGGACATGGAGGAAGTACTTCTGCCCCTTTAGCATCAGAAATATATCAATGGCTTTATAAAAAAGGTTACTTCAGTCAAAAATCAGCCAATACAGCAGTCAATACAGATATAAGTACATATGATACGCCATCAATAGAGGATAGTACTAGAAATAAAAAGAGAACAATTGATAAGATAGCAGAGCGAAAGAACAAGGCGATCCGTCAGAAAATAAATATATCGGGGGAAGATTTGTTTTAAAGTCTGTTATTAAAAATAATTACAGACTCTGTAATGTATTATGTAAAAAGAGTCCTAAAATGATGATGAGACTGATACCTGCAGATTTGTTGTAGAGTTTATTTGCTGTAATAAAGACGAGTAGCAAAGTTGCTACTATCATAGTAGCAATATCAAAGAAGTATGCTGGAGCATCTATTGTTAGTGGGTTGGTAAGTGCAGCAGCACCTATAACTACAGTTGTGTTGGCCATATTAGAACCGATGATGTTTCCTATCGCCATATCTACTTTGCCTTTAAGTGCTGCAGATACACTCACTACTAGCTCTGGTAACGAGGTACCAAGTGATATCATCATGATCCCTATCATCCATTCAGAAATACCAAAACTCTTTGCTATCTCAGAAGCGCTTTCTACTGTAAAGTGTGCCCCAATAACTACCAATACAAATGCAGCGATAAGCATAGGAATAGTAGTAGCCCAAGAAAATGTACTTTCATCTAAATCTTCTAAGTCATCTTCTGGGATGTTCTTTGCATCTTGAAGTAAGAAGAGTAAGTAAGCACCCATAAGCAGTAAAAGTAGCGTTGCATCAAAACGTGAGATAACACCATCAATAATCATAAGAATAAAGACAAGCACTGGTACAAGTGCCCAAGTACTGTCTTTTGCGAAGAAGTCCCTGTTTGGGTTTATATTTTTGGCTATAAGAAAAACTGTTGCTAAGACAAGTGTAATATTGAGTATATTACTTCCTATGACATTGGCTACTGCAATATCGGGTTTGCCATTATAAGATGCTGCTATACTTGCAGCCATCTCGGGAAGAGAAGTACCAAGAGCAATAAGTGTTGCCCCGATGATAAACTCAGGGATTTTAAACTTTAATGCGATGCGCTCACTTTGGTTGATGATCATATCAGCACCCCAGATAAGTACACCCATGGCGATAACAAATATAACAAAATTCAAACTAATACTCCTCTGTTCTTACGATTAAACTTTTTGGTAAACCAAACTGTTCTATAAGCTCTTTTTCTCTGGTTCGCATCTCACCATCATCTGTTTCATGGTTAAATCCTTGAAGATGTAACATCCCATGTATGAAGAGTAATGAGAGTTCATCTTGTTCACTATGTCTTAATAGTACAGCATTTTCCTTCACAAAAGAAGCTGCGATGATAATGGAACCTAGAGGCATCCCGAAAATAGACTGTTCCGTAAAGGGTGCTTCCATGGGGAAAGAGAGTACATCTGTCACTGATGCTTTGCCACGATGCTCAGTATTGAGAGCATGCATCGTTTCATCGTCTACTATGAGTAGTTCTACTTCTTTAGTAGAGAGTGCATTCGCAATCTGCTCCAACTTATTAAGATCTAGGCTTAAGTCTGTTTGATTATCCAAATCTATCATGTTGGAAGTTTACCCAAATGTTGGTAAAATGGCAGTAAATAAGACCTATAAGGGTAGAGATATGACTAAATCGGCAGTTTGTATAATATCAGGTGGTATGGATAGTGCTTTAAGTGCAAAGATAGCGCAAGTTGAGGGGTATGAGATAATTGCTCTACACTTTAACTATGGACAACGTACCCAAACCAAAGAATTAACATGTTTTAGAAAGGTTGCATCTTCAGTTGATGCAGTAAAGTCTTATGAAATAGATCTACCTTTTTTTGAACAGATAGGTGCTTCAGCTTTGACAGATAAGAGTATAGAAGTACCCACAGGTGGTATAGAAGAGGGTGTACCTATTACCTATGTACCATTTAGGAATGGTATTTTTCTTTCTATCGCAGCAGCAGTTGCAGAAAAACATGGCGCTGAAGCACTCTTTATCGGTGTGGTAGAGGAAGATAGCTCTGGGTATCCAGATTGTCGTGAAAGTTACATAGAACAGATGCAAAAGGCGATAAACCTTGGTACAAAAGAGGAGACAAATTTAAGTATAAAGATGCCTTTAGTAGCACTCAAAAAATCTCAAATAGTAGAGAAGGCTTTGGAACTAGGTGTTCCTTTACAAAGCACTTGGTCTTGTTATAAAGAAGAGGGAAAAGCTTGTGGGGTATGTGACTCTTGTCGTTTAAGACTCAATGGTTTTAAAGAAGCAGGGTCAGTTGACCCTATTGATTACATTTAACCACAAACGTTAGCAAAACCATTGATAACAAATTCAAACTCATAGCGGTGTGTTGGATACTGTGCTAAACCTTCTGCGATAAACTGTTGACGTGTAATCTGTCTATCCCATAGTCTATAGGTTAAGGTTTTAAACCACTCTTTTTTCTCAGGAGTATCAAGTGCTATACGTTGATACTTTGTATCATTCTGAATACCTGATGCTACAGAACGCATGGTTTGTTTATAGAGTGCCATTTTATGTGGTGTTGGACTTTCATAGTGTGTAACATTTGTTGTCATTTTGGGTGAGTTACCAAGATATTGACTTGCTGGTGTACATCCAGAAAATCCTAAAAGGGAAATGCTTGCCAATAATAAATAATATTTTTTAAGATTCGGCATTTAGTGCCTCACTGTACTGTATGTTAATACTCGTCATTCTTTATATCCTTAATATTTTTTTGTTATAAGTTCTTTGCTTAAAGAACCATTGTATCAAAATGAAATAAAATTTTGTATGATATAATGGCGCAAATTATTTTATAAAAAGAAGTTACCTATGATGAGAATCCCTGCAAAATCACCACAAGCTAAAGAGGCAAATGAATTAGTACAAGGGTTACAAGCGTACTTTGTAAGTAAGCTCAATGCTGTGGCTTTAGAATTTGGAGAGGGTAAGTCATGTGAGTCTGTTGTTTGGGGTCGTGATGGTGGTAAACACGGAGGTGGTTCACGTTATGAAGCTCGTGATTGTATAGTGTTTAATCGTGGTTCGGTCAATGTGTCTCAAGTACATTATGATGATGACGAAACAAAAAAATTAGGATCGGCAACGGCTATTTCAACCATTATCCATCCAAACAATCCACATGTTCCTTCTATGCATATGCATATCTCATGGACTCAAATGCGTGATGGTAAGGGGTACTGGCGTATTATGGCAGACTTAAATCCATCGATACTCTCTGAGTCAGATCTCGATAAGAAGATTTTTTCTGGGATGCTTAAAGAGGTGACAGGTAAACTTTACGAAGAGGGTGCAGCCCAAGGGGATAGATATTTTAACATCCCTGCACTTGGGCGTACGCGAGGAGTGAGCCATTACTACTTAGAAAACTACAACACAGGAGACTTTCAAGTAGACAAAGCTTTTGCTAAAGAAGTTGGAGAAGCAGTGATAGACAAATACATTGCTATCATCACTGCTAAACTATCGGCACATCCTACCGCTACAGCGGAAAAAAGAGAAGAACAGTTAGCCTACCATACACTCTACCTTTTCCAAGTACTGACACTTGATAGAGGTACTACCTCAGGATTACTTGTGCATGAACAAAATGATATAGGAATCATGGGTTCTATCCCCTCTCATGTAAACAGAGACATATTGTCAACATGGCAATCACTTATGGCTCATCCTCAAAATGAACTCGTAGCTATGCTCTTAAAAGCACTACCAAATAAAATGCCTACGCCAGTTGATGAAGAGACAAAGAAAAAACTAGCTAATGCAGTACGTAAACACTATAAGAAATACCCTGAAGCTTTAAGTATGCAAGCAAGTGGAGAGATTATTCCTCCTACTGTGGATAATCATAACTAGAGGGTAAACAGTCCCTCTTTACGGTTTTTCTTCACTTTTTCATAACTATCCATTACCCCATTCATCGCTATAAATACACCTTCTTTTTCCAAAGCATTGATATATCCATAAGCAGAAGCTAGATTTGCTGTGGCTTCTGTTGGGTCTATGCTGTAAGGTACCATCGCACCTGTAAGTACGATGGTTTTTTCTAGTTCTGCGTCAGCTAGGTACTCGGCTGTGATATCTATAGTGTCTGTACCATGTACGATGATGATACTATGGTGTTTAGATTGGTGTATGGTACTTAGTAATTCTAGTCTATCGTGATTGGTTATCTCTAGGGAGTCTTTACCTATGATGTTGAGTATTTCAAAGTCACAGAGCCATTTTTGGGCTATATCTTGCAGTGATTTTGCTTGTTTATCAACTTCTAAATCACCATTGAGAGGGTTATATATTTTATTAAAGGTGCCACCAGTATTTATTATGAGTATTTTCTTCATGCATAGTCTTTCATTTTTGTTTCTTAATGGTAAAATAACATAATTATATTAGGAGAACATTAATGGTAATGAAGGGTAAAAAAGGTGTCATTTTAGGCATCGCTAACAAAAAGTCTATTGCATATGGTATTGCCAAAGCATGTCAAGAGCAGGGTGCCGAAATGGCAATCACATTTTTGAATGAACGTTTTGAGAAGAAACTTGCACCGATTGCAGAAGATTTAGAGTGTGGGGCTAGACTTTATCCATGTGATGTCTCTAAACCAGAGGAGATAAAAGCACTCAAAGAGTCATTAGAAAAAGACATGGGGAAGATAGACTTTATTGTACACTCTATCGCTTTTGCACCTAAAGAGGGACTTAGTGGACGTTTTTATGACATCAGTAAAGAGGCATTTGACATTGCTATGGATATCTCCGTGTATTCACTCATCGAAATAGTACGTGAGTTAAAGCCTATTCTTTCAGACAGTTCTTCTGTTCTGACTCTTTCTTACTATGGTGGAGTAAAGTACATCCCTAACTATAACCTCATGGGTGTGGCTAAAGCTGCACTAGAGATGACTACAAAGTACTTAGCAGAAGACTTAGGAAAAGATGGCATTAGAGTCAATGCCATTTCAGCAGGTCCTATTAAGACACTCGCAGCCGCGGGCATAGGTGAGTTTGGATTTATGCTTAAGTGGAACAAGGCACACTCTCCTCTAAAAGAAAATGTTACCATTTCTCAAGTAGGAAACTCTGGTATGTACTTACTCTCTGACCTTAGTTCTGGGGTTACGGGTGAGGTACATTACGTAGATGCGGGGTATAACATCATGGGTATGCCAGCCGTTGAGTTCGATGAAAATGATAAACCACGTATCGCGTGGAACGGTGAGGCTAAGTAGCCTGTACAATTTTTTGTTCTTCCTCTCTTGAGGAGGGACTCCTCCCAACTGTTAGAGTTATTTTATAGTTT
>Ga0256824_10000814_pt1 | contig 12124 bp, 8 predicted proteins | sample CV67metaG_FD_191570 | JGI IMG/M metagenome (GOLD analysis project Ga0256824, IMG submission 191570) | Hydrothermal vent microbial communities from East Pacific Rise, Pacific Ocean - CV67 | ecosystem: Environmental > Aquatic > Marine > Hydrothermal vents | place: Pacific Ocean: East Pacific Rise...
AATTTATTCCCTGTTTCAAACACAGATTCATCTACTCCAAATACTGAAGCCATCTCTGATGCTGAAAAACTAACATCCATTGGCAATGTACTAGAACTACTAAAAGAAAGAGTATCTGATGTAGCGCCATTAAAATAACCTCTTACTCTTACAGAGTAAGATGCAATTACATTATTTGAATCTTCAACAACAGCATTAAAACTTGCTGTTGCTGGATCTGCACCAGCTTTAAATTCAGGAAGCTCCACAAACTTTGGGTACCCCCCAAAAGTAAGGTCTGGAAATCTTGCATCATCATCTTCACAACTTGTGAACGATGTTACAGTAACTATAGCAAAAAGTGCTATGAATAATTTATTTACTATTTTCATTATATTTATTTTTTAAGTTAATCTATAAATCCAGGAGCATTATTGTCCCAAAAAACTTGATCTGTTAGTGAGTTTTGCGTAATATTTGGATTAGTTGTTGTTTCTCCATCAGGATATCTATAAGATCTTGGAAAACTTCCCGCTGGCAATATTGGAGATTCCATTACAGGATATCCTGTTCTCTTATAGTTAAAATATGGCTCTCTACCATTACCGAAAGAAGCTAAATAATATTCTCTAACTATAACCTCTAATTTTTCACTAGCGCTTCCACCATTATACTCAGCGATTACAGTAGATACATAAGCATCAATATCTCCTTGTGTCATACCAAATCCAGCACCGCTACCTACGTTACCAAATCCTTTAACTTTAGCCATACTTAATCTTATACCATCTTCTAAAAGTTGAGCAGGATTACCGTTGGTTCCAATTTCCAATGCTGTTTCTGCTAAAGAAAATTTAGTAAATGAAGCTAGAAAATGAGGAGCAATACCAGCACCATCTAACGTTTCTCCATTTTGATTTGCTTGTCTAGCTTGAATAAATTCATCTTTATCAAAAGCTCCACCTCCAGGGTAAATACCGTATGTCGATCTTTTAAGACCATCATTTGGTATTCCTTCGTCATCTGTATGATCTCTACCCCAGTATAAATTACCAACATAACAATAATCATAAATATCATTTCCAGTACAAGGTAAATTAGATCCAGAAGGAGCTTGATTTTTTTGTCTGTAAATATAATAACGTAATCTTGGATCTGGAGAACCAGTTTCAACAAAAGGAGGTTGATCATCTCCAGCATTTAACAAATCATACAAATAGTTAGACATGTAGGTTCCTGCACCACCAGCTTGGTAGTTTCCGGTAAAGAATGGATGTCTTGATTCAACAAGATTTTGCTCTGTTCCATATTGGAATTGAAAATCTTCATCATTAGAATCAATAATATTTGCCTGTGCATTTAAAATAGCATTAATTCCATTTTTAGCACGTGTCTCATCAACCAATCTAATTTGATTGTACATTTTAATTTTTAGCGTATTAGCTAAAGCAACCCACTTGTCAGTATCACCATCAAAATAAAGGTCATTAGCTACAGGCACTCCATCAGGATTCGATAAATCTTGTATTGCAGCATCTAGCTGAATAAACATCTCGTCATAAATTTGACTACCTGGTGTTGCAGAAGGTAAAGGAAACTCTTCAGGGTTGTTAGCCTCAAAATAAGGAACATCTCCTAAATAATCTACCAATGTCACATAGGCATAAGCCTCTAAAATATGTGCCATTCCTAAATGCACAAACAAACCATTGTCTTCATTTGCAAGTCCTTCAAGCACGTTGATGTTTGCAGTTGCATTGTAAGTACGAGTCCACGCTCCACCATCAAAATCTAAAGTTCCTCCATCTACAGCATTTGGATAAGTTCCAAATTGATTTCTCATTCTAATTACTCCCGAAGAAGCACTGTTAAAATCATTCATTATTGAGTTAAATGACAATTGTATATCATTTAATAAAAAACTAGGATCTGCTACACTAGGATTTAACTCATTAGGGTCATCTAGTAATTCTAGATCTGTCGCATCACAGCTTACAAACAAAGCTATTATTGACAGTATTGTTGTTATTTTAAATATTTTCTTCATAATAATAGTTGTTTTTAAAAGGTTGCTTTAAATGCAAGTGAATATGTTTTAGATGTTGGACCTGTCTGAAATTCTAATCCTAAACCGTTACCAGAACCTGTACTTAATTGCTCAGGATCTATAGCAAATGCATCTGGAATATTAAATGTTTTTACGTATAAGTTATTACCTAAAAGAGTAACTGAAACTCTACCAAACGGAGTATTTGCTAATAATTTTTTAGTAAAGTTATAACTTAATGATAACTCTCTAATTCGGAAATGACTTGCATCATATATCCCTTGTCCAACAGGATCTACAAGATTAATAAAATATAAATCGTTGGTTCCTATTTGAATTGAATTATCAATGGTATTACCTGAACCATCTAACAATAACTCTCCTGTATTAGGATTCGCTAATATACCAGGGATTACATTTGACCCTTCTCTATTACCAACATTTTCTGTTGTAACACCTCTTCTATAAAATTGTGTTGCAGTCTGTGAAAATATATCACCACCATGTTGGTATTCTAATTGTCCAGAGAAGGTAATGCTTTTATATGTAAAACTATTTACTACCGATAAATTAAAATCTGGATTTGGATCTCCAATAGTTTCAATAGCTAAACCTAAATCATCACTATTAATAATTTTACCATCCGTTGGATTTATCAATAAAGCACCATTCACTCCTAATCCTAAAGGGTTTTCTGCAGTTACGTTATCCGGAGAATATCTTACCGCATAGCTACCTTTTATAACACCTAGCGGCTCACCTTCTGAGGCAAAGTTTCCTAGGTTAGTAAAACCCGCGTATGCAAACGATTCTACACCTTCCCCTAAACTTGAAACCTCATTTTCATAAGCAGTAAACACACTGTTTAACTGCCAAGTAAAATTTTCTGCTTTTACAGCAGTAATATTTAATCCAACTTCAATACCTTGTTGTTCAGATTCTGCAATATTAAAAGCAGTAGATGTAAACCCTGTAGATGGAGCTAAAGGTCTGTCTACAATTTGGTCTGTAGTAACTCTTTTATATAAAGTTAAATCTAACGTTACTCTATTACTAAGAAATGTACCTTCTAAACCAACTTCAATCTCTTCAATTAACTCAGGCTTTAAAGCAGCATTTGCTCTAACATTTGGCAACGCGTTAGATATAATAGAAGAACCACTAGCATCCACAAAAGCATTTGTATTTGAATCCAAATTATCTCTAGTATTATAAGGGTTTGGAAATCTTGCAGAAGACCCAAAACCAGCTCTAATTTTTAAAAATCTAACCGCATCAGAATTACCAATTCCTTCAACTGAAGTAGGCACAAATGATACAGATACTCCTGGATAAAATAATGAATTATTATTTTGCTCTAATGTTGAAGACCAGTCATTTCTACCAGACACATTTAAGAAAATAAAACTACCATAATCAAAGGAAGCTTCTCCATACACACCAAAAATATTTTGCTCTTGTTCATACTCTAAACCTGCCTCAGACAATGTCGAGAAGTTATTATCATTAAACACATTAAAAACAACTTGCCCTGTAGCTTCATGACCAATACGATCATACGTATCACGTCTTGCATTAAACCCAAAAGTAGCATTCATATTAAATTTAGGTAGCAACTCAATACTTTTTAGACCTAAAATAAGGTTATGATCATAAATAAAATTAACCCCAGTACTAGATCTTTTTCTACCAGTTAAATCATTAGTACCCCCTTTATTTATTTGATAAATTTGTTTTTCAGTATAAGTATCTAATCCAAATCTATAAGTTAAATCTATAGCATCTGATATTGCATAGCTAATACTAGCTTTACCAAAAAATCTACTTACATCTTGTAACGTAGTTGCATTTTTTACTAACCAATAAGGATTGTCTTGATCACTTCTGTAATATACATTCGAACCATCCACTGGGCTTTCAAAAGGTAAGTTAGTTAAATCTACATTTCTAGGCGTAAATAACAATCTTGTAAAAATTGAAGCTCCACCACCGTTATTTGCAGTAATAGGAGGTGTTTTAACAGATGTTTTTGCATAGTTAGCAGAACCTTCTACCGTAAATTTATTAGAAAGTTTAGCACGACCACCCATACCAAGATTAAATCTTGTTAAGTTGTTTTCAGGAATATATCCATCCTCATCTGTACGACTAAAGTTAAGATTAAAACTTGTATTTTCTGCAGCTGCAGAAACACCTATAGATGTATTACTACCAAAACCAGTTCTGAAAAAGTCAGCTACATTGTTAGGAGCTGCTTCATAAGGTATCATTAATCCATCATATTCTGGAAATATATCACTAAAATCAGCAGATAATGGATGCGCTATCATAAGATTATCATCAAATCTACCTCCCCAGTTCCCTACATATCCAGGATTTGGAAGATTATCTGCACCTTGTCCGTATTGATTTTGATAATCTGGAAGGTTTGCAATTTGTGTCATATAAGCACTTTGCGAAACTGAAACTTCAAACTTTTTGTTTGCTTCAGACGATCTTCCGTTTTTAGTTGTAATCAATACAACTCCATTTCTACCACCTGTACCATATAATACAGCAGCACTTAACCCTTTAAGGATACTTATGCTTTCAATATTATTAGGATCAAGATCTAAGAAACGAGAACTAACTACCGTAGAACCACCCGTAAAACTTTCATTGTTGTTTGTGCTTGAATCAAATGGCACACCATCAACAATAAACAAAGGATCATTGTTCCCTGTTATTGAAGACTGACCTCTAATAACAAATTTAGTAGCAGAACCAACAGCACCACTAGTACCCGTAATCTGGACCCCAGCAACTTTACCATTAAGAGATTTTACTAAATCTGCTTGAGGTTTGTTTTCGATAGCTTCACCTTTCAATGTACTTACCGCATAACCCAAGGCCTTTTTTTCTTTTTTAATACCTAAAGCAGTTACAACCACTTCTTCAAGTGTTGCTGCATCTTCTGGCATTGAAAAAGTAATTATAGATGTATTGGCGTTAATAGGACGTTCCATCGTCACAAAACCAACATAACTATAAACAAGTGTTTGACCCACATTAACATCGATAGAATAATTTCCATCAAAATCTGTTTGTGTCCCATGACTTGTATTTGCTACAATAATGTTTACTCCTGGTAGCGGCAACCCGTCCATGTCGGATATTGTACCGGAGATCATTTTTTCCTGTGCGAACGTGAGTTGCACTACAAACGCTAGCAAAAGCGTTAAAATTCCACTAAACTTTGTTCTCATTTTTTATGATTTATTTGAATTAACCAATCGCAAAAATCATAATAAAAAGTTAAATACACAACTTTTTAATCTTAAATCTCTGGTTTTAACAAACAGACCTCATTACAAAAAAGCCAAAAAGAGTGCTATTTAACTGAATATCAAGTTTATTTTTAACGTTTATTAACACATTATTTTTAAACTTAAACAGCATTCTATTAAACAAAACTCATCATTGTTAAAAAAGCAAAACGTTAACAATCTTTTTAATAAAATTAACAAAACAACAACTAGCACAAGAATAGCTTTACACATTACATAGTCTGCCTATTTTATTTCTTAGCAAAATATTATTTCACTTACCTTATTATATAGTAACACAACGCTAACCTATTTTTTCCTCTTTTAAGATTTTTTATAGACAAACACTTAAATTAAAGAATGGCGTAACTATCACACAATATAGACTTAAATCATTACAAACCTTTTCTTACATTTGATACTTTCCAGAATCCAACCAATCATTTTGCATCAAGAATTACCTTCTTTCTATAAAAACTACTGGTATGTAAGCGTTTTTTTTTGTTAAATATTAAAATCTGTTTTTTTTTTTAAAATATTTCATTAAATTGCAGACATATTTAAAACATTAAAATTAAACATTATGAAAAAAATTTACATTTTAGCTGCAGCATTGACTGCATTTGCATTTTCTGGTCAAGCACAAATTGACCTTGAAGACGATTTCGATTTTTACAATTTAGGTGATATTTCATCTCAAGCATTCCATTGGAGAACTTGGTCTGGGGCAGAAGGTGGTGCAGAAGATGCTGACGTTGTTGACGTTTTTGCAAATTCTGGAGCACAATCTATGCTTGTTGATGGTTCTGGAGCAGTAGATATGATTATGTTAATTGACGATGTACCTACTTCAGGAGTTTATGATATTGAATGGGCGATGTATCTTCCTGCTGGAAAAGGTGGCTACTTTAATATGCAAGCTGCTCTTACTCCTGCTAGTGATGCTTGGGAACAAGCGCTTATGGGTGGAAACATTTATTTTAACTGTGGTGGTGGACAAGGTGGTTCTGGAGAAGTTTCTGGTGCTATTGACTGTACTGCAGCAGAAGCAACTTTTACATACCCTGAAAACGAATGGTTTACAATAGGTTGTCGTTATGACAATGATGGTCAAACTTGGGGAATGTACATCAACGGTGTTGAACAATTTACAGGATATGTATATGAGTTTGGTGCTCAAGAATTTTTAGGCTTAGCTGGGCTTGATTTTTTCTCAGTAGATTCTAACAATGAGTATTATATTGACGATTTAGTTACAGGAGTAGATATTATTACTTTATCTAACCAAGATTTCGAAGCTAAAGGTTTTGACGCTTATAAAGACAGTAACAATATCTTACATTTATCTGCTAACGAGACTATCAATAATGTAGTTATCTACAATATGTTAGGTCAAGAAGTTTTTAATGCTGGTACTGTATCTACTATCGATATGTCTAGCTATGCTAACGGAACTTACATTGTAAAAGTTAACGTTGGAGGAACAACAGGTTCTATTAAAATTATCAGATAATATAACAAAATATATTATTATTGTAAAAGGCTGTCTTTTTAGGCAGCCTTTTTCTATTTTTACATTTTAAAATATACTATGTCAGACAAACAAAATACCATCTTCGGAATCTATCCAGTAATTGAAGCAATTTCTTCTAATATTGTAATCGATAAACTATTTATTCAAAAAGACACAACCAATCCAAAAATTGAAGAAATAGTAACTGGCTTAGAAAATAGCAATATCACAATCAATTATGTTCCTTCGGAAAAACTAAACAGGCTTACCAACGGAAATCATCAAGGGATTATCGCAATTACCTCCCCTATTGATTTTGTTAAATTAGAAGATTTAGTTGAACTTTCTCTAGCCAAAGAAGAGAAACCTTTATTTATAATTTTAGATCAAATAAGTGACGTCCGAAATTTTGGAGCAATTATTCGTACTGCCGAATGCACTGGTGTAAATGGAATAATTATACAAAAAAAAGGTGGTGCTCCTATTTCTGGTGATACGGTTAAAACTTCAGCTGGAGCTATTTTTAAAATTCCAATTTGTAAGGTTGATCATATTAAAGACGCTATTTTTTATTTAAAAGCTTCAGATATAATCACCATTGCCGCAACAGAAAAAACACAACAAAGTGTGTACGATATAGATTTAACGAAGCCTTTGGCTATTGTAATGGGCTCTGAAGGAAAAGGAGTATCAAAATCGGTACTGAACATCGTTGACCACAAAGCTTCGCTCCCACTTAAAGGAGAAGTAAATTCATTAAACGTATCGGTTGCCTGTGGTGCTTTTTTATATGAAACAACTAGACAACGAATGTTGTAATCTATTCAGCTTCTTTATCTTCCTTATACGTGTAGTTTATAATAATAGAACTGCCTCTATTTGATGTTTCGCCTTCATCACTTTCATTTTTAGGTGCGGGTTCGGATGCTACAAAATTACCATCTTCATCAAAATGCTGCATAAAAAGATCTTCTTCAGGTTTATAGGATTCCTTCTCCCATGAATATTCTTTATTTTTTAAATTTACGTTAGTAAACACTAGGGAAAATAAAAACCCAACTAGTAATCCAGCTAAATGCCCTTCCCATGATATTTTTTCATCAGTTGGAAAAACATACCATATAAAACCACCATATAAAAATATTACTACAAAAGACAATGCTGTAAGTTGGTATTGTTTGGAAAATATTCCTCTAAAAAGCAAAAAAGAGGTTAGCATATATATAACACCACTTGCTCCAATATGTAAGGAAGGTCGTCCTATAATCCAAGTTAGCAAACCTGTAAGTAGTAATCCGTACCCCAGTACTTTCCAACGTATATTTCTGTAAAAATAAAATAGCGCTGTTGTTAATACGACTAATGGAATAGAATTATGAAATAGATGTTTTATATCACCATGAATAAAAGGACTAAAAAGAATTCCTCTTAAACCTTTAATTTCTCTAGGGTAAATTCCTAAATAATTAAAATTTAAATGAAACTGAGTCTCTACCCAAAACACCATTACTATAAGTAACAGAAAAAATAAGGGATAAATAATCACATCATTAGAATAATACAATTGTTTATTATTAGACATAGCTGAATGAGTTCAAAAAACAAACCCTTTTTCAAATTTATGATAAATTGGCAGTTATTTGAGTTTATTATTATTGTATTTTTACGGTATGAACGCACCCCTTGCTGAACGAATTAGACCCAAAAACCTTGACGATTATTTAAGTCAAAAACATTTGGTAGGAACCAATGGAGCTATTACCGCACAATTAAGTACACAAATGATTCCTTCTATGATTTTTTGGGGACCTCCTGGTACTGGAAAAACAACTTTAGCTACCTTAATTGCGGAACAAACCAAACGTCCTTTTTATATGCTTAGTGCTATAGATAGTGGTGTTGCCGCAGTTAGAGAGGTAATTGCAAAAGCAAAACAAAGCAATTCATTATTTTCTAATAAAAATCCGATATTATTTATTGATGAGATTCATCGTTTTAGCAAGTCGCAACAAGATTCTTTATTAAAAGCAGTAGAAAAAGGTTGGGTAACTTTATTTGGAGCAACTACGGAGAATCCGAGTTTTGAAGTGATTCCTGCACTTTTATCGAGGTGTCAGGTTTATATATTAGAATCCTTTAGCAAAGATGATTTAGAAACATTATTAAAGCGAGCAATTACTAAAGATGAAATTCTTTCTAAAAAGAAAGTTAACTTAAATGAAACCGAAGCTTTACTAAAACTTTCTGGTGGCGATGCAAGAAAACTTTTAAATATGCTAGAACTTGTTATTCTTTCAGAAAAAGAGGAAACTGTAACGATTACCAACAAAATGGTAATGCAAAAGGTTCAAAAAAATACCGTTTTGTATGACAAAACAGGCGAACAGCATTACGATATTATTTCAGCATTTGTTAAATCTATACGAGGAAGTGATCCAAATGCTGCAATATATTGGTTGGCGAGAATGGTTGAAGGCGGCGAAGATTTAAAATTTATCGCAAGACGATTGGTTATTTTAGCCTCTGAAGATATTGGAAATGCCAATCCTACGGCGTTGGTTTTAGCAAATACCACTTTCCAAGCAGTTATCACTATAGGTTTTCCAGAAGCTAGGATTATCTTGAGCCAATGTGTCATATACTTAGCTACATCTCCAAAAAGTAATGCTTCGTATTTAGCCATTAAAAAAGCCCAAAAATTGGTTCAAGAAACTGGAGATTTATCGGTGCCTTTAGCTATTAGAAATGCACCCACTAAATTAATGAAAGACCTTGGTTACGGTAAAGAATATCAATATGCACATGATTTTAAAGGGAATTTTGCAAATCAAGAGTTTTTACCAAAAGAGATACAAGGAACTACTTTTTATAATCCAGGAAACAATACTAAAGAAAATAGCTTTAGGGTATATTTAAAATCGCTTTGGAAAGGTAAGTACAACTATTAATCTTGAATTTTATAACGAATTAATTTTCCGTTTTTATCAACACTTAAGTTTTTCGAAGTATCAAACGAAGCTTTATATTTTCCATCTGGAATTTCAGAAAAATAAATTACATTTTCAACTATTGTTAATTTCCCTACCAATTTAAGGTCTTCTTCTTCAATTTTAGATTCTTTGTAAAGAGAATAACCGCTTTCTGTTTTTCGCAACAAATAAGTTTCATTTATATAACTATAAGAGGTGTATTTATTAGTGGGTAAATTAAGTATCACACCTATCGAAGTTATTCCATTTTTAATAGTTTTCACTTCCGTTTTTTCTGAAACTGTTTGAATTAGAACCGCTTCTTTTTCTTTATTTAAAACAACTTCTTGACTAATTTCTTTTTGCTGAACTCCTAACTCCTCTATACTAACAAAAGCATTTCTTAACGATTGGACATATGCTTTTTTGTATTCTTTAATTTTACTAGAGCCTTTTTCTGTTCTAAATAACTCTATCCCATTACAATCCTTTATAACCACCTCTATATTTGTATAAACAAAGCCTGGTAATTCTATAACTTCAGACCACAGTCCATCACATTTGGAAACATTTTTTGGGATTTCATTTTCAAAATATGCATAAAACCCATATTTGTTAAATAGAAATTTAGTAAGAGAATTTAATTCATATTCATTTTTATACTCTTGAAATTCAAATTGTTCAGAAACTACAATATAACTGTAATCACTTAATGATTTTTGTGATATTCCTAGTTTAACAAAACCAACTATAAAAAACACTAATAAAAAACCCTTTTTCATTCTTCCGCAAAAATTAAATTAAACCCGAATTGTAAAGATACACTTTTTGCTTTTGCAAGATTTTCATACCACAACAAATTATCTGCAGTTATATAAAAATTAACTTTGTTAAAGTTAGCAACTAGCCCTAAGCCAATATTAGAATATGAATAAGAATCTGCTGTATAAGTTGCTTTTACAGAAAGATAATCTGAAAAACGTCTGTAATAAAATAATGTTGCTGCCATTTGTGGCCCAAGTGGTCTAAAAACACTATAATATTGAAACCCTACTGCTTGATTGTATTCCTGTTTTTCACCCATTTTTAAACAATTACAAGCACCACTTCCTCCAATTTCTTTTCCAAAATTATATTTTACCGAAGCATATACTTTTATAGGGCGCATTTGGCTATAAGAGCTATAGGTAGTGTCTACAGCAAATACATCTTCAAGCTCATCTATTAAATCATCATAATATGGAGGCGAATTGTCCTCCGGAAATATCAATTCTATTCCATCTAAAGTGTAATCTCCATCTACATTATAACTCTCTACATCTTTACTATTAAAAACAGCTCCTACATCTAGAACACTTGCACTTGCAGTCCATTTTTCAGTGATTTCGTAAGTTCCTCCAAGATCTATTCCTAAGCCAAAATTTCCTCCAAAAAATGCTCTTCCAAGAATCTCATTTGTTACTTGAGAGGTTCCTTCTAAATCTCTTAAAGACGCTATACCTGAAGTGTTCACAGATAAATTTGCATTTGTTATAATATGCTCGTATATATTATTGCCAGATTCACTTAAACGTGTAACAAAAGTTCCTGTATTACCGGTACTTCTATAACTTATCATACTTGAATACAGTTTTGCTCGAAGTCCTAAAGTAAGGCTATTTGTAATTTTTTTATTTACTCCAAAATGATAAACCATTGATAAATCGCCCGCCGTACTTATTTCTCCTAAGTCAAATTCTTTATTCAAATGATTAGCATTTCCATCCCATGCTAAAATTGCTAAATCCTTAGGAAAATAGAGTACAAAATCTAATTCTTGATATATTCCTCCCGAAAAATAATAGTTCTTACTACTCTTCCAACCAAAATTTAACACATCTAACTGTTGAGTTGCTGTAAAGAAATCGGAGTTTTTTAATTCGAATATTTTATTTCTAATACGGTCATTGATATTGGTGTTAGAGTCCTGAAATATATCGTACACCGAAACTCCAGAAGAGCCTCCATTAACATGAATTTGAGACAAAAAAGGGATTCCAATATGCTTTTTATAATCTATTCTTGCGCCAGGATTTAGTAACATCGATTGAGGCACTTCCTCTAAACCATAAAGAATTTCTTTATTTTGGGCATTCATTGAAAATATCCAAAACAAGGCAAAAAGTTTTAGTATGTTTTTCATTGAACAATTTTTAAATAATAGGTGGTTTTAGATTGTAATTTTAAAGTTCCATCTAGGTCATCAACAGAACTAAGTGCAGTAATTGTTAATACTACTTTATCTGCTAAGGTTAAGCTGATAATATCATCT
>Ga0256824_10000816_pt1 | contig 12099 bp, 9 predicted proteins | sample CV67metaG_FD_191570 | JGI IMG/M metagenome (GOLD analysis project Ga0256824, IMG submission 191570) | Hydrothermal vent microbial communities from East Pacific Rise, Pacific Ocean - CV67 | ecosystem: Environmental > Aquatic > Marine > Hydrothermal vents | place: Pacific Ocean: East Pacific Rise...
TATTAACACATTACATAATGAAGGGGCACCAACATATGCACCAGATGGTAGAACTATTATTTTTGTTGGCTGTGCTGATGAAAATCGTAGGTATGGTGGTGATAGAAGAGGGTATGGAAGTTGTGACTTTTTTGTAACTAAAAAAATTGGTGGTAAATGGATGAATCCAATTAACTTACCAGGAAATGTTAATACAGCTAACTGGGAAACGCAACCGTCTTTGTCTAGTGACGGAAAAACATTATATTTTATCAGAGGTCAAGTTAGAAGTAGCGGTGGGCGAAATAAACGAAATGGTGATATTTATGTGTCAAAATTACAACATGATGGAAGTTGGGGGGTAGCAGAAAAATTATCAGCTACAATTAATACTCCTTTTTCAGAATCATCTGTTTTAATTCATCCTGATGGAAAAACATTGTACTTTTCATCAAATGGACATATTGGTATGGGCGGATATGATTTGTATATGTCGCAATTATTACCTGATGGAAATTGGACGACACCAAAAAATTTAGGATACCCTATTAATACAGAGAATGATGAAAACTCATTGTTAGTTTTTGCGGATGGTAAGTTAGCAATTTTTGCATCTGACAGACCAGGTGGGTTTGGAGGCTTAGATTTATACAGTTTTGAATTGCCTGAAAATGTGAGACCAACTAAAACTATTTATTTAGAAGGTGTTGTATTTAACTCAAAAACAAATGCAAAATTAGCTGCAGAATTTAGTTTGTTGGATATTGAATCAGGAATAGAAGTAGTACATTCAGAATCTGATTATAAATCAGGAGAGTTTATTGTGACGTTACCAACCAATAAGGAATATGCTTTAATTGTGAATAAAGAAGGGTATAATCCATTTTCAATGAATTTCAATTTAACCGTCCCAGAAAACACGGATAAACCGTATCATATTGATGTACCTTTAATTCCTATGAATGATTTAGGACGTGAAGTATCCTTAAAAAATGTATTCTTTGATTTAGACTCTTATAATTTAAGATCAAAATCATATGTGGAGTTAGATAATTTAGTGGCGCATTTAAATACTAATCCCAATATGAAAATTGAGCTTCAAGGACATACAGATGCACAAGGAAATGCCGCTCATAATTTAGAGCTATCTAAAGAAAGAGCAAAAGCCGTAATGAACTATTTAATCACAAAAGGAATAGATAAGTCAAGATTAGATTCTGAAGGGTATGGAGAATCTAAACCAGCAACAATTAAAGACAAAAATGGTAATAACGTAGTTTTAACTGAAGCGTATATCAATTCATTACCTTTGGCAGAACAAAAAGGGGCTCACCAAGAAAACAGACGTACTATTTACGTAGTTAAGTCGTTATAAACATACTTACAAAATAATGAAATCAATTTATCATTTTTTTAGACTAATAAGAGTACTTAACCTTGTAGTTATTGGTTTAACCATGACTGTTATTGAAGAATTTTTGTTAAGGTATAGTTCCCCTTATTCAAAAGATTCTCATGACCTACCTAGTGTGATGTGTAATCAGTCAATTGATTTGTCAAATTTTTATTTATTATTACTTTCAACACTTTTAATAGCAGCAGCTGGTAACATCATAAACGACTATTTTGATGTAAAAGCCGATAGAGTTAACAAACCAAAGCGATTAATTATTGGGAAATACATTAAAAGACGTTGGGCTATGGCAATGCATTGGTCTTTTAACTTAGTAGGTTTTATACTAGCGTTATATATTGGGTATGTATTGCAAAATATTTGGATTCCTATAGTTTCGTTGATTAGCATTAATTTGTTGTGGTTTTATTCTGCTTATTTCAAACGAAAACCTTTAATCGGTAATATAATGATTGCGTTATTGTTAGGCGTTATTCCTATTTACGTTTTGGTATTTAATGAGCCAAATTTATTTAATGTAAGCGAGTACTTAATTGTGCCAATTTTATTTATTTCGTCAATTGCTTTTTTAATGAATTTAGTCCGAGAATTAGTAAAAGACATTCAAGATGTTAGAGGCGATTTACGATTAAATGCGCAAACGTTTCCTATTAAATATGGAATTAAAAAAACTAAAATTTTAATATTAGTCATTAGCCTAATCTTACTCGTTGTTATGTTAGGATTTGTTGGGTATGCTGTTGAATTAGGATTGAATGTATATATTGAAATGATTTTCTTTAAAGAAACATTCTTTTATTTACTTTTTATGTCAATAGGATTTTATAGTATTTCCTTGTTTACAACTATTGTATTTAACAAACAAAAATCATACAGAATAGCCTCTTTACTCTTGAAATTATCAATGATTTTAGGATTGTTAACGCCCTTATTGTTATAATAATTAAACCATTAGGTAAATTAAAAAAATATAGTAAATTTGTATTAATATAAACTTAAAATTGATTTAGTATGAAAAAAGGAATTTTATTTACAGCAAGCTTAATGATAGGATTGTTAATGTTTACAACATCTTGTTCTAAAGAAGGATGTACAGATACAACAGCAACAAATTACAGTTCTGAAGCAGATAAAGATAATGGATCGTGTCATTACGAGACTTTAACACCATCAAATTCAGGAGGTTTAACAGTTAAGGTAAAAACACCAGGAGGTACAGGCTATTTAACGGATGTTGAAGTTGGAATCGCTGTTTCATTAGATGATGCTGAGAATGATAACTGGATAGATATAAAAGCTGTTAATAGTTCAGGAGTTGCTGATTTTGGACAATTACTACAAGGAACGTATTTTTATGCCTGTTCTGCAATGGTTAATGGAGTTGAGTATTTTGGATATGCAAGTACACAAGTAATAAATGGTACTACAAAAAATATGGAATTAAGTATAGAGTAAAATTCTATTAAAATTTATAAAAAAGCATACTATTTTTATAGTGTGCTTTTTTTAAATAAAAATTGTGTTAATTTTGAATTATACCATTATATCTTAGCTTGAACCCAAAACAAAAATATTTCAGAATTTTAGAAATTAACCCTACTACGGATAAAGCGTTTATAAAAAAAGCGTATCGTAAATTAGCGTTTAAGTATCATCCAGATGTTAATAATTCACCAGAGGCACAATCAAAATTTATTGAAATAACGGACGCTTACGATATTTTATTAGGTGTAAAAAGTGTACCGAAAACAAGGAGTAATCAAGATAATAAAAAGACTAAAAACCAATTTTTTACAAAAGAAGAACGTGATAAACGTGTAAAAGAAGCAAAGGTAAGGTTTGAAAAGGCAAAGCAAAGAGAGCTAGAACAAGAGGCTTTTTATTTTTTAAGTTTGATAAAAGGTAAGAAATGGAGATTTCTAAAAATATTCAATGTCATAAGTCTTTTATTTGCCTTGTTGTTAATTTGTGATTTTTCAATGCCAACTCAAAACAAACTGTTTGTTGTAGGTGAAGTGTTGATTGATAATCAAAATTCATTACTGAGTTTTGAAGTGAGTCAAACTCTACATTATTTTAGTTTGGAAGACGCTAATTTTTTAAGATCTTATCCCTTAGTAGAATTAAACTACACCCCAATTTTAAATGATTTAAAATCGTTCTCATTTATAAGTGGACCTAAAACTGGTCAGACTATTGTACCCATATTTTGTTACGTTTATTTTTTTCAAATTGTGATACTTATTTTACTAATACCATTTTTTACTGTTAGGTATAAAAAGCCAACGCCATTTTTTTCTATTTTACATAAAATTAGCTTTTATTTTTCACCTTTTATTTTTATAATTGTGTTACTTTCAAGTTGGAGAGTTTTTCAATTATTTATGTAATTAAAAATAATTACCTTTGCTAAAAGTCAAGTAATATGAAACATACATTAACCTTATTTTTACTTTTAATATCTTTTACTATTCTTGCAAAAAATCACCACGATATATATACCATTTATAATGCAAAAGGAAAAGAGGTTTCGTTTGACAAAATGATGAAGGCAACTAAAGGTAAGTCTCATATATTTTTGGGTGAGTTCCATAATAATTCGGTGTCACATTGGATGCAAGTTGAAATGATGACTGCATTGTATGCTATTCATAAAAAGCATCTAGTAATGGGAGCTGAAATGTTTGAAGCAGATAATCAATACATATTAGATGAATATTTAAGTGGGCAAATATCTGCGAAAAATTACCAATCAGAAATGCGTTTATGGCCAAATTATAATACAGATTATAAACCACTAATTGAATTTGCAAAATCAAAAGAATTAAAATTTGTAGCCACTAATATTCCACGTAGATATGCAAACATGGTCTACAAGAAAGGACTACAATCTTTAAGTGAATTAACTGACTTAGCAAAATCATTTATGGTTCCTTTGAATCAATTTAAATTTGATTCAACTGTTGCGTGTTATAAAGGTATTTATGAAATGGAACATGGAGGAGAAGGTATGGCAACTGCACAAGCAATTAAAGATGCGACAATGGCCTATTTTATTTATAAATATACAAAACCAAAGTCAGTATTTTTACATTTTCAAGGGGTTTACCATTCTGATAATTACCAAGGAATAATTTACTATTTAAAACAAAAAATTGAAATAGAAAAAATACTTACAATTTCTACAGTTTCTCAATCTAATATTGAAAGCTTAGAAGATGAGAATATAGGAATTGCTGATTTTATAATTTGTGTTAGAGAGAACATGACTTCAACGCACTAAATAACAATCAGTATAGAATTAATTAGAGGAAATAAACGTTAAAAATGGCAAATTTAAATTATAATATTGAAACTGAAATTCCATTAATGGAAGAGTTTTATTCAATTCAAGGAGAAGGATTTCATACAGGAAGAGCGGCTTATTTTATTCGTTTTGCTGGGTGTAATGTTGGGTGTACTTGGTGTGACGTGAAAGATAGTTGGGATTCGACTATTCATCCACTAGTTTCTATTGAGTCTATTGTGAAAAATGTAGTGGACTCCGGAACAGATTTTGTTGTAATCACAGGAGGAGAACCTGCCATGTATAATTTACAACCATTATGTGATGCGTTGCATGATAATCAAATTGAAATAGCTATTGAAACATCAGGTGCTTATCCCATTATTGGTGAAATTGACTGGGTGTGTTTATCGCCAAAGAAATTTAAAATGCCACTAGAAGGAAATTATGAATTAGCGAATGAATTAAAAATGATTGCGTTCAATGCCCACGATTTAACATGGGCTAAAGAATTAGAACCAAAAGTAAATTTAGCGTGTCAGTTATATATTCAACCCGAATGGGATAAGAAATCAGAAATTTTACCTGTTGTCATTGAGTTTATAAAAAACAATGTTGAGTGGAATATATCCTTACAAACTCATAAGTTTTTAGATGTAAGGTAATAAATGTTATCTGAACTAAAATAATTAACTAAACATATAACAAAATGAAGAAAGTCCGAATATACAGCGATTTTCTATTAAATATTAATCAAACTATCTCGGTAGCTCTCTCAATATTTTAACCGAAACTCACAGTCTATTTAAACTTTTCTAATGAATTCTTATATCGAACTCAAGAGTATAAAAAAACAAGTGTATAGAATTGAATAACATCCCTGAATTTCAGGACTTTTATTTGTTTTCAAGAACTATATTTAAATTCTATTAAAAAAAAGTATTCTTTTATTTGCATATTCATAGATTAGCATTAATTTTACCATTCAATTATTGAATACATAAAACTAAATATAAAATTCAAATGAATTTACACGAATATCAAGGAAAATCGATTTTAGCTAGCTTTGGAGTTGCCATTCAAAGAGGTGTTGTTGCTGAATCTGCTGCAGAAGCAGTAGTTAAAGCAAAAGAATTAAGTGCAGAAACAGGAACTGAATGGTTTGTTGTTAAAGCTCAAATTCACGCTGGAGGTAGAGGAAAAGGTACGGTAACTGAAACAGGATCACATGGTGTTGTTTTAGCAAAAGGAATTGACAAAGTAGAAGGTGTTGTTTCTGGAATCTTAGGTGGTCACTTAGTAACTGCTCAAACTTCTGAAACTGGAAAATTAGTAAGTAAAGTATTGATTGCTGAAGATGTTTATTACCCAGGTGCTTCTGAGCCTTCTGAGTTTTACGTGTCTGTTTTATTAGATAGAGCAAAGGAAAGAAATACAATTATGTATTCTACCGAAGGTGGAATGGATATTGAAACAGTGGCTGAAAATACACCACATTTAATCTATAAAGAAGAAATTGACCCAAGAGTTGGTTTACAAGGTTTTCAAGCAAGAAGAATTGCATTTAACTTAGGATTATCTGGTGCTGCACATAAAGGAATGGTTAAATTCATTTACTCTTTATATGCTGCTTATGAAGGATGTGATGCTGCAATGTTTGAAATTAACCCAGTATTAAAAACTTCTGATGATAAAATTATCGCTGTAGATGCTAAGGTAACTTTAGATGCAAGTGCATTATACAGACATAAAGAATACGCAGCAATGCGTGATAAGACGGAAGAAGATCCAATGGAAGTTGAAGCGGATGAAGCAGGACTTAACTATGTAAACTTAGACGGTAACGTTGGGTGTATGGTTAATGGTGCTGGTTTAGCTATGGCAACTATGGATATTATTAAATTATCTGGTGGTAATCCAGCTAACTTCTTAGACGTAGGTGGTACTGCAGATGCTGAAAGAGTTGAAAAAGCATTCAGATTAATATTACAAGATGAAAATGTAAAAGCAATTTTAGTTAACATTTTTGGTGGTATTGTTAGATGTGATAGAGTAGCTCAAGGTATTGTTGATGCATATAAGAACATGGGATCTATTCCAGTTCCAATTATCGTTAGATTACAAGGTACTAATGCTGTTGAAGCAAAAAAGTTAATTGATGAATCTGGATTAGATGTACACTCAGCAACATTATTACAAGAAGCTGCTGATTTAGTAAAAAAAGTATTAGCATAATTAGCTAACTTAATATATTTAAAACCTCATTCGTCTTACTGACTTATGAGGTTTTATTTTTAGACAGTGTCAGTTCGATCCGATACTTATTGATAAGAAAAAATAGCGAGTGTCAGTTCGAGTGAATTTGTTTTTTCGCTTGAATAATAAAAAATTAATATCGAGATCAGAACGGAATAAAAACGTAAAGAGAAATGATTATATATAAAACAGAAGAGGAAATAGAGTTGATGAGACAAGCTGCATTAGTCGTTTCAAAAACTTTAGGAGAGATAGCAAAAATCATTAAGCCTGGTGTAACAGGTTTACAATTAGATAAATTGGCAGAAGAGCACATTCGTGATATGGGTGCAGTTCCTGGGTTTTTAGGTTTATATGATTTTCCAAATACATTATGTATCTCACCAAATTCTGAAATCGTTCATGGAATTCCAAATAACAAACCTTACGAAAACGGTGACATTGTGTCTGTTGATTGTGGTTCTATTTTAAATGGATTTTATGGAGATCATGCCTATACGTTTGAAGTAGGAGATGTAGCACCAGAAATTAAACAATTACTGAAAGTAACTAAAGAATCTTTATATTTAGGTATTGAGGCTACAAAAGTTGGTAACAGAATGAGTGATATTGGTTGGGCTATTCAAAATCATGCCGAAAGTCATGGGTATGGTGTCGTTAGAGAGCTTGTTGGTCATGGATTAGGTAGAACAATGCATGAAGACCCTCAAGTGCCTAATTATGGTAAAAGAGGTAGAGGAAAAAAAATTAAAAATGGATTAACGATTGCTATAGAGCCAATGATCAATATGGGAACAGCAAAAATTAATCAATTAGATGATGGGTGGACTATATTAACTGGTGACAATATGCCATCTGCTCACTTTGAACATGATGTAGCTGTTGTTGACGGTAAACCCGTAATTCTGTCTACATTCGATTACATTTATGAAGCATTAGGGATTAAGTAAATGGATAAGTCACTAAAAATTGTTTTATCAACCTTAGCGATTTATGTCGTTTTAAGTATCCAGTTTTTAGTAGAAAAAGGCGTATTCATTATTCCGTATGTACTTAATCCATTAGTTATTTGGATAGTAAGCGCGTTGATTCTTTTGACAAGTAGAAAACAGCCTAGTTTTAAAAATAATTTGATTTATTTTAGTGGTATTTCAGTGTATTTTTTGTTGTCAGAAAGGACATTAAACCTATTCTATAATTATACTGACGGAGTAAGTTTTTTTATGGAGATAATTCAAAATCCATTTACAAGACTAATTCCAATATTAGGGTTGTTGTTTGCTGTTTTAACTATTGCGTTTAGATATAAAAAACAAAAGTATGGTTTTTACCTTTTAGGGTTAGCAGTGCTTAGTGGTGTGTTTGGATTAATTGATTTTCACTATACTTATATAGCATTGTTTACATGTTATACGTTATGCTTTTTGTTAGCCGTAAATTTAAGTAAAGAATTACGTGCTAGTCAAGCGTTTTCACCTGTAGTAAACCAACTATTTTTATTCACTATTATTGAAGGAATTTTTTCTTTTATTATTTAATACCAATTAAATTACGCCTTATTATTTGTTTCATTAATCTTCATAAAATAGATACATAGCTTAGGCTATGAATAGATTTTTTTCATCAATTAGTAAAAAATGATTCCAACTTCTAAAGGCGTACTATAATACATATTTGGTATAACTAGTGCCAATCTAAAAGATTTAGGTAGATTTGTTATCTAATAAATAGTCTATGAATAGAGTATCATTAAAAGATATAGCAGAAAGCTTAGGCGTATCTAAAGCACTTGTATCTCTTGTTCTAAATAATAAAGGAAACGAAAGAGGAATTAATAAGCAAACACAACAAAAAGTTCGTGACAAAGCTAAAGAACTTAATTATTCACCTAATCAATATGCCAGAGGATTACGTACGGGTAAAACGGATACGTTAGGGTTGATTGTACCCGATTTATCAAATGTATTTTATGGTAAATTGTGTAAGGCTATTGAAATGAGAGCGTCAGAGTTAGGGTATGATTTAATTATATCTAACTCGTATGAAGATCCAGAAAGAGAATTGAAGTTAATAAATAACTTACTGAGTAAAAACATTGATGGATTAATTTTAGCATCCTCTCTTGAAAACTGTAAAGAGTTACAATTTATTAAAGAAAGAGGATTTCCTTTAGTTTTAATTGATAGAATTTTTCCAGAATTTAAAGTCGATTCTGTTTCTGTTTCAAATGTAGATGGAGCAAAACAGGCTGTAAACTATTTACAGAAAGAAGGCTATTCTAAAATTGCATGTTTAACTATTTCTCCCGTTTATGTCAGTTCAATTGCCGATAGAATTAAAGGATATGTTGAAGTTGTAGATGCTCCCGAAAATACGTTTCTAATTCAAATACCGCATGACGATATTGATAATGGTATCGAAAATGCTTTAATCCAAATTGAAAGAGAAAACTATGATGCTTTATTTTGTGTGAATAATAACTTGACAAAATCGCTTTTAAAAAAAATAAATCAAAAAAATATTAAAACAAATTATAAGATTATAAGTTTTGATGATTTGGAAGTATTTGACTTTGCAATGCCTAAGGTATCCGCAATAAATCAGCCAATTACAAAAATTGGAGAAAAATCGGTTGAGTTATTATCTAATCATATTTCTAAAAAAGAGAATCACATTTCACAAAAAATTATTTTTAAAACAGAATTAATTGTAAGATAAGTTAAAAAAAGAGGTTGAATTAATTGAAAAAGTGTATCTTTGCACTCGTTCTAGTAACGTATTGGAGAGATGCCTGAGTGGCCGAAAGGACTTGTTTGCTAAATAAGCGTACCTCACAAGGGTACCCAGGGTTCGAATCCCTGTCTCTCCGCACTCAAAGGATAACCAACTGGTTATCCTTTTTTTTTGTATTATGAATAAGTTATTTTAATAGTTTTATTTATTATAAATTGCAAAACAAAATTATTAAACAATGTAAGTTAATTGTGGATTTCCTTTTTAAAATGATTCAATTGTCACATATGTACCTAGTATCTAACAAAATGGTAATTTGCTTAAATTCACACTAATAGTTGAAGATTGAAGATGCAAAGTAATGATAACTAAGTGTATACGGTGAGTCTAAATTGGTAATCCTATTGATTTTTACGCTTTCTAAAATAACGGAACCACAGTATACCACTTAGGCAGATAAAAAAAAAGCCTCCACTGCCGATATAAAGGCGTTTTTTCCAAATAATTTCTTGTTGGACTTCAAACAAATAGTGGGCATAGTGTTCGGATTGATGTAATGGGGTAGGCGACTCTAAATCCCAGTTTGTTTTATCATATCTATTAGAATCAATATGAACGAGTGAAATTGAAATGAGAGTATCAACCCTATTTTTTATTTTTTTATAATTCAATGAATCCACCATTAGTCCATTAGCGTCATATAGTTTTAGTTGACCACCTTTTGAAGACAATCCAAAATTGAAATTACCAATAACTAAATTAGAATCAACCGAATGAGTTACCAAAAAGTTTGTTTTATTTTTAACTAATACAACATAGTTATTTGGTTTAAGTGTATAGTTCTTTTTTAGTTCAAAACCTTTTGAATATTTTGAATCCGTGAATACAAAATGAGCTAAGTCAATATCATTATTTGAACGATTATATAGTTCAATCCAATCATCTGTTGAGTCTAACTTTGATTGATACGCACTAATTTCATTAATAATTAAACTATCAAAATGAGTACTTCTTTGTTTAGGTCTTAAAATAGGCTCTAAAATTAAATTTCCAGTAGGAATTATCGTTAAATTTGGTGTCGTTTCAGACCTTCCCTTCCATCCCACAAATTCATAATCATGTTTTGGGGTAACTGAAATGGTAACAGGGATTTGTTCAAAATAGATGCCTTTCAAATGATTTTTCACGTCAATTGAATTAAATTTTATTTTACACGTATTTAATTCTGGTTTTATAATTTCAATTGTAACTTCATTCCCTAAATTAAATTTTTGCTTTAAATGTTGACGCATATAGGTTGGTCGTTCTTGAACAAACGTATTAACAACATCTAAATGAAAACGCCAATTTTTCATACTGGAACCCCATCTGTCTAAATGATTTGGCATTTCAGTTTCAATTAACTCAGCCATATCATCTAATTTTTTTGATGCTGATTCTGGACTTAGAATGGTATTAAAATAATCGCAAATGGTATTGATGTATTGGTGTTGAAGTTGGGTGTTGGTTAACAGTTTTCTAATAATAAAGGTAGACCAAGCAGGATCTGGCCAAGATTCAGAATTGACAGAGGTGAATTTTTTAATTGTATTCCTTTTGTAGCCTGTGTAGCCATTATTGGCCAATCCCATATCTAAGTCATAAAATACCCAACGCCATTTTGCAGAATCTGAACGTTCTCTAAAGTACCTAATGTTTCCACCTGCATCTCTGTTGTCAGAATAAGTTTCAGCTATGTTGTACCTAATAAAATCATCAATATCCATAAATTCAGATAAGCGTTTAACATTCGCATCTTTAGATAAATCGTGAGATCTTAAATAACTTAATAAGTATTTGTAATTTTTTGAATAACCGTGTCGTCTCACTCCGTTTTGGCGTAAAATGTCCACATTATCTTTATCTACATCAAAATTTTGAGCTAAATAATGTTCGCTAATTTTTTCTCTTATATTTTGAATCCCCCAGTATTTTCCGTTTATAAAAACTATGGCAGGTTCATAGGCTTGAATAGCAATTCCTGTAGGTGCCATTAATTGGGTCATATAAGCATCACGTAAATGCGTTCTTAAAAAATCACCACCTGAATTACGTAAGATAAAGGACTTATATTTTTTGTGTTTTCTTTCATCAAATAGTTTGTACTCAAATCTAGAATTTCCATATTTTTTACGTGCAATTAAAGCAATTGATTTTTGAGGTAACGCTCTACTAAATCCACCAAATAAACTCATGCCAGCTTGTTGGTTAAAGCAAACTTCTCCGTTTAAATCATACATTTCTACATTACAAGTACGTTCCCAACCTTTCCAAAAATTGGCACCAAGGTAAGGTTCAATAGTATCAGCACAACATCCTTTTACATAAATACCTCTATCGTAATCCCAAAAATTACCTGGGTTAGACGTGATAGATATGATAGGTAAAGAAT
>Ga0256824_10000817_pt1 | contig 12085 bp, 8 predicted proteins | sample CV67metaG_FD_191570 | JGI IMG/M metagenome (GOLD analysis project Ga0256824, IMG submission 191570) | Hydrothermal vent microbial communities from East Pacific Rise, Pacific Ocean - CV67 | ecosystem: Environmental > Aquatic > Marine > Hydrothermal vents | place: Pacific Ocean: East Pacific Rise...
TTTTATCTTCTTTAGATTTGTCGTATTTAGTTTGAAAATCATCATAAATTCCTTTATCAACAACTTTACCTTCTTCAGCAGTCATTACACCTTGACCAATTAATTCACTTAAGTAAATATCTTTTGGATTTGGGTGTTTTGCAATTGCTTTATATAATTTTGGTTGTGTAAATTTTGGCTCATCACCTTCATTATGTCCATATTTACGGTAACATAATAAATCTACAACAACATCTCTGTTAAATTTTTGACGGTATTCTAACGCCATTTCCATAGTTTGTACTACAGCTTCAACATCATCTCCATTTACGTGAAATACTGGGCAAAGTGTTGTTTTAAACACATCTGTACAATAAGTTGACGATCTTGCATCTAAATAATTAGTTGTAAATCCAACTTGATTATTTACTACAATATGTACTGTACCTCCAGCTCTGTAACCATCTAACTGAGCCATTTGAGTTACCTCATACACAATTCCTTGTCCTGCTACTGCAGCATCACCATGAATAATAATTGGTAAAATTTTATTTTCTTCTTTTAATACATTGTCAATTCTTGCTCTTGCAATTCCTTGAACAACTGGTGCAACAGCTTCTAAGTGAGATGGATTTGGTGCTAATACTAAATTAACTTTTTTTCCATTTTCAGTTACAATGTCTGTTGAATAACCTAAATGATATTTAACATCTCCGTCAAACTCTTCATCTTCATCATCAAATTCCTTTCCGTCAAATTCCCCGAAAATTGAACGTACATTTTTACCAAATACATTTACTAAAGTTGACAAACGACCTCTATGTGCCATTCCTACAACAAATTCTTTAACACCTAAATCAGCACCTTTTTGTACTAATTTATCTAAACCAGGTATTAAAGCTTCACCACCTTCTAAAGAAAAACGTTTTTGACCAACGTATTTTTTCTGTAAAAACTGTTCAAAACCTGTGGCTTGGTTTAGTTTATTAAATATTCTTTTCTTATCTTCATTAGAATATTTTGGTCTATTGTCAATTTCAATATGATCTTTAAACCATTTTATTCTTTCTGGCTCACGCATGTAAACATACTCAATACCAATAGATTCACAATAGCACGATTCTAAATCTTCAATAATTGCTTTTAAAGTTACTGCTCCTAAACCAACTTCTTCTCCAGCTTGAAAAACTAAGTTTAAATCAGCTTGTTCTAAACCAAAATTTTCTATTGCCAAAGTTGGTTTATATGCTCTTCTTTCTCTAACAGGGTTAGTTCTTGTAAACAAATGACCTCTTGAACGGTAAGCATTAATTAAATTAATTACTTTAAATTCTTTTTGAAAGTTTTCAGGTATACCACCTTCTTCAAAATCTGTTCTTGCGAAATCAAATCCTTCAAAAAACTTGTGCCATCCTATATCTACCGACTCTGGATCGTTAGTATATCTTGTATAAAGTTCGTCAATTGCATTTACGTCAGCATTGCCAACAAATGAAAATTTATCCATTATATTTTTATTGTACTATTAATAGTGATACAAATGTAAAAAATCTGATAAACTACAGGCTATTATGAAGTGTTTTTTTTGTCGTATAAATGATAATTTAATAATTGATGTACTCGGTTTAGTTATTTCGTAAAGTTTTACAGAAATACACTTTGTTTTGGAAGTTTAACAGATAGAAAAATTTTGCTTTACAAGTGTCTAATTTAACATCTTTTACTTTTACAAAAACGATTAACCGTTTCACTTAAAAAATCACATTCTATCTTTAAAAAACCTTAAATCATGAAATAATATGAAACTCCTTTGTTTGAAATTTTTAATGGTTATCATTGGTTTTAAGGACTACTCACCTTCAAATCAACTCAACAAAGTTAAACTTACACTTTACCCTTTATCAACCTAACTCCCAAAACACCCCAGCCAACAATCATTAACAAACCTCCAATTGGTACAAGATGAACAAAGTTTTTTAAAGCTGGTAAATTTTCATTAAACGAATAGATAAATAAGTTTAATGAAAATAAGATCGAACCTAAAACTATGAGTCTATAACTCCATTTTAAACTGAAGCTAAATTTATCATTATTTAGTGCTAAAATCAATAATCCTAAACCTGAATACATTAAATATTTCACACCTTTATTAAAGGTTAATATTAATTCTTCTGACACATAGTCTTTAATACCATGCGCACCAAAAGCTCCTAATAATATAGATGTAAAAATAAAAAAGACTGCTATTGTAGATATTTGTTTATTCATAAGTTTAAATTCTTTTGTTTTTAATTGCGTTTTTCAACATGGCTTTTACAATTATCTTATGAAACGGCTTAACAATAAAAAAATAAAACCTCCCAAACCTTGAATTGTAATGAACCAAAGTTGACAAAAACAGTACATTATTTTCTTTTAACACTGAGGCTCTAAAATCTAAATGCGTATCATCAGCACCAACAATAACTTCATTAGGTTGAATTTCAAATATTTTAAACATGCCTTGTTTATCTCCAACGGCTATTGATTTTACTTCTGTTGGTGTTTCTCCATTACCTGTATCTAATCCAAAAATACCAACAATTTTATTTCGTAAATTCATTAATGCATTAACCCATTTTGGCGTATGATTAAAAATTGCCAAATAAATTTGTTCAATCGACTGTTCTATGTCAGATAATTCAGTTTTGAAAGCATCAACATAATGCACAGTACCAATAAATTGTTTTGAAACACTACTGTTTGGCAATTCTGTTTTACTAACTTTAGACATACAATTTTAGTTTCTGTATTAATGACTTAATAATTGTTTTGCATTTTCGATCGCTGACTCTGTAACTTTTTCACCACTCATCATTTTGGCTAATTCCCCTACCCTTTCTTCTGTTGAAAGTTGAACCACTTTAGTTCTCGTTTTATCTTCTGAATCAGATTTAAATACATGGTAATGAATTTTTCCTTTTCCAGCTATTTGAGGTAAATGTGTTATGGCTACTAATTGAGATTTTTGACCCAGCTTTTCAAATACTTTTGCCATTTTAGCGGCAACATCACCTGACACTCCTGTATCAATTTCATCAAAAATTAAAGTTGGTAATGATTTTGTCTTGGCTAAAACAACTAAAATAGCTAACATCAAACGAGATAACTCTCCTCCAGATGCTGATTTTTTAATTTGCAAGTAATCTCCTCCTAAATTTGTTTTAAATAAAAAGTCAATTGTATTTAAGCCTGTTGCATTTAATTCCGTGTTTAAAACTAAATCAATTTTTAATTCTGCATTTGGCATTGCTAATTGATGTAAAATAGAATTAATCGAATTTTGTAATGGTTCTATATTACTTTTTCTGCTTTTGTCAATACTTACAGCTTGTAACTGTAGTTGTTTTTGATTTTCAGCAATAGACTGTTCTAACTCTGCAATTTCTGTTTCAACTGAACCAAAGCCAGTTATTTGAATAGCTAATTTATCTCTTAATTCAATTAATTCAATAATCGAATTCACATTATGCTTATAAGACAAGGCATTAATCGATTCTATTTTTTCTTTTACCAATATTGCTTTTTCTTCATCTAAATCGTCCAAGTCATTTTTAGAATCAATATCCGATTCAATGTCTTGTAATTCTATTTTAGTTGAATTTAATCTTAAAATCAATTCATTATAAAACGGATCAATTTGTTGTAAAGGATGCAAAGTGGTTAACAAATTATCAATTCCTGCAATTGGAGAACCTTCCGAGCTTTGAAAAATTGAAACTGCACTATCCAACGCCTCTTTTATTGATGACCAATTTTGAATTTTATTATATTCATTTTCTAATTCTGTAATATTAACAGCATCTAAGTTTGCTTCACATAATTCAGTTAACAAAAACTCAACGTAATCTTTTTCTTTTCTGTTTTCTGCATCTGCTAATTTTAAATCAATTAATATTTGCTTTTGAGTTTTATAAATAGAATATAGTTTTCCGTATTCATTCACTTCTTTTTCAATTCCCGAAAAAGAATCTAACAACTCCATTTGAAATTGTTTATTAAACAAATCTAAGGTTTGATGTTGGGTGTGAATCTTCATCAACTTATCACCAAATGCTTTTAAGGTACTTAAAGTAACAGGTGAATCGTTTATAAATAATCTTGACTTTCCACTTGGTGTAAATTCTCTTCTAATTATTGTCTGAGGTTCAAAATCTATGTCATATTTATTAAAAAATGATTTTGAAATTATATTTTTCACTTTAAACTCTGCTTCTAATACACATTTTTTATCATTTTGCTTTATCACAGACGCATCTGCTCTTTCACCCATTAATAAATTAAGTGCTTTTAGCAATATAGATTTTCCTGCACCTGTTTCACCAGTAATTACAGAATAACCAGATGAAAAATCTAATTTTAAATTTTCTATTAAAGCGTAATTTGATATGTCTAATCTGCAAAGCATAGTGTGATAATTTTATGATAACGAAATTACTATTAAATTTTACAAATCAATCTAATTTTTAAGACGAAAACTAATTATTTTGATTCAATAGAATAAAAAAGCCCACACAGATAATGTTATATAGAGTTCTTCTAAAAACATGGTTAAGGCTACCATTAAAGGTCAAACTTCCACTGTTAACATTTTTGCAAATGCCCAAAGGGTGCGGCCTGTTTTCAGGTTTAATGAGGTTGCCTTAAAATAAAAATTGTTAAGAACCAAATAAGTGCCATGTGGGTCGCTTTTTCAAGCTTGAGCGACTTGCAACCATGTTGAAGCACTCATACTACAAATTTAAGATTTAATAACTAAAATACAAAATATATCTGAATTTAAAACTCAATAAAATCTTAGATTTAACACTTGTCAGCCATTAAAAAGTTTTTAATAATCTGATGTCCATACTCAGTCATTATTGATTCAGGATGAAATTGCACTCCAAAAATTGATATTTTTTTATGTTCAAATCCCATAATCACATCATACTCAGATTTTGCAGTAATTTTCAATTCAGTTGGAAAACAAACTTTATCAGCTGCCCACGAATGATATAAGCCTACTTTAAATTTAGAAGGTGTATTTTTGAACAAAATTGATTCATTCTCAAAAAAACAGCTTTCTTTAATACCATGTTTAACTTCATTTTGATTGACTAATCGACCTCCAAAAAATTCAATTATTGCTTGGAAACCTAAACATATTCCTAAAATTGGAATTTCACTATGGTATTGTTCTATAAATTTCATTAATTGACCTGCCTCTTTTGGTAAACCAGGTCCTGGTGATAAAACTACTTTATCGTATTCTAAAATTTTATCAAATGGAATTTCAGTGTTAAAACATACATCTACCTCAACATCAAACCCTTCTATATAATGCACAATATTATAAGTGAAAGAATCATAATTATCAATGAGTAGAATTTTCAATTTATTTAGTATTTTTGGTAAAAGTATAAAAATAGACTTAATATGAAACAAATAATCAGTACAAAAAACGCCCCTTCAGCAATTGGTCCTTATAGTCAAGCCGTTTTAATTAATGGAACGTTATATACAAGTGGTCAAATCGGAATAAATCCTGCTACAAGCGAATTAGAAATTGACACTTTAAATCATGAAACTAATTTAGTAATGAAAAACTTAACAGCTGTTTTAAAAGCAGCCAAAATGAACTTTTCAAACGTGATTAAAACTACTATTTTTCTAAAAAACATGGATGACTTTGCTGAAGTTAATACGATTTATGCTTCATACTTTGATAAAGACTTTCCTGCAAGAGAAACTGTTCAAGTTGCAAAACTACCTTTAGATGTTAATGTTGAAATTTCAATGATTGCTATTATTTAGTTATTAGTTGAAATATTACATTCAAGTACACCATTTGGCTTTAGATAGTTAAAGTACTTTGTTTAGTTATTAGTTAGCTCTCTGTTTATTTGATTACTCATATATTGAAGTACGTTCTCACCTCAAAAACAAACATTTGTTATAAATCTAAAGAATTATACATTAAAAAAAGTTAAATGAATTAAAATTATCACTGTCAAATTGGCAGAGTTAATTATAGACCTTATCTTTGTATCCACAAAATATACAAATGGACATTTCTTTAGATAAAACAATTGACGAAAGCAGACAAGGTGAAGCCTTAATGATGGATAATAACAATACAGGTAAAAAATTATTTTTAGAAAGCTATGGTTGTGCTATGAATTTTTCAGATTCTGAAATTGTAGCTTCTATTTTAATAAAAGAGGGCTTTTCTACAACTAAAGATTCATCACTTGCTGATGTTATTTTAATGAATACTTGCTCAATAAGAGAGAAAGCTGAAGACAGAGTTAGAAATAAATTAAGTCAATATCAAAAGCAAAAACGTGAAAACCCAAAATTAATTATTGGAATTTTAGGTTGTATGGCTGAACGTTTAAAGAAAAACTTATTAGAAGAAGAAAAATTGGTTGATTTAGTGGCTGGTCCTGATTCTTATAGAGATTTACCCTTATTGATTCAAGAAGTTGAAAGTGGACAAAAAGCAGTAAATGTATTATTATCTCGTGAAGAAACATATGCAGATATTTCACCTGTAAGATTAGGTTCTGGAGGTGTAACAGCATTTATTTCTATTATGCGTGGATGTGATAATATGTGTTCGTTTTGTGTTGTTCCTTTTACAAGAGGTAGAGAAAGAAGTAGAGATCCTGAAAGTATTATAAAAGAAGCACAAGACTTATTTGAACAAGGTTATCGAGAAGTTACTTTGTTAGGACAAAATGTGGATAGTTACAGATGGAATATTACAAAAAAAGATGAAATTATTGACACAGAAAAACCAACCGTTAACTTTGCTCAATTATTAGAGAAAGTAGCATTAGTACATTCTGATTTACGTGTTAGATTTTCAACCTCTCATCCAAAAGACATGACTGATGAAGTTATGATTACTATGTCTAAACATGAAAATATTTGTAAATACATTCACTTACCTGTTCAATCAGGAAATAGTGATGTGTTAAAACGAATGAATAGAGGATATAATCGTGCAACCTATATGGAAAGAATTGCATCCATCAAACGTATTTTACCTGATTGTGCAATTTCTACCGATATTATTACTGGGTTTTGTGGAGAAACAGAAGACGAATTTCAAGATACTGTATCTTTAGTTAAAGAAGTAAACTACAATTTTTCTTATATGTTCTTTTATTCAGAACGTCCAAAAACATTAGCTGAACGTAAATTTGAAGATGATGTTCCGTTAAAAGTTAAGAAAAGACGATTACAAGACGTGATTGACATTCAAATGGAACAATCTAAAGCATACAATGTAGCTTGTATCGGAAAAACATATCGTGTTTTAATTGAGGGAACTTCTAAAAAATCTAAGTTGGATGCTTATGGAAGAAATTCACAATTTGTAACGATTATCTTCCCAATTAATGAAGCTAAAACAGGTCAATATGTAAATGTAAAAGTTAATAGCTGTACATCAACAACAATGATTGGAGAACAAGTTTAAAACAATACGGTATGGATACTTTTCAAATAAAACAACGCTTTGGTATTATTGGTAATACACCTGCTTTAGATAGAGCTTTAAATGTTGCCATACAAGTTGCTCCAACTGACATTAATGTCTTAATAACAGGGGAGAGTGGTACAGGTAAAGAAGTTATGCCCAAGGTTATTCATGGATTGAGTGCCCGAAAGCATGCTAATTATATTGCCGTAAATTGTGGTGCTATCCCTGAGGGGACTATTGATTCGGAATTGTTTGGTCATGAAAAAGGTGCTTTTACAGGTGCACATGATAAACGTAAAGGGTATTTTGAAGTAGCTGATGGTGGAACTATTTTTTTAGATGAAGTTGCTGAATTACCACTAACCACTCAAGTTAGATTATTAAGAGTTTTAGAAACAGGCGAATTTTTACGTGTTGGATCTTCAAAATCGATTAAAACAGATGTTAGAGTTATTGCTGCAACTAATGTGAATTTAATTCAAGCAATACAAAATGGTACATTTAGAGAAGATTTATATTATAGATTAAATTCTGTTCCTATCCACTTACCCCCATTAAGGGACCGAGCAGATGACATTCATTTAATATTTAGAAAATTTGCTTCAGAATTTTCTGAAAAATACAGAATGCCTTCTCTAAGATTAACAGATGATGCTATTTTAGTATTATCAGCATACAATTGGCCGGGAAATATTAGACAACTAAAAAATATTACTGAACAAATTTCAATCATAGAAAAAGAAAGAACTATTAATGGAGAACTATTAAGTTTTTACTTACCAAAAATCGATAAATTTTCAACTACTCCAATTGTTCACAAGGATTCTAAATCAGATTTTTCTGAAAGAGATATTTTATACAAAGTATTATTTGATATGAAACGTGATTTGACTGAATTAAAAAAGTTAGTCGTTCAAGTATTACAAACTGATGGTGGCACTACTATTTCATCTGAAGATAAAGAAAAAATAATTTCAAGATTATATAAAGATATTACACCTGAAATAAATAAATTATTACCAGAGCCTTCTACTCAATCTAATCAGTTTGCACACCCTACACAACCTGTTAGCCAAAATTTCCAACCTGTTGTTGAGGTTGAAGAATCATTATCATTAGAAGACAAAGAGAAGGAAATGATTAAAAAGGCGTTAGAAAAACACAGAGGAAAGCGTAAATATGCTGCTCAAGACTTAGGTATTTCTGAACGAACGTTATACAGAAAAATAAAAGAATATAATATAGAAAAGTAGTTTTACTAAATTCTATTAAAAAAAGGTAGCCTAATTCTTTAAGCTACCTTTTTTTATATCTATTTCTTATATTCTTTATCTTGCAAAACTAGGTCTTTTTCTTTTACTTATTTTATAAGCAATATAAATTTCATGTGTTCCTGATGAATAATTTCTAATAGCATTAGTGGTAAAATCAAACGAATACCCAAAAGCAAACTCATCATAATTAACACCTAACATTATACTAACTGCATCTTTAATTCTCCAACTCAATCCACCCCAAAACTTATCGTCATAATGTATTCTTGCGTTTAAATCAATCTGAACAGGTGCATTAGATGCAGCTTTTATTTGAAAAGAAGGTTCTATTTTATAATGTCTATCTATTTCAATTTTATAACCTCCCATAAAATAAAAATGTCTAATTTGCTTATTTAAACCTTCAATATTATCTCCAAAAGAATACTTATGTTGAAACAATTGAGGAATAGAAAGCCCAACAAAATAATCTTCTGTATAATATTGAACCCCAAAATCAGCATCAAAATTAGTTGAAGACATTGTAGCATTATGTAAAACATTATCAGTTTGATTTTCAATATTAAATCCTGAACCATCTAATTTATGTTGATTAAACATAAAAGACAAACCAAAACTCAATGTTTGATCTCTATCAATCTCTACAAGATAAGCATAAGTACCTTGCAAACTAATCCTACTCAAAGGACCAATCATGTCATTATACAATTTAACCCCTACTCCATGATGATCTTTCATGTTCATGTGAGCTGTTATCATTTGAGTACTTGGTGCATCTGAAAATCCGACCCATTGTTGACGAGCTGACAATGCTATTGGAGAGTATTCATACGAACCTGCTGCAGCTGGATTCATAATGTAATTATCAACCATATATTGGCTCATAAACGTTAACTGTTGTGCATTTACCTTTAAACCTAATAGTAAAAATGCGATACTTAAAATTCTTAATTTCATCTTTCTTAATTTTTAATATTAAACTTTACTATCTTAAAATGGTTAATGACCCTTCATAACTTTCATCATCAGAAAGTCTTACAATGTAAAAATACACACCTGCTGGTAAATCAGCTCCATTATAAGTTCCTTTCCAATCATTTTGGTATTCTATAGATTCAAACACCAATGATCCCCAACGGTTAAATATTTTAACTTCTGCATCAGGATATCCACTTATACCAGTTACCACCCATGCGTCATTCTCTCCATCATTATTAGGCGATATAGCATTATGAATATCTAAACATTCATCAGTCAACGTAGTAATAACAATTGTTTCAGTAACAAAACATCCTCCAAAACCAGTAACAGTTACTTGATATATATTAGAACTTAAATTTGAAACAATTGATGAATTCTCTCCATTATCCCATTTATAATTATAAGGTTTTATACCACCTGATACTGATATTATTTGTGCAGATCCATCATTTTCACCTATACAACTTTCGTTTATCAAACTTACTTCTATCTCTATTTCTGATGAACCAAACACCTCTTCCGAGCCAGTAATTGAACATCCATTATCATCTGTAACCGAATACTCATAAACACCACTAACCAACTTAACAAGCGTATCATTTGTAGAATTACTTTGTTCCCATGCAATAGTGTATGGCTGATTCCCTCCATTTATCAACAATTGAATAGCCCCTTCATTTCCCCCACAAAAAGCATTAATTGTTGTTGCTAAATTCGTTAATTGAGTTGGCTGAGTTATTGTCCCGTCCTGAGTAGCAGAACATCCATTATCATCTGAAACTACTATTGTATAAGTTCCATTCGTTAAGTTTGTAAATGAATTTATGGTTTGACTTACTCCACCGTTATTAGTGTAATTCAAAGTCGAACTCCCTGTAGCATCAATATTAATTGTTCCATTTGATTCTCCAAAACAATTAATATTTTCTGTAATTAATTCATTAATGACAGGCCCTGCTTCATTTACTATCTCAACTTGAACATCTACTTGACAATTATTATTATTATCTATAACACTAACGTTGTAGATGTCAGCATCTAATCCAGAGAAAACATTACCTGACACGTAGGTAACTCCATTATCATTTGAATATTGATATGTATTCATAATATTTGACGTAATTATTTCAATTTCACCATTTGTATTTGTACAACTCTCATCTGTAATATTAGCTATAACTGTAAACGCTGCTGGATCAACTAAACCGATTAACGTATTATTTATTGTCGAACATGTACTTAATTCAACTTCAAAATTTGAATAATTACCTATTCCTAATCCTGTTAACTGAATTTCTCCAGAACCATTTGAGATCATTGCATTTGGACCTACAACACTACCGTTAGAATAAGTTATTTGATAAGTTGTTGAATTTAGCAAGCCACTTAAAATAATAACACCTTCAGTTCCTCCACAAGTTGTTGGGTTTGTAAATGAAGTAGTGTAAGTTGGTATTTCGTTTACTGTAACTGTTACATCAGCTGTATTTGCACAGCCATTTGTAGTTCCTGTTACGGTGTAGGTTTGAGTTGTAGTTGGATTGAATGCTGTACCGTTTGTTATGCCATTTGACCATGTGTATGAAGTAGCTCCTCCTCCTGTTAATGTTACTGGACTTCCTGAACAAACTGAACTTGATGTTGTAGTTGCGGTTATCGTTGGGATTGCAGTTACTGTAATTGTTACATCAGCTGTATTTGTACAGCCATTTGTAGTTCCTGTTACGGTGTAGGTTTGAGTTGTAGTTGGATTAAATACTGTACCGTTTGTTACACCATTTGACCATGTGTATGAAGTAGCTCCTCCTCCTGTTAAAGTTACTGGGCTTCCTGCACAAACTGAACTTGATGTTGTAGTTGCTGTTACCGTTGGGATTGTTTTCCAAACAACAGGTGTACCTGCTGAAATAGATAAACACGCATCCGTTTGATCTACAACTCCAGCTCCTAAATCATCTCCAACAATCGCTGAAATATAATAGGTTGTTCCCATTGTCATTCCACCAACAAAAGAAAAACTTGGCGTTGTTGATGTTGCAGATACAGTTCCTAAAGCTGTACCATTATTATCATGCAATACATATTGCTGTGCATCATTACCATCTAAAGTTTCATCACCATTATGAGTAGCTGTTTGACTTCCTGTTCCACATAAAGATAAAGCTGTTGTATTCATTGTTCCAGAATTTGATGTACAAGCACAATTACTCATTCCTGTAATCACTGCTGGAGAACAAGTATTGGCATCTGTTACCGTAATATTATATGTATTTCCAGAATTAATTGAAGTACTTGTCCAAGTTGACCCTACTAAAGACCCCGTTTGACCAGTTACAACAAA
>Ga0256824_10000818_pt1 | contig 12080 bp, 15 predicted proteins | sample CV67metaG_FD_191570 | JGI IMG/M metagenome (GOLD analysis project Ga0256824, IMG submission 191570) | Hydrothermal vent microbial communities from East Pacific Rise, Pacific Ocean - CV67 | ecosystem: Environmental > Aquatic > Marine > Hydrothermal vents | place: Pacific Ocean: East Pacific Rise...
CCTTTAAACCCTCTCCCGTTTTAATAAATAGTGGATAGATAAAGTCATTCACACTCAAATGTGTCTCTTGTAGTAAATCTCTTAGAACAGGATTGAGTCTTTTTCGTCTAAATCGTGTAAACATTTGTTTCCCTTAAATTAGTTTACTTAATTTTATCATAAACTGATATAATTTTGCCCATGAGACAGATTGAAATTTCCCAAGTTGCAAAACTACCAACCCTTTACGGAACATTTAATATTCAAGCCTTTAAAGAGGCCGATAAAGAGCATCTTGCTATCTTTACAGACAAGTTAACGGATAACCCAATTGTTCGTGTACACTCAGAGTGTCTGACAGGTGATGCATTAGGTTCTAGAAAGTGTGATTGCGGTGAGCAGTTAGCCTATTCACAACAGCTAATTGCTTCTAGTGGGGGGATGATTATTTATCATCGTCAAGAGGGAAGAAACATTGGTTTGGTTGGTAAAGTTAACGCTTATGCCTTGCAAGACAAAGGTTTAAATACTGTAGAAGCAAATCATCAATTAGGCTTTAAAGCTGATGAGCGAACCTATGAAATTGTGGAGTATATATTAAGTTATTACAAACTTAATAAGATTCAACTTTTAACAAATAATCCCAGCAAGATAGAGTCATTGAAGAACATAGAGATTACAAAAAGAGTACCGATTGTTATGGATTCAAATCCTTATAATCAAGAGTATTTAAAGATTAAAAAAGAGCAGATGGGGCATTTATTATAAGATGGAAAAAAAGTTAAAAAGATTTACAGAACTTCTCTTGGAGTGGAATAAGATTCACAACTTAACAGGAGCAAAAAACTCAGCCGAGGTAGAGAAAAACATTGATGATTCTCTCTTCCCTTCAACATTTATTCAAGCACCAAACTCTATTTTAGATGTTGGTACAGGAGCAGGGTTTCCTGGAATGATTTTAGCGATCGCTTACCCTGCTAGTCGTGTGGTTCTTTGTGAACCTAGAAAAAAGAGAGCCTCTTTTTTGAAATATGTGGCAATGGAGCTTGAGCTAGAGAATGTAGAGGTTGTTAAGAAGCGTGTCGAAGCGTATGATGATGAGGCATTCGATCTAATAAGTTCACGTGCTGTAACCGATACAAAAATGCTTTTAACTTTGACAAAGCACCTACAGAACAGAGAGACCCGTTTTCTCTTTTATAAAGGAGAACAGCTTTTTAATGAGTTAGAGTCTGTGGATTATAAATTAGATTATGATATTATAGAGAAAAATAAGAGAAATTATCTCTATATTAAAGGGGTCTTATGATTCTTAAATTGATTATTTTTATCGTAGCAATAGGTGCTATTTATCGTTTTTTTGGAGGAAAAATTCCTTTTATTGATAAAGCAGATAAGCCAGCAGATGAGGTTGAAAATGATTTTGGAACGGTTCATCTTGAAGGAACATCTAAATGTATTTCTTGTGGAATTTATATGACCGAAGAAGATGCATTGATATATCATCGAAAAGCCTACTGTTCAAATGAGTGTGTTGAAGCGTCAAAGCGTTTAAAGTAATCTGATGAAGATATTTGGACACCCTTGGATCGAGAGTGAAGCTTTTTATCAAATTGAAACGATAGAGGCAATAGCCGAAACAGCATCCAATAGTACGCTAAAAATTGACCATTTTAACATAGAATTTATGAGCTATTGTGATAAAAATTCGCTTGCTTATATGGTTGTTGTATCAAGTATAAAAGAGGCAATTTTTGCCAATTTATTTCATGCAAAATATATGCTAGCTTCTAAACAATTGGCTAAAGAGTTGATGCCTATTGCTCAAAATTATCTCTTTGATTCGTTGGTTATAGCCTCTATTGAGGGTGATGAAGATATAGAAGAGATGGCACAGTTTAATATTGATGGAGTTTTTATAACTTAAATAAATATTAAACTAATAATTTAAACATATATTTATTTAAAGATGTTACCATTATATAAGAGGTACTTATATGAACAGATTTATTTTTAAAATAGAGATGACTTTTCTCTTGTCTTTTGTACTATTAATTGAATATTTGTTTTCCACCAATCCAGATCTTTTTATGAATAGTAAGACAATACTAGAAGAAATTCAAGCAAAAAAGAGACTTGATGTGGTGATTTTAAATGCCCCAACTGTTTATTATGTTGGTAAAGTAACTCAAAAAGGTTTTGAGTATGATCTTCTATTATCTTTTGCAAAAAGTATTAATGTTGAGCTTAATTTAACAGTTGTGCATACCGTTAAAGACGCATTAGATCTAACCAGAAAAGGGGTGGGAGATCTTACTTCTGCTTCATTATCGATCAATAAAGAACGAGAAAAAGAGTTTCTTTTTGGACCTTATTTTAATAGTATCTATGAAGAGCTTATTTGTCATAATGGATTAACTTCTTTAAAAAATTCTCCACAAGATAGAGACCTGCTAGTTGGATTGAAGATAATGGTTGGTAAAAATACCAGTTCAGAAACAACACTTTCAAAGTTGCAAGAGCATATTTTAGGATTTGAGTTTAATACCACAACCGAGCTTTCTACCGATGAATTATTGGAGCAGGTTTGGAAAAAAAATATAGATTGTACGGTTGCTGATTCTCATATGTTTATGATTAGCCGTCGTTACTATCCTGAACTAATTCGAACAATTAGGCTAAGTAAAAAAATCAACTTGGGATGGATTCTTCGAAAGGGTGATGACTCTTTGGTTAATGAACTATTTCGATGGATGAACAGATATGAACGCTCTGGAAAAATGGCAGAACTCCATAATTTTTATTATGGATTTTTAGATGTTTTTGACTATTATGATACCAAAGTTTTTTACAAAAGATTGAAGACAACACTGCCTAAATTTGAGAGATATTTTAGAAAAGCAGGAAAAAAATATAACATACCATGGGAGATGCTCGCTGCACAATCTTATCAGGAATCACACTGGAATCCAAAAGCAAAAAGTTATACTGGCGTGAGAGGAATGATGATGTTAACGCAAGAGACTGCCAAAATTCTTAAGGTACGGAATCGCGTAAGTGTTGTTCAGAGCATTAATGGTGGTGCAAAATATTTTGATATGATGAAGAAGGTTTTGCCCAAAGAGGTTACAGGAAAAAACCTTTGGGCATTGAGTTTGGCAGCTTATAATGTGGGTATTGGGCATATTTATGATGCTCAAGAGTTGGCTAAAAAACTTAACAAAAACCCCTACTCTTGGAGTGATTTGAAAACAGTTTTACCCCTATTATCACAAAAGAAGTATTATAAAAATTTAAAGTACGGATATGCCAGAGGCAATGAACCCGTTCGTTATGTAGATGCAATTCAATCTTATTATGATATTATCATACAGAGTAGACTTCCCAAGGTTTTAGATAGGAATTCGACTCTTAAATAATAGCGATATAAGGAGAAGGTGATGCAAAAAATTGTGTTAATCCTTACTATTTTATTCTCTTTTTCTAGGGCTGACTCTTTTCTGCTTATTAAAAAAGGATGGCAACTAATTGGTTCTAGTGTAACTTTGAAGAACATGTCTAAGTTTAATGGGGATAATGTAGATCAAGTTTGGCATTTTGATGCAAATAGACAGAAATGGTTGGGATACTCTCCTGATCATTTGATTCAAACAAAAATGGATGCTAAAGGTATAGATAGGCTTGAGAGTCTAAAAAATTGGCATGGTTTTTGGATTAAAAGTAAAAAAGATTGGACTTTACTTCTTGAAGGTAAACGCTTAACAACAGAACCCCCCCAAAAAAATAAAGTATCAGATCTTATTGAATTAAAAAAGGGTTGGAACTTGATCTCTTTGCCTGTTGATTTGGTAGTTTCCGCAGAGATTTTTACTGGGATGATGGTTTGGAAATATAACACTAATCAGCGGTGGGAACTTTTTGATAAGCTTGATTCTGAGGAGACTTTTCCTAGAGTGAGACATATTAAAAACTCAGATGGCTTTTGGGTCAAAACAGAGCATGATCAGAATATCTCTGTGGTGGAAGAGGCTTCTAGGCTTCATAATTTTAGAACCAAAGTGGAGATTAACTCTTATATTAAAGAGAGAGCTACGCTCTATCAACGACCTTATTGTGGAATAGAGCCTTTTATCTTGAGAGAAAATACCATATCAATCGAAGATAGCGATTTTAGTATCTCTAATAGTATTGAATCGAGTAGAGCTAATATTGATGCAACAGATACAAATCTTCAAGAGAGTGGTGTTGATGAATCAGACAGCTTAAAGCACAATAAAAAAGATATTTTTTACATTGGTAAAGAAGAGGGAGTTAAGGATAAATCATACGTCAATATCACCTCGTTTGAAGCTTTAGTTAAAGGAGATAATTCTGTATTTAAAGGTATTGTTTTTGAAGATCAACGTAATGTTGATTCACTCTATTTGGTGGATAATCAATTGATTATTATTTCTCACTCTCAAGCAAAAATTTTGGTCGATATGTTTGATATTTCTGATATTAATAATATTCAAAAGGTGAGAAGTTATACTGTTGATGGATATTTAAAAAACTCAAGAGTGGTGCAAAAGCGACTCTATCTTATTAGTACATTTAGACCAGAGTTGAGCATTAATTATCCTAAAGTCTATTTTCAACCATCTGAAACTTGTAAAAAGTTTATTAGTCAAGATATAAGATTTACCGAAAATAGTGACGCTTTTAACTACTCGGAGTGTTATCACATTATTCAAGAGAATAATAAATATTTCAGATTTAATTATGATGCTCCTACGGTTAAAATAAGTAAACTATTACCCAAAATAGAGGGAACTCATCTGAGTAGTCAAGATTTGATTGCACCTCAACGACTCTACGCTTCGCCCAAACAGAATCAACAAACAACCTTAACCACAATTTCTAGTTTCTCTTTAGATGAGGCAACCTATCTAAAAAGTACAAGCTATATTGGTGAAACTTCCATTGAATATGCCTCTCCAAACGCACTCTATTTGTTCTCTTATGCCTATCCATTTTATTATGACTTTAATAATTATAAGCAACGTTCTATGATTTATAAGTTTAGTTTTGATGATGAGTTATCTTATCGTGCTGTTGGTTCGGTTTATGGAACAGCTCTGAATCAGTTTTCATTAAGTGAACATCGTGATATTTTACGACTGGTCACTACTGAGGGATTCTCTTGGAGTGGTCAAGGAACCACAAATAGGCTTTATACATTAAAAGAGAATCAAGGAAAGATGGATATAGAGGGTATTTTAAGTGGTCTTGGAAAAGAGAATGAACGTATTAAATCTGTTAGATTCAAAGGAGATAGTGCCTATTTGGTTACTTTCCAAACAACAGATCCTCTCTATACCATTGATCTTAGTGATCCAAAACAGCCCAAAAAAATAGGAGAATTAGAAGTGAATGGATACTCTGCTTATCTACACCCCGTGGGTGAAGGTATGCTTTTAGGAATAGGGCAAGATACAGATGCTTTGGGCAGAAGGTTAGGGGTGAAAATAGAGCTATTTGATATTAGTAATTTTGAGTATCCAACCTCTTTGGATCAGATTGTTTTACCTCAAGAAACGGTTAGTGAACTAGAGTATAATCACAAAGCTTTAGCCTATCGAATCAGCGATAACCTTTTTGTTTTTCCTTATCGTGGTGAATATTATAATTTGGGTATATATCAGGTAGAAGATAATCATTTAAGAGCCTATGAATCAATCAAAACTCAGGATAAAGATTGGGGTGAACATCGTGGGCTAATTTTTGATTATAACAACACAACCTATGTCAGTTTCTTCTTTGGTGATAGGGTTACAACAAAAATATTAAAGGATAAGCAGTGAAATATACAGTTTTACTCTCTGCTCTCTTAGTTTTAGGGGGGTGTGGGAGTACAGATAGCAAAGATTTAAATCCAGAAGCACAACAGCAACCTCTTTCACCTAAGACGAAAGTGCAAGAGAATCAACCACCCTCTATACCTATTATATAGGGTGTTGAATATTACAATTGAGTTGTGTCATTATCTCATAAGAGATGGTCTCTAGCTGTTGACTTGCCTCTTTTGCATTGTCAAAAATACAGACCTCATCTTGGGTTGATTCTAGGATAATATAATCCATAGAGACACGACCCAATATGGGTAATCCCTCTGCGGTAATAAATGGTTTTAATTTGCTACTTCGCATCCATCCATCGCCATAGCCAAGGTCATAGGTGGATATGGTCATGTTTTTGGGTGCAACAAATGTACCCCCATAGCCGACTCTTTCACCTTTTTTAAGTTTTCGGCTAGAGACTTTTTTAGCCCAAAGTGACATAACAGGTTTCAATTCGAGTCTATTATATATATTGGGTAGTTCACTATAGCCATAGGCTCCAATACCCAAACGGATAAGATCTTCATTATCACAAGGAAGACGTAGAGCCGAGGCAGAGTTAAAAGAGTGAAAACGAATATTTTTAAAGCCCATTTTTTGTACAGATCTTTTGACCTCTTCAAAACGTTTCTGTTGCCAAAAAAGTTCACTACTAAGTTCGTCAGCAGAACGGTTGTGAGTCATGATACCAATTAATTGGAGTTTAAACTCTTTAATAAGTTTGAGAGCTTGCTCTAGTTGTTCAACCGTTACGCCATTACGGTGCATACCTGTATCTACTTTTAACTCTACCTTTGAACCACTTTTCGCACGTTTAATATCTTCGATTGAGTTGAGAGTAAAAGAACACTGTTTGTCAAACACTGCTTGATCATCCAATATTAGTATCTCTTGAAAATAGGGTTTAATTTTTTTTGCTTCACTGTGGCTACGAACGACTGCTTGGGTCAATCCGAACTCTTGTGCATAGCGTGCTATTATCTCTAGCCCATGCCCGTAGGCATTGTCTTTTAGAACAATTGCTATCGAGGATTTAGAGCCACTCTTATTGACAAATTGAGATAGGTTATGAAAAAGATTTTTAGGGTTTATTTTTATAAATGCCATAAGAAATTATAACTAAACTTTGTGATTTAATATCTTTTTAACAGTTTCAATATTGGCAAAAAATAACGCTTCAAAAAGGGGATTTAATGTAATAGTATCGTTATCTATTTGGTCAAAAGCAGGAAAATCAAACCCCTCTCCATTTTCTCTTAGGTTTGGTCGTACTGAAAAGGTAATAGGGCTAAGGGTTTTGATAACGTTTAAGACTCTTTTTCGCGATTTACTGTCTTGGCTTGGTAAAATATTTGAAGTTTCTCGTTTGCTACTTCTTATTTTTTCAATAAGTTGTATTTTGTCATTAAAGATAATTTTTCCCCATCGAACGGTACCAAACTCTGATAAGAAGTCTTGATGTCGGCTACAGAGTGGATGTGTGTTGGCATTACGAAGCTCTTCACAGAGTTGTAAAAAAAAGTTTTGACCTCCGAAGTTATTGGCAGAGTTGCTGAGTAGTTGGTGTAGATTCTCTTTTTTTTCAGAAGATAAATTATTAAAATTGAACATGAAAGTCCCTTTGTGATTAGATGAGAGAATTATACTCTAATTGTTGCCGAGTAAAGAAATTTCAAGTAATTTTTGATATACTCCGCTCAATTTTAAGTGTCTGAAAGAGTGATTGTAGAATGAATAGAGTACTACCCCCTGAGTGGCAAAAACAACGTGCGGTGCTGATGGCTTTTCCTCATGAAAAGAGTGATTGGAGTGATAATTTAAAATCAGCACTTGTTCCCTTTATACGAATAGCACAAGCAGTTGCTTATAAAGAGCCTGTTTATATTATTTGTGATAATAAGGAGTCTATTGCTAATCTATTCTGTTCAACGAGGAATATGAGTTTTATTGAGATTGCCACAAATGATACTTGGATTCGAGATTTTGGATATATCTCTATTTTTGAAGAGGGTGAGATGAGGCTTTTGGATTTTACTTTTGATGGCTGGGGTGGCAAGTTTGAAGCGAGGTTAGACAATGGGGTGAATCGTGCTTTTTATAAAAAGGGTTATATGGGTATTACGCCACTTCAAACCATAAATTTTGTTCTAGAGGGTGGGGCAGTTGAGTCCGATGGTCTGGGAACTATTCTTACAACTTCTAAGTGTCTTTGTAATATTAATCGCAATGATGGTCTCTCTAAAGATGAGGTTGAGATAAAATTGCAAGAGTATCTTGGTGCAAAAAGAGTTCTATGGCTTGATTATGGTTATCTGGTTGGAGATGATACTGATAGTCACATTGATACTTTGGCACGGTTTGTTTCGGAAGATACAATTATGTATGTTCAGTGTCTGGATAAAGAAGATGAACACTATTCTGAGTTAAAAAAGATGGAAGAGCAGTTAAAGGAGTTTAGAACCGTTGATAATAGGGCTTACAGTTTGATCCCTCTTCCTATGCCAACTGCTAAATTTAGTGCTGAGGCGAAGAGATTGCCTGCAACTTATGCAAATTTTTTGATCACCAATGGAGCTTTGGTCTATCCAACCTATTCTGTAGCTGAAGATAAAGAGGTTCACTCTATTTTTAAAGATTTTTTTACAGATAAAGAGATTATACCAATAGAGTGTAGTCGATTAATAGAAGAGGGGGGGAGTTTGCACTGCTCTACAATGCAGATTCCATTTTGAGTTAAATACCACTGCACAGCACCTTAAATAGAAACTTCCCCAAGCTTTTAAGGTACTGTGCAGTAGCATTTATAGTTTTTTATTAGATATCTTGTAAAACTCTTTGGAAGTGGTGCTTCAGCTCCACCAAAAGGGATGAGACTAAAGCCTCATTTCCTAGTTTTGCAAGAATTCTATTTATGTTTGGTTCCAAAATTTTGTGTCCAGTAGATACCATAAGTACTATCTTTATTTAGAACAACGGCGATACCTACTTCTGTAAAGGTATCATTCATAATATTGACACAGTGTTTAGGGCTTTTTAACCAAGCTTTCATCACCTCTTCAAGCTCTTGTTGTCCTCCTGCAATATTCTCTCCCACAGAGTAGTAGTTAGCATAGCCATTTGCAATAATTCGCTCATTAAATCTACTCTTTTTCCCATCACCTGTAATATCTGATATGGTTCCTGAACCCAAATGTGAAAAGGTGTCACTCTCTGCTAAATCGCTAGAGTGTTCTAGGGCTGATGCATAAAGTTCAGCATTCCATTTTAGGGGATGGGTTACTTTCATCTCGCCTCGGAAAGGATCATCTGGATAGCAGTCACGTGATATTGTACGGGCTTCATTTATGGCATTTAAAAATTTTTGTTGCGTAACATTTATTTCGGAAAGATTCGTAAGATTGCTTATACGTGTTACACTTTTAGCATAAGTTTCACCACATCCTACAATAAATAGGCTAGCAACAATGAGAAGAGAAGATCGGTTTTTTATAGTGATGTTACGCATCTGAATTCCTTATCTGTTTTCTTATTCTTAAATTGTAACAGAATAAAACTTAAAATAATATTTAACATAAAAAAATAATTTTGAATTAAAATCAAGAAGCTTAAGATTTTTAATCTTCTTGATATGTTAAAATAGAGATAAAAAGTAGTCAATAGATGAGAGTAGCACTAATTCAAAAAAAATATTATAAAGAGAGAGCATTAACTGTAAAAAAGACAGTTAATGATGTAGAGAAAGCCTCTAAGAGAGGGGTGGATTTGGTGGTGTTGCAAGAGTTACATCAAGATGAGTATTTTTGTCAAAGTGAAGATACTAAATATTTTGCTTATGCCTCTTCCTATCAAGAAGATATAAAATTTTGGTCAGAAGTTGCCAAAAGCAATAGTATTGTTTTGGTTACTTCCCTTTTTGAAGAGCGAACGGCAGGTCTTTATCACAATACAGCAGTTGTTTTTGATAAAGATGGTTCTGTAGCAGGAAAATATAGAAAGATGCATATACCAGATGATCCCGGTTTTTATGAGAAGTTTTACTTTACACCAGGAGATTTGGGATTTGAACCGATTGATACTTCAATTGGTAGATTGGGTGTTTTGATCTGTTGGGATCAATGGTATCCTGAAGCATCTCGTCTTATGACATTAAAAGGGGCAGAAGTACTTATCTATCCTACTGCGATTGGTTGGTTCAATGAAGATACTCAAGAGGAGAAAGCGAGACAATTAGATGCATGGATAACAGTTCAGCGTTCACATGCCATTGCCAATGGGATTCCTCTGCTATCGTGTAATCGGGTTGGTTTTGAAGAGGATCGTTCAGGCGTGATGGAGGGTATAGCATTTTGGGGAAACAGTTTTGTTTGTGATCCACAAGGGCAAGTTATTGCACAAGCAGATGAAAATGAGACGATACTTTATGCTAAAATTGATAGGAAACGAACCAAAGAGGTGCGGGATATTTGGCCATTTTTACGCGACAGACGAATTGAGGATTATGGTAACTTGTTAAAACGTTATTGCGATTAGAGAACTCAGCTTCTATATTATATTTATTATAATTTGATAGAATAGAACTATATTATATAAAAGGAAAGATTGATGAGTTATGAGGTATCAAAAGTAGATGTAGGCGAGGATATTAAGTTTAAAAATCCATCAGCAGAGTTTTATGAAGCTGTTGGTGGGGAAGAGGGCATGAAAAGACTTATGTATGATTTTTATGATATTATTTATGAGAGTGATATTGCTCACTTTTTTCCACAAGACGAAGAGGAATTTGAAGAAGTAAAAAAGAAAAATACAAAATTTTTTATTCAAATTTGTGGCGGTCCAAAAGTATATGAAGGTGAGACAGGAGGGATGGATCTCAATGAGTATATGATTCGAATACATGATGATTTTTCTATTTATGAAAAGTCTCGCTATGAGTGGTTAGGTTGCATGGAAGAGGCACTTAGAAAGGTTGATGTGGCACAGAAAATTAAAGATGATTTCTGGGATTATTTGGAGAAGTTTTCCAAATTAACTGTCAATACTTTTTCGGATGGTAGCGTCTACTATGCTGAATATAATCCGGGTCAATAAATATTAAATTTTATTCTTAATAGAGTCATTAGTTTTTTTCTCCTATACTTTAGTCATATAAATTAAATAAGGAAAGAGTATGAAAAGAGTGAAACACTATTTAACTATTGGAATTACTATTTTACTTTTAACTTCTTGTGCAAAACAGGTCACAAAAACGGTTTATCCTGTGGATGTAACGCGACCAAGTTTAACTCTTTATGAGCTAAATGTAATTTCAGATAAAATTTATAAAAACGAGACAGGAGGAGACCCAAAATATCTTATGTTTTGGTCTTCTAATGAAGATTTTGCTTCGTTGGGTATAGGGCATTTTATCTGGTATCCCAAAGGAGAACCCAAGCGTTTTGACGAGACATTTCCTCTGATGATAGACTATTATGTGGCGAATAATATAGAGGTTCCTGCATGGTTATTGCAAGCCAGAAGGGTTGGCGCACCATGGAGAAGTAAGGCGTTATTTGAACGTTCACGAAAGGACAAAGCGTTTCAACAGCTTCAAACACTACTGCTTAATACCAAAGCACTACAGACCCAATTTTTCTTTGATAGACTTCACGCTTCGATTCCAGAGATTGTAAAGTATGTTGCACCACAATACCGACAACATATTGTTAACAACTATAACGCTTTGGCAAAAACCAAAGGAGGATGGTATCCTTTAATTGATTATATTAATTTTAAAGGCAAAGGTATTAAGGCTACAGAACGCTATAACAATCAAGGTTGGGGTATGTTACAAGTTTTAAAGAATATGAGACCTGTTGGAAAAGGTAGTGGAGCATTGGCTGAGTTTTCACGTGTTGCATACCTTATACTAGAGCGTCGTGTCCGTAATTCTCCTATCGATAAACATGAACGAAAATGGCTTTCTGGTTGGAAAAAACGTACAGATAGTTATAAAAGGTCTATTTTTTAATCTTTTTTAAACTATTATAGAATTTTTAGTGAAAATTATAAAAAGTATTGAAAGTGAATTTTATAAACACAAAATTATAGATAAAGTGATATAATATTAAGGTATTTCATTAGGGTTTTAATTTGTTGTAAAATATTTTTTATAATTTTTTACTATTTTGCATATTTAAGGAGGTATAAATGAGAGAGATATTACTTGTTGGGTTATCGGCAATA
>Ga0256824_10000819_pt1 | contig 12079 bp, 11 predicted proteins | sample CV67metaG_FD_191570 | JGI IMG/M metagenome (GOLD analysis project Ga0256824, IMG submission 191570) | Hydrothermal vent microbial communities from East Pacific Rise, Pacific Ocean - CV67 | ecosystem: Environmental > Aquatic > Marine > Hydrothermal vents | place: Pacific Ocean: East Pacific Rise...
ATAAAAGTAAGATACCTTATGATTTTAGTTATGGGTGGGATTTTCTACCTTATGTACTATCTCTTTTCTATAACACCTACAGGCTTTGTTCCCTCAGAAGACAAGGGTATGTTAATGGTTTCGGTAAATGGTAAACCAGGAACTTCTATAGCACAAACAATCAATGTTAGAAAGGATGTAGAAGATATTATTTATGCTATTGATGGTGTAGAAAACATCGTTAGTATTGAAGGTTACAACATAATAACTTCGACTATAGATGGTTCAGCCCTTGCGATGTTTGTTTCTCTAAAAGATTGGAGTGAGCGAACAACTGAGAAAAATAGTGCTTTTGGAATTATAAAACAGATTAAACAAAAGACTGCTGCTTATAGCGAAGCTAATGTAGCTGCGTTTAATCTCCCTGGAATACCGGGTGTTGGTAATGTTGGTGGCTTTGACTTTAGACTACAAGATTATTTATCAGGCGATATAGAAACCTTTGAACACTTCTCAAATGAGATGATAAAAGAGGCATTTAAAGACCCTAGAATTGCTTATGCCTTTACAACCTTTGCAACAAACTATCCTATGTATGACATAGAGATAGATAGAGAAAAAGTAAATGCACTTGGTATAAATATGGCAGACCTCTTTACAACTATGCAGGTCTACCTCGGAAGTGTGTATGTAAATGATTTTACAAAGTTTGGTAAGGTATTTAGAGTATTTGTTCAAGCAGATAAAGAGTATAGAAGCTCTAAAGAAGATATAAATAAACTCTTTGTAAAAAATAGAAATGAGCAGATGGTTCCTCTCTCTGCACTTATTAATGTAAAAGAGATTATAGGACCACAAAACCTTACCCACTACAATATGTATAGAAGTATCCAGATAAATGGTGCAGCAGCTCCAGGATATAGTTCGGGTGATGCGATGGCTGCAATGGAAGAGATTGCAAAAAAAGTTCTTCCTGCCGCTTATGGTTACGAGTGGTCTGGTATGAGTTATCAAGAGACCTTAGCTGGAAACTCACAGATTTATGTAGTGTTTTTTGTACTACTGGTCGTTTTCCTTGTTCTAGCTGCTCAGTATGAGTCATGGATACTACCTCTCATGATTTTACTCTCAGTACCGATGGTTGTAGCAGGTGCAGTCGCAGGACTCTACTGGAGTGGATTACCACTTAACACCTTTGCTCAAGTCGGACTCGTCTTACTTGTCGCTCTCGCTGCAAAAAATGCTATCTTAATCGTAGAGTTTGCAAAAGAGCAAAGAGAGAGTGGCATAAGTATTATAGACTCTGCCATAAACGCAGGTAGCCTGCGTTTTCGTGCAATTATGATGACTATTTTATCATTTCTTTTTGGTATCTTTCCACTTGCTTTTGCAACTGGTGCAGGTTCTATTACACAGCAGTCTATCGGTATAGTTTTGATGTTTGGTATGATTACTGCGACTTTTATTTCAACTCTTTTTGTACCTGTTCTTTATGTACTACTCGAGACTATGAGAGAGAAATTTGTAAGTGTTGAAGAAGAGATAGCTACAAGGGAGTCAATATAATGAATAGTAAAAACATACTCAAGTACCTAGCAACTGCTGCCCTAGTTTTAAACCTAAACGCAACAGAAACTTATACAGTTGATGAACTCATTGTTCAAGCCTTAGAAAACTCTCCAGATTTGGACATTAGTAAGTCTAACTTTGAAGCTTCAAAAAGTCGTTATGACAGTGCCTATGGAGGGTATCTTCCTAAGGTTGACTTTCATGGTGCTCTTGGAAAAGCTGGAGCAAACGATATGAGTGCAGCCTCTAATGATATGATTGATTATGATGTTCTCCTTGGAAAACTATCACTGAAACAGATTGTTTATGACTTTGGTAAGACAGGTGGCTCAGTTGATACCTTTAAGTATCAAACAAGCTCATTTGAACAAAAAAATATTCAAGATATAAGTGATAAAATCGCATCTGTTAAGTTGGCTTACTATAATGTTCTCAAAGCAATTTCTCTTATCATTGTACAAAAAGAGAATGTTAAACTAAACAAAGCACAACTCTATAGAGCGCAAAAGTATTTTACTGCGGGAATAAGAACAAAGATTGATGTGAGTGATGCACAGGTTTCACTAATTCAGGCAAAACTAGAACTAAGACAAGCCCAATATGATCTTAAACTGACATATGCAAAACTTGATTCTACAATAGGTCTTACAGCCTTAGAAAACGACTACAGTGTCTATGCTAAAGAGCTTGACTTAAACAATCTCTTCTCTTCGCTAGGTGCCTACCCTCTTGACCTCAAAGAGTCTATTCTTTATGCTTATGAAAACAGAGCTGAGCTTAAAGATAAGAAAGTACAAATAGATGTAGCTACAGCTCAAAAGAGAGAGGCTTCATCTGAATACTATCCTTCTTTTTATTTTTTAGGTGACTATACAAGACAAGAGGTAGATACTAAGCTCCAGCAGTTTACTCCACAGAACCAATGGCAGGCAACTCTTAATCTTGACTGGAACATCTACGAAGGGGGCACCACCAGTGCGCACACACAAGAACAAGAGATTAACCTTAACATCTCAAACGCAGCACTTATAAATGCTAAGCTCCTTGCAAAACAAGACATCACATATGCCTATATAAATGTCAATAGAAATAGAGACTCAGTAGAGCTATCTCAGAGTCTTTTGAGTGTTTCTGATGAGAAGTTCGACCAAGCCTCTAAACGTTACAAACATGGTCTCTCAGACTACATAGAACTCCAACAAGCTAGACAGGGTTATATAGATGCGAAGTCTACTTTAGTAGTTAATTATTATGATTACTATAGAACAGTTGCTGAGCTTGATAACAAAATAGGAAAGTAAGTATAGAACCTTACGTTCTATACTCATTTAAAAGTGCATTTAGTTGTGCTGTCATCTCTGAAAGATTATCAGAGTCTGAGGCTATTCCATCAACACTTTTGGCATTTTCTGAAGAAATTTTGTTTATTTTTTCAACTTGACTTATCATATGGTCTACCGTTTTTGAGTTTGCTACATACCCTGCAACAGTTTTATCAACTTTAACTACAGAGTCTTGCATAGAACTAACACTAGTATCAATCTCTGCTTCAACCTTCTGTGCACTGTTTGAAAGTTCTTCTATCTTCTGTGCATTATCAGAGATTTGCTCACTTGTATCTTGAACTGACTGAACGATAACACTAATAGAAGCATTTATCTCACTCAGTGCTTTTTGTGTTCTCTCTGCAAGCTTACGTACTTCATCTGCAACTACAGCAAACCCACGACCATGCTCTCCTGCCCGAGCAGCTTCAATAGCTGCGTTTAAGGCAAGAAGATTTGTCTGTTCTGCGATATCCGAGATTACACTTAGAACATCTTTTACTTGTTGTGTATCTTGAGAAAGTTGTTGTAGTTTTTCAGCCATTTCACTCTCTACTTGTGAGCGATTATAAACTTCTGATGCTAACTCTTTGATACTCTCATTTGCACTTAGAAGCTGTTTTCCTGTCTCATCTATCTCTTGTTTTACACTCTGAGCATCATTAATAGCAAGTTTAAGAACTTCTTGAAGATTTGAGCCTTTGTTTGTAACATCAGCCACAATTTCAGCCTCTTGGATCGCTTTTGTTTTAATATCTGAAGATGTACTAGATAAATTATCTGCGATAGAAGCATTTTCTTGTGACATTCGTTTTGCTTGGTCTACAGTAATTCGTACTTTTTCTATGAAGGCATTGATGTTGTTCCCAACCTCGTACATCTCATCACCATGAGCGAGTTTGATACTTGTAGTTAAGTCACCCTCACCTTTTGCAAGACCATATGCCGCATCTTGAAGAAGTGAAAGTTTATTGATAACAAGTTTTTGAATTGCTATAATTATGAATATGATTAAGGTAATAATGATAAAAATAGCAAGAATTGCAATGATATTTCGAGTGGCTACAACACTTTGAAGTGCTTCATCCTTATCCATTTTAACAACAACACCCCATTGTACTCCAAAGAAGTCTACAGGAGTAAAGGCACTGAGTGTCTCAACACCTCTATAGTCTATCCCCATCATGGCACCTGTTTTACCACTAAGAGCACGTCTTACATGTTCTCTGTCTACTTTAAATATATTAACTGTTGTTTTAAACTTTTGAACCTGTTCATCTTTAATATTATTTAAAAAACGACTATCAGTTTTCATCATTTTATCTTGACCTATCAAAAATGATTCACCTGTTTGACCAAGACCTGCTTTTTGGAAATTTCCTTTAAAGTTCATTGTCTCGTTAAGTTTTTCTATTGGAAGTTGAAAAATAAGAGCACCCTCTAAATCTTCATGAAAGTAAAGAGGTGTAGCTATAAAAGTAGCAGGTTTATTTAGGCTAGGCTCATAAGGAGTAAAATCTTCAAATGCAATCTGACCATCTTTTAACTTCATTGCGTTTTTATATACACGAGAGAGTCCACTATCTTTGTATGGACCAGTATTAAGGTTCGTAGCAAAATCTTTCTCTTTAAAAACACTATATATGACATTTCCCTCTGCGTTTACTAAGAAAATATCATGCAGACCAAACTCTTCTAAAATAGCCTTAAATTTTCTATGATAAAGGGCATGCTGTTTGGAGTAGTCATCTTTATGAAGTTTATTTTGATGCAGTTCTTGTTTTTTACCTATTGGATTTGGATTTTCAATGATATATAGTAGCTGTGCAATCTTTGCATTATTACTTAATGGAAGGTATTGAGATGTAGCTCTTTTTGGAGAAACATTAGGAAATTCAAAATTGATTGCATTAATATATTTATTTTCATAGTGAGTTTTTAGCTCAAGAGTAACCTTAGCCATGTCTACATCTGTCTCTTCTTCAAAGGCATCAAAGGCATCACTCAAACCCCATAGTGTTTCAACAGTGTTAATGTCTCCAGAGGTGGAGACAATCAAGCCTTGTAAAAAATGAGTAAAATCACTCAAGCCTTCTGCTTTTCCAGCAGCGATACTGTTTAGTTGGTCCATTCTAGCTTTAAGTAGTGCATCTGAAGACTTATTAATAGAAACCATAGATATAGATACACCAAGTATCATCAAGCCTAGAACAGTTAGTGAAACTAGTCGTACCTTAATACTTTTAAAATTCATAAAATCTCTCCTAATCAATATTATTATATTAGTAAAGATTATATCACCACTTCTTTTATAAGAACTTAAAAGAGGCTGTTTATGCTATTTTAACAATGCTAAAGCACCCTTATATATGGGTTCATCTATAAAACCATACTCTTCATCATCAAAGCCTGTTATCCCTTCATCTCTGTGCATTTCAAAGAGTTTAATTATGATTTTTGCTCTCTTTAGCTGAGCTTCTTTATCTACAAAAATCTCTTGAATAAGTTTTACTTGATCTGGAGAAATACACCCTTTTGCACCGTAGCCCATCTCTTTTTCAAGTTTTAACCAATTCTTAAATTCATTGAGATTTTTATGCTCTTGATAAACAAAAGAGATTGGATGAACACCCAGTGCTTTTGTAGTGATAAGAAAATGAGAAAGCATATAAAGCATAGTGGGATTTTGTCTATTTATAAGACTATGAGGTAACTTCATATCTGCAAATAGGTCTAAAATACCAAGGTAAAACGCAGTCACTCTTCTACTGTAAGCTAGAGTAGCAAGCTTATGCCAAGCCTCAGAAGTTTCTATTGAAAGGTGTAGTTCTATCTCGTCATTTAATAGAGCTAAAACATTTTTCACCTCTTTAACATCTCTTATCTTTGGAACTCGTATTGCATCTGGCATAAACTGATTGAGGTAAGTTATCTCTTCATATCCACCCTCATCCAGAGCATTTACACGTACTATAAGTTTTTTATCACATTTTTTATGTCTCGATAAAAAGATAGCGCATAAGACCAGAGCAAAAGGTTTATCTTGTGGGCTTACTCCATCTTCTAGGTTTAAGATAATGGCATCTGTTTGGAGGGAGTCTATTTTGAGTAGATGATTGAGTTTATGACAAGAGAGCATCATAGGTGACTTGAAATTTTTGGCTGCGTTTTGTTCTCTAAAACATGGTACAGCTAAGGCATCTAGTGCTTCTAAATCTCTTTGCTTATATGCCTCTTCTATCTTACTTAGCATTTGCTTTCTTCTTTTTATCATCTTTGTGGACGAAAAGATAGAGTGCTTCAATCTCTTTATTTGTCAAGAAGTAACGAGGCATTCCTCTTTTCCTTTTCATTAGTGCCTTATAAAACTCGCTATATTTTATATCTATTATATTTGGCCCTCTAAAGCTTTTTTTGACACCTTTATGAGTATAGTTGGCGATGAGTTTCCCCTCACCTTTTGCTCCATGGCAGTTTTGGCACCCTATCCCTCTAGGGTTTTTATAGAGTTGAGATGCATATTCCATAGGAGTGATAAAGCTACTCGAACTAAAAAGTGTAAATGGTATGATGAAAAAGAGTATATATCTCATTGTTAGCCTATTATTATATTAAAACGGTATAATAACAAAAATATAATTTGTGAGGTTTAAATGCAGTTATTAGATGGTAGAGCACTTTCAAAAAAAATAGAACTTCAAATTGGCGAAGAAGTCAAAGAGTTAAAAGAAACATGTGGTTGTACACCAGGTTTAGCCGTTGTACTAGTTGGTCAAGACCCAGCGAGTGCTGCTTATGTTGGTATGAAGAAAAAGGCCTGTGACCGTGTAGGTTTTTACTCTATCACTCATGATATGCCAGAAACAATCTCTCAAGAAGCGATAGAGAGAACAATTATTAGCATGAATGAAAACGAAAGTATTGATGGAATTTTAATCCAACTGCCTCTTCCTGAGCAGATAGATACTACAAAACTTCTTGAGCTTGTAGACCCTGCCAAAGATGTAGATGGTTTTCACCCTTTCAATGTTGGTCGTCTTGTAACTAACCTTGATGGTTTTGTTCCTTGTACTCCACTTGGTGTTATGAAACTTTTAGAAGAGTATGACATCGATGTAAAAGGAAAAAACTGTGTTGTAGTTGGAGCTTCTAACATCGTTGGAAAGCCTATGGCATCTCTACTTTTAAACGCAGATGCAACTGTTGAAATTTGTCACATATTTACAGATGACCTCAAGAAACATACTCTAAACGCAGATGTTATCTTAGTTGGTGTTGGTGTAATAAACCTCATTACAACAGATATGGTCAAGGATGATGTTATTATTGTTGATATCGGTGTGAGTCGTACTGCTGAGGGAAAACTAGTTGGAGATGTAGATTTCCAAAATGTAAGTAAAAAATCTTCTTACATTACACCAAGCCCTGGTGGAGTAGGACCGATGACTATTGCTATGCTTTTAAGTAACACACTCAAAGCTGCAAAGATAAATGCAAAAAAGAAGAATAGTTAAATGAAAGAGTTTTTAAAAAAAGCGTATAAGTTTTCAAACTCTTGGACGGGAACACTAGTTATCGTTCTTTTTGTTATATTTTTCATCGCACAGGCATTTAGAATCCCTAGTGGAAGTATGAAAGATTCTCTTCTTATAGGTGATCACCTATTTGCTAAGAAGTTTGCTTATGGTATTTCTATGCCACATATTCCATTTCTTGAGGTCTCTATTATGCCTTGGAGTGATAAGCTGCGTTTAGTCGATGGGGACACTCCTTCTCGTGGAGATATTGTTATATTTAGATACCCTGGAAATGTTAAACAGCACTTTGTAAAACGTTGTGTTGGGCTTCCAGGTGATGAACTTTTTGTAGCAGACAAACAACTTTTCATTCACTTCAAAGAGGGTGATGAGTGGATAAAAGAAAACTACAAAGGTTTTGAGTTAGCTGTTTACAACTCAAAGCTATGGGTTAAAAACCCTTACATGAAAGAGCATCCAGGTATTCATCATGATGAAAAAGTTATCAACAATGGAAACTACCCTATGCCTATCTTTTATCTAAACCCTCTTACAGTTAAAGAGGGTACTTACTTTATGATGGGTGATAACCGTGACCACTCTAATGATAGCCGTTTTTGGGGTTCAGTTCCGTATGACAACATCGAAGGAACACCTTGGTTTATCTACTTTAGTATAGACCATAACTGGGAAATCAGATGGGATAGAATCGGTAAAACACCGACTGACCTAGAAGCACCTACTCACCTTGAAAAAGCGATACAAGAGAGACTAAAAACAGATAAAGACTACCATGGAATCACTTGATATACTTAAGATTGTTGCAGCTGTTTTAGCTTTAGCAGTCGCTATTATCGGTCATGAGATTATGCATGGATGGGTTGCTTATATGTATGGCGACACGACTGCAAAAAACGCAGGTCGTTTAACTATAAATCCTATCTCACATATTGACTTAGTTGGAACAATCATCGTTCCTGCATCTATGTACTTTTTACCTATGCTAATGGGTGCAGATAGCGGTATGCTTTTTGGTTGGGCAAAGCCTGTTCCTATAAACACATCAACTGTTATACGTAAGGGTGGATACAACGCTGCTATGCAGGTTGACCTAGCTGGTATAGTCTATAACTTTACTATAGCTGCGTTTGCTTCTATTGCACTTGTTGCTATGGATAGACCAACGAGTGCAGATGGCTTAGAGTATATTTTCTTATACATCTTTGTTTATCAAGTTCTTATCATCAATGTAGTTTTAGGAGTCTTTAACCTCTTACCAATACCACAATTTGATGGTGCACACTTTTTGATGCACCTAAGTCTAAAGTACAAAATAAACGCAGTAGCAGAGTTCTTCTACAAAAACGAAAGATACGGAATCATTATAGTTTTGATAGTTATTATGACACCTATTAAAGATTATGTTCTTATTATGCCAGTTCAAACTGTTCTTGGCTTACTATTATCACACTAAAAGGGAAAAAATGAAATTTTATGTTGCAACAGACCATGCAGGAATCGAGCTAAAAGATTACACAGTTGAGTTACTTAAAGAAAAAGGTCACGAAGTTATTGACTTAGGACCATATACAAAAGATAGAGTTGATTATCCAGATTATGCACATAAAGTTGCTGAGTCTGTTCTCGCTGAACCTACAGCACAAGGTGTACTTATCTGTGGAAGTGGTATAGGTATGAGTATGGCTGCAAACCGTCATGAGGGTATCCGTGCGGCACTCTGTCATGATGCTTACACGGCTACTGTTGCTCGTGGTCACAATGATGCAAATATTTTATGTTTTGGTGAGCGTATTGTTGGTAAAGGTGTTGCAGAATCTATTCTCGATGCTTGGATAGCAGGTAGTTTTGATGGTGGTAGACACTGTGGTCGTGTAGAGAAGATAGAAACTAACTAACAAAGAAAGGGAGAGCCTATGTTTTGGGAATGGTCACTTTTAACAATACTTTCGATTTTAAATGTATATCTTTTTGTCAAGATGTACTACTTCAAAAGTATCACAAACAAAGAACAGAGAAGTAATGACCTCATGAAGCTTACACTTCATGAAGCAGAGATACTTATACGTAAGTACCAGATTCAACTTCAACGTGCGCTTGGTAATGTTGATATTCTTAGTGAAGAGCTAACAAAACTAAGAAATGAGCTTAAGGTTCTTAAGTCTCGTAACTCAAAACATAGACAAGAAGTTGAGAGACTCAACGGAAAGATTAAAGCACTTGAGGGTCGTATAGACGCTCTTTTATAAGGAAATAGATATGTTAACACTCAGTAGTACACAACGCAGCATTATAGAAAACTCTATCAGAGATATAAAAGATTTTCCAAAAGAAGGAATCGTTTTTAAAGATATAACGACTCTTCTTAACAACAAAGAAGCCTACGGTGTTTTGATGAATCATCTCTACGAACGTTACAAAGAGTACAATCTTGAGTACATCGCAGGTATTGATGCTCGTGGTTTCATCTTTGGAGCGGCTCTTGCTCAGATGCTAGGACTTGGTTTTGTTCCCATCCGTAAAAAAGGCAAACTCCCTTACACTACTATAAGTGAAAAATATATTCTTGAGTATGGTGTTGATGAGATAGAAGTACACATAGACGCTTTTGGCGAGAAAAAAGGTGCAAGAGTCCTCATCATAGATGACCTTATAGCAACTGGAGGAACTGCAAACGCAGCAGCTACTCTTGTAAACCAAACTGGTGCAAACTGTGTTGAGTGTTGTTTCATTATCGGTCTTACATTTTTAGATGGAATCAAAAAACTAGAAGAGAAAACTGATGTTTACTCACTTATAGAGGTTGCTTAATGTATATCCCTTCTGCTTCAAAATATGACCCAGATGAAAACGGGCACTTTGGTCTCTTCGGAGGTCGTTATGTTCCTGAAACACTTATGCCTGCTCTACTGCAACTTAAAGATGAGTATGAGAGAATCCGTTTCGATAAGGATTTTTGGAAAGAGGTTCACTACTACCTAACTGACTATGTTGGTCGTCCTTCACCTCTGTACTATGCCGAGAACATCTCAAAAGAACTTGGTGCGAAGATTTACCTTAAACGTGAAGATTTAAACCATACGGGTGCTCATAAGGTTAACAACGTTATCGCACAAGGTCTTATGGCTAAGAGACTTGGTTACAAAAAAATAATCGCAGAAACAGGAGCAGGACAACATGGTGTTGCTACTGCAACTATCTGTGCTCTACTCGGTTTAGAGTGTGAGATATTTATGGGTGCCAAAGATGTAGAGCGTCAAGAGCTAAATGTTTTTCGTATGAAACTCCTTGGTGCTAAGGTAAACGCAGTAGAGAGTGGAAGCCGAACACTTAAAGATGCTATGAATGATGCTATTCGTCACTGGGTTACAAATGCACGTGACACTTTTTATATCATCGGAACTGTTGCTGGTCCACATCCCTACCCTATGATGGTTAGAGACTTTCAAGCTATCATAGGTTATGAGGCTCGTGCTCAAATACTTGAAAAAGAGAACCGTCTTCCTGATCATGTTATCGCCTGTATTGGTGGTGGTTCAAATGCTATCGGTATGTTTCAACACTTCTTAGAAGATGAGAGTGTTGAGTGCATCGGTGTAGAAGCTGGTGGACACGGTATAGAAACAGATAAGCATGGCTGTTCACTTAAAAAAGGTCGCCCTGGTGTTTTACATGGTCAGATGTCTTACCTACTTCAAGATGAAGATGGACAGATACTAGAAGCACACTCTATAAGTGCAGGACTTGACTACCCAGGAATAGGACCTGAACATGCTTTTCATAATGACAACAAAAGTATCTCTTATGACAACATAACAGACCAAGAAGCGCTAGATGCCTTTGTATGGTTATCTCGTAAAGAGGGAATCATCCCTGCGTTTGAGTCTTCTCATGCTGTAGCTTATCTCAAAAAACTACCAAACATAAAAGACAAACTGATCATCGTAAACCTTAGTGGTCGTGGTGACAAAGATATGATTCAAGCTAAAGATATACTTCATTTTGATTAAGAGAGAAAACACATTGGATAAACTAAACTATCAATAATTTTACACTTCTTGAAGAGATTTGGCATGCCATCACTCATGGACTCGGTCTTTTTTTAAGTATCGTAGGTTTAGTCATTTTAGTAGCTTTTGCTACTCTTAATGGCTCTTTTATGGCTATCCTTAGTTCTGCTATATTTGGAGCAACCTTAGTTATAATGTACGGTTCTTCAACCCTCTACCATGCACTTACACATAAAAAAATCAAACAACTTTTTCAAACTTTTGACCATGCAGCTATCTATCTCTTAATAGCAGGAACATATACACCTATGACACTTGTTACACTAGGAAATTCTCCTTATGGCATTTCTATCTTCACTGCCGAATGGATTACAGCTGCGTTTGGAGTCTATATGAAGTTCAAGTACCCTAGTCGTTTTGAAGTTCTCTCACTGGTACTTTTTTTACTGATGGGTTGGCTTATAGTCATAGCCATAGGTCCGCTTAGAGAAGTACTCCCAGATAATGGTTTTTATCTACTCGTTGCAGGTGGTTTATCTTACACTTTAGGTGTTTACTACTACATCAACGACTCAAAACCATACTACCATGCTATCTGGCACCTCTTCGTCCTTGGTGGCAGTATCTTTCACTACTTTATGGTACTTCTTTACGTTATTTA